>LXOW01125674.1_pt1 | contig 10341 bp, 6 predicted proteins | sample 1368591 | NCBI WGS metagenome assembly LXOW01 (sample SAMN04884650, study PRJNA319009) | bovine gut metagenome | isolation source: Cow rumen | host: Bos taurus | place: Italy: Legnaro (PD) | collected 2014-07-09
CAGTAAAATTCCGTAAAGACGGATTCTATACCCAGCCCTTCGTGTTCGGAGGCGAGGAAGGACAAGACAAGTTTGATAAGAACGTGCGCTATCGCGGCAGTCTTCAGAACTATCTGATTGACACAGGCAACGAGGTGATACTAGTGGATACCGGCCTGCCTGCAGGCTTTCCCGAGGAAGTGCCAAACGAAGATTCACTCATCTACACCGGCAAAGACATCTGCAGCTATATGGACGCTTTCAAGGCGCTCGGCTACCAGCCTGAGCAGGTGACGAAGATTTTGGTGACCCACAAGCACGCTGACCACACTGGCGAACTGAAAAGCTTCCCCAATGCAAAGATCTATGTGAATCAGGAGGAAATGGATGCTGCAGAGCTTCAGGGATTGACGAATCTCGTGCCCGTCAGCTATACTGATGGAGCCTACTACAACTTCCCCGAAAGCCAAAAGATAGCCGACGGCATCTACTACATCAAGGCCAAGGGTCACACCAAGGGCAACAGCATCATCGTGGTAGAGATGGACGGTCTGTTCTACATGATTCACGGCGACATCACCTACGTCGATGAGGCTCTTTACGAGGACAAGTTGTCGGTAGTTTTCGACGACCTGCCAGCCGCCCGCGAGACGCAGAACCGCATCCGTGAGTTCATCCGCAACCACCCCACCGTTTATTGTGGCACCCACACACCACAGGGCTATGAGAATCTGGAGGCTAAGCGTGTTATGGATTTAGACAACCCCGTACCAACCGTTCTGGCAAAGGTCGATTTCTCCAAGCAGGAAGCATCCGGCAAGTACGTCTGCTCCATTTGCGGCTATGTTTATGACCCTGCAGAGCACGACGGCGTAGCTTTCGAAGACCTGCCCGACGAATGGCGTTGCCCCCGTTGCAAGCAGCCGAAGGAGAAGTTTAATCCGGCATAGGACAGCTGAATTCAACAAAAATTAAATCCCAAAGCATTATCAAATTGCTTTGGGATTTATTTCTACAAGGAACAATCTTTTCTCACTATCCTACTTGACGCATCAGGTCGCCGAGTTGCTGGAAGACTTCTTCGAAGGTTGTGCCGAGTGCCTCAAGTTCCTTCTTGGCTTTCACCACCGATCCTCCCTTGTTAACATTCATGTTGTGGAGAATCTCCATGTACTTGTGGAATTCTTTCGGTATTATCTCTCCTCCGTTGATGCCGGCGCGTGTGAGATCGCGAGGTTTGAGGTAGTTATTGTACTGCTTGTAGCACTGTCGGCATCCCTCCCTTATCTTCGATATTCCAGATGTGGTGGTAGCGGGGTTAGCAAGTTCCTTGATTCCCTGGTGATACCATTCGTTGCACTTGTAAGTCATAGCATCGCCAACCATATTTGGATTGGGCAGTGCTTTTGATCCAGAATCGGGGTCAATGAGCACTTTGAAATTGTCGGTGCCGTAGCTCTCAGGGTGGAAATCGCTCTGCACCACCGTCTGGTCGGCTTTCTTTGCAAACCGGTTTGCGAAACTTTGCTCAGCCGCTTCGAAGTCCTTGGCCGCCTCGAAGTATTTCCGATTGTAGAGTTCCTCGGTCTGCTTTTGGTTAAAATACCACACTTCTTTTGTCTTTGGATTCTCATAGTAGAAGGTGGTGTCGTGGTCGAAGGTGATTTTTCTACCTTTTCTCATCGCTTCCTTGGATGATGCTGATGCGTTCAACGTCTTGATGTCGCTGATTGCCACGCCATATTGCTGAGCAATCTCGTACTTCACCTCGAACTCAGCTGAATGACTGAGTCTCTGTGTCTCGGCAGTAAATTTCTTGCGCGTGTTATCAAGACTCCTGTCACCGTAGTTTTCCAGTAGACTCATGGCGTTCTTGTCTTGTTGGATTTCAAGCGCCAACTCCTTCTTGAGTTTGGCATTGACAGGACTGTCATCGAGCATTTCCACCGCTGCACGATAGTTGTCGATTTTCTCCTTGCCCAAGGCCAGTCCTTCCACCTCCGCTTGTTTCATCTTGATTTCGTCGAGATCAAGTTTTTTGTTTTGCGTCAGCATCTTGACATTGTCGGCCTCAATCTTTGCCTGAGCCACTTTAGCCTTTTGATTGCTGATAGTCTGTTTCATCTGCCGTCCCCGGCTGATACTGCCATAGTATTCCTTGGCCTTGGCCTTGATATTCTCTGGTGTCAGTCCGACTTTGGTGGCTCCTTTCTTGAATGCTCCAATACCCAAATCTGTAACCTTCTCTGTGAGGTATTCGCGTACCACGACCTTCACTCCGCAGCAGAAGCCACCGACAACGCTGTCGCCACCCTTATCAACATAAGCTTTCATCTCGCGAACCACCTCCATAGAGGTGAAGACTACCTCGGAGCACCCCAAGGTGACGAATCCTAGTGCCATGCGTGAGAAGAAGCCCAGCGAATCTTCCACTTCCTTGCCCTTGTCCATGAAAGCGTTGAAGAATAACATGAGTTCATCGCCCAGTGTGACAGGTTCTGCTTCAGCATTGGCTCCGACGAAGGTACCATCGTGAAATCCCAACCATATTCGCCGTACAGTGCGTAACTGCTCGTTGTCATAACCGTAGGCGGCATCATAGGAGTCGAGCATGTTCTGGATGTATCGGTCGAGTGGTGCGAGGTTCTTGAGGTATCCTTTCTTGAAGATGACCGATTGGATATAGATGAGTTTCTCTCCGATACGTTCGTCTTCTTTGATTTGTCCGATGGAGTCTTCCATATCTCTGCTCTGTCGTACGGGCTGTGAGTGGAGCATCACCTCTTTTTCCAAGTTGTATTTATGCCCGTTGAAGGTGAGGGATATCTTTACTTTGGACTTGATGCGCAGTGGTGCGTCAAGCGCCCCCCTAATGCATCGGAAGATGATGAGACGTGCTCCATTATCTGCGTCCTTCCGCGGTTCCCAGTCGATGCCGAGTTTCTCTATTAGTGACTGTCGGCTCTCTTCCACCGCCTCGAACTTCACTTCATCCGGTACAGCGGGTATGCGGAGTACTTGGTGCTTCTCTTCGTCGTACTCAAAGAGTCGGAGCCTGCATTTGGTCTCGGCAGGCGTCATCTTTCTTGTCACGTAGTTAGGCTCGTGGGAGTTCCAGGGTGAAATATCCATAGTCCGATCGTAAATGAAGCGATTGCTGAGGTGGTTCATCGGGGCATACTCTTCCTCGTAACACTTAATGTAGGTGGTGTCTATGGTTAGTCCCATTTGGAATCGGCAGATGGGGAAGTCTGTCTCCACCTTCCGGTCGTTGGCATCAGTGGCCTTGATGTGGAGCGAGTAGCATTTATAGTTTCCTGGCTCCAGCTTTTTCTTAAAGTCAGCGCAGTCCTTGTTCTCTGTCAGGACAGCAAACCAAATGCCTTTTTTCTTGTCTTGTTTCAATACAGCCTTGTAGGCATCATACTCCACCGTCATTTCAATCTTAACGTCTTCACCCATTCCAAGCACCAGGAATGGCAACTCCACCGTTTTCTCATAATCGGTAGGCAGTGTGAGATTATCTTGTCCGAAAAGTATTTCTGCACCTTCAATGAAGAAGTGCATGTGGTTGGTAAAGGATGCGCCTTCAGCGGCCATAGTGAAGTTTACTACGGCCTCAGCAGGAACATTGTCGATGGCCGGAGCCTGCACATCGGCGGCAATATATTCACCAATGGGTGTAGCAGGACTAACCTGCAGGTAGTCATCACCTGTAATCTGGATCATCCGCGTGAGCTTAGTATCTGTGTAAGACTTCCCGTCGGGGGTGTGGCGTACGATGCGTGCATAGACCTTCTGCGGTGGGTCACCGGGAGTGAAGGTGTCGCCGAAGTCCTTCTTGATGCGCATCTCGTAAGTGCAGCGCTCCTCGTAGTCTTCCTCATCTTCCTTCTTGTTTTTCTTCGACTTTTTGCCTGATTCTCGTGGCGGAGTGTCTTTCTTTTCTTTTTCCTTTTTCTTCTTCCATGCCGTAAGACCTCCAGTGAGAGCTATGACACCGATGAGCGTTGGAATTAACCATCCACTCTCGCCAGGTTCATCCGGCGGTATGGTGTCGATTTCCTCATGAATAGGACCGATGTCGTTTGGCTCTTCATCGTTGTTATCAGGTTTAGTGAAAGCCTCCTCATCTTCACTTCCTTCCTCCGGTGCAGGGTCGCTTTTCCCAGCGGCGAAAACGAGATGAATTTCATCGTAATATAAGTCCGTTTCCACCTTATAGTTCTGACCATCCAAGTATTTGCTAACGCAGCGGGCACCAATACGGATATAGACACCTTTGTCGTCGATAATGGGGAAGAATGACACATCATCGCATTCGTAGGGCGCTTTGGTTATGTGGAGTTGTGGCAGAATCTCATTCTTTGTTTTACGCTTATAGCTACTTCCTACTACCAGATCGAATTGCTTCTGCACATCTATGTTTTGGTATTTGGTTTCCTTAATAAAATTGCTGCCGCCCGGGTTAAACGAAACAGATATTTTGACGCCAGAGGCGTTCTGGTAAACACGATATGAATTGCATCTGACCTTCAATTGAGTGACTTGCGTTAATTCATCGCGCTGCATATCGTTGTTCTGATCCCGGTAGTAACCATATTTCTTCTTACTGGTCTTAGAATCTGGTGGCCCTTCTGGGTTGTCAATGCTTTGCATCTGCTGTTCCACTCCTGTGATCGTATAAGTGATTGTTCCGAACCCAGTGCTAACAGTACGTTTGATTTCATCAGCGAATGCACTCACGCTTGTGAAGAGGCAGACGAAGACGACAATCAGCACCTTTCCATTGCGCAAGAGTCGCAGGAAAGCATTCTGTGCTTCAGACGAGACACATGATATCTCACCTGTTGTTTTGTCGGCCTTGATGTCGTTGTCGCTGAGTTTTGCTATGATGTCGTGGATGCTGTTGACGGAATGCTGATCACCATCATAAGCGTTCTGGACCGGTGGAGGTGTAGAAGTCAATGCCTGACCACAGTTGATGCAGAACTTCGCATCAGGCAAGAGCTGCGCCCCGCAATTCATACAGTATTTTGCCATATATATTAGTAATACTTATAAATTTCTCATAGCGTTGAGGTTGCTGCCTTGAAGATAGCCTTCTTCTTCCTTTCGCCCTTGCCCTGCTGCACCTCTATCGCCCGGCCTTCGTCAATCATGCGGATGATGTAGCCGGCGCTGGCATACTTATCAGTAAAGTAAGTGTTATAGACACCCGTTCCTATCTTCTCCAGCGTATAGGTTCTGGAACCATTTTTCTTGAACGTCACTTGAATTCCACCGTTAAGACTCTCGGCAAAGATCCATTCCTCACCATCGATGTCAGTGTATGGCTCACCGAGCAGTGGTTCAGCGTCATCACCGGGCAGTATCTCGTCGTTATTATCCTCAAGAACATTCCTCACCATCTTACCTCCGATGCTCATCGACGGGTCTCTGTGGGTAAGCTGCTCTTGCCGACGCTCATTACGCTCATAGTCTTCATAGATTTCCATAACCTTGCTAATCAGTAGGCCGGCAACGATTACCATGCATACATACTTAATAATCTTTTTCATCTTTTATTTTTAATGTTAATCTTTTAATTATTAGTTGCACCTGCTACAGCCTCCCTATACACATCAGAGAGGGCATTCATCTCGTCCTCATCAGGCGAGATAGCACAACCAGAAACAATCTTACGGTTCACCAACGTGGCTTCTGTGTAACTGAACATATGACGGCCGTCTGCCTCTGTCCAGTTCATGTAACAATAGCAGTGGGGGTGGTAGCTGCCATCGGCATTGTTGTCAAAGTTAACCTTAAATTCCTTGTCAAGCGTAATACCTTCTTTTTTTACCAATACGCCCGCCAATGCATTAACATAGCTATACAACATATCACCCATCTCTTCGTCTGTCATGCCGTTAATATCCTGCATAATATCTGGGTCAATCTTCAGTATCAGACGATGACCTTCTTCGCTGGGCTTCCACGTCGTAGATATCATGCATGCCTCGGCATTACCCTTTAACGACTCACGGGCTACGATTTCATATTCTCTGGACATGAGAAAGGTTACGCCACCGACGGTGACCATGTCAGGACCTTTCTCCAACTCACTCATCATCTCTTCTTTCTGACCATTAACATCAGCATTCTCATCACTCTTCGCATCATTCATTACCGAAAGCTGTGACTTCTTGCCAAGCAACATCTGTTCCATCTTAGCTGACACATGCTCTTTTACAGCGTTTATCACAGGGTTCTCATCACCACTGCCATCAAATACCTTGATGGCCACACCTGCCAACATTGTGATGAGGGCTGTCAATAGAATGTTTTTAATATTCTTCATCATATCCATAGTTTATTTTGCAAATATATCAAANNATTTACAAAAAATAATTAAAAACCCGATAGAATGGGGATTTTTTTGATGAATCATTTCTTTATATTTCATTTTTATTGCTACCTTTGCATGCATGTTATTGGAAAGCATCATAAAACTTTTGCCGCTGATGGTATGTCTTTTTTGGGCAGCCGTGCAGTTGGCTGAATGGATAGAGATGAGAGCCAAGGCAAAGATAAAACTGTGCATATTCATGCTTGTGACAGCACTTCTCTATCTGGGTCATGGCGCCTTTTTCAGTAAGGTATATGACATCCTTCCACTTTCCGACACGATATATTGCATGGCTAATCTTGCCGTTTTTCCACTTTATAACTTTTATATAAAAGAGGTGACTGGAACTGAGAAGGAGAATGTTGTTACTTGTTATGCCCTATGGCTTGCTCCATCATTGCTTATTGGCATAGGTGTGGGAACAGCATATGCAATAATGATGAAAGAAGGTACAGCCATGCTTTTTTTCGAAACCTATCTCTACAAAAACAGTTGCGATGGATTACATGGATGGGCATTAGCCCAATGCTACTTACACATTGCGGCACGGATAATTTTTGCCTTTATCGTTCCTACAGTATTTGCTCTAGGTTACAAAGAAATCAAGGCTTACAACACAGACATCGAGGCTTTTTATGCCGATACTAACGACAAGAAATTCTCTTATTCAAGAGAAATCCTTGTGCTATTCATCACAACATGCATCATCAGTTTCGTGGCAAACATCATCGGCAGAGAACGCTTTGGCTCATCTGTATGGCTGATCATGATTCCTTCCCTCACTTTCTCATCTCTGCTGTTTATGCTGGGATATGCAGGACACAAAATAAGCTTTCAGCCCCAAGAACAGCCACCTTCTCTATCTGCATTTAGTGGAGAGCAAGCATCCGAAGAGTCAGATCAGATTGAGCAACTGCGTTATCGTATAGAGTCACTTATGGAGAAAGAAAGGCTTTACCTGCAACCCGAACTGAAAGTTAGCGATGTTGCCAAATATATGAGCACCAACCGTGACTACATCTATCAGGCAATAAATGTAAAGATGGGGGTGTCGTTCTCTAAATATGTAAACAAGAAACGTGTTGAACACGCAAAGAAACTTCTGCAAGATACGCCATCCATCTCTATGAGAGATCTTAGCATCAGTTCTGGATTCAACTCTCAGGCTTCCTTTTATCGTAATTTCAAACTACACACGGGCATCTCGCCACAGAAGTATTTGAATTCCATGGAGCCATGATAATTTGAATCTCAGCAGCTAATTTCCCAATAAACATTAAATCCCAAAGCGAAATAGCATCTCTTTGGATTTTTTTGCGTATATTTGCCGAATAAACCCACTAAAAACTTTTTATGAGTAAAGTCTTGATTTTACAAGCCTCGCCACGTGCGAATGGTAACACNNGCAGGTCATGAGGTGACACTGGTGAACGTGTCGAAGAAGAAGATTGCAGGCTGTCTGGCCTGTGAGTACTGTCATAATAAGGGCAATGGTGCCTGCATCCAAAAGGATGACATGCAGGAACTCTACCCGCTGATGAATGAGGCAGAGGTACTGGTGTTGGCTGCGCCCATCTACTATTTCACGCTCTGCGCTCAGATTCAGGCTCCCATTCAGCGCATGTACTGCGTCAACAAACCCACCAACGTCAAGAAGATGGCGCTGCTGATGTCATCCTATTCTCCTGGCGTTTATGACGGAGCCACAGCCGAGTTCCGCGACATCTGCAACTACTGGCAAGTCGAGAACATGGGCTTTGTCTCTGCCAAGATTGACGAGCAGAAGACAGAAGAAACCAAGCAGAAGGTGATAGCACTGGTAGGGAAAATATAAGCAGATACGAACTAAATTGAATTATGAAGTTCAAGTTAATGAATCTGATGCTGGCGACACTGCTCATGGCAGGTATCCCGGCAATGGCAGAAAGCCAGCAAGAAAAGATGAATCAGCTTATCGACCAACTGATGGCGAAAATGACTGTGGAGGAGAAAATCGGTCAGTTGAATCTGATGCCTGCACAGACGATCACCACAGGTGCGGAGAAGGATAGTCCTCTGCTAAAACTGGCTGCTGAAGGAAAACTAGGAGCCATCCTCAACATGAAGGGCTACAAGGACATCCTTGAAGCTCAAGAGACTGCAGTTAAGAAAAGTCGCTTAGGCATCCCCTTGTTGATGGGACTCGACGTGATACACGGTTACGAGACCATCTTCCCTATCCCACTGGCTCAATCGTGCAGTTGGGACCTGGAGGCTATTGAGCAAGGCGCAAGGATTGCTGCCAAGGAAGCTACAGCCGACGGCATTTGCTGGGCCTTCAGTCCGATGGTGGACATAGCCCTTGATGCACGCTGGGGACGCATTGCCGAAGGTAACGGCGAGGATCCGTGGTTGGGTTCGAGAATCGCAGAAGCAATGGTACGTGGCCTGCAGGGCAACTATGGCAAGGAGAACATGATGGCCTGCGTAAAACACTATGCCCTCTATGGTGGTGCCGAGGCCGGACGCGACTATAACACAGTGGATATGAGCCACATCAGGATGTACAACCAGTTCTTGCTACCCTACAAAGCTGCAGCCAAGGCTGGGGCTGGCTCATTTATGAGTTCGTTTAATGTAGTAGATTATGTGCCTGCCACAGCCAATGAATGGCTATTGACAGATGTACTGCGTAAGCAATGGCAATGGAACGGTTTCGTAGTGACAGACTACGGATCTATTGGAGAGATTACCAAGCACGGACTGGGCAATCTCCAGCAAGCCTCAGCTATGTCACTGAAAGCTGGTACAGATATGGACATGTGCGCAGAGGGTTTCATCAATACGTTATCACAATCGCTGAAAGAGGGCAAGGTAACGATGCAAGACATTGACATCGCTTGTCGTCGCGTGTTGGAGGCAAAATACAAGTTGGGACTTTTCGACGATCCCTATCGTTTCCTCGATCCCAAGCGTCGCGCCAGTGACATTCTGACGACAGAACACCGCAAGGCTGCCCGCGACATGGCTGCTAAGACTTTCGTGCTACTGAAAAACGAAGGAAAGCTGCTTCCACTGAAGAAACAAGGCAAGATCGCTTTGATAGGTCCGATGGCAGATAACCGGATTAATATGTCAGGGACATGGGCTCCTACTGCCGTACCTGACAAATACAACACCTTGAAAGAAGCCATGGAGCAGGCCCTGAAAGGCAAGGCCGAACTGACATGCGCCCAAGGCTGTAACTTCACCAACGATCAAACGTTGCAGATGGCGGGTGGCTTCTATCACCAAACACCCTTCAAGGACGCCGCCCAATTGAAGCAAGAGGCTATCACCATAGCCAAAGAGGCCGATGTCATCGTCTGTGCCATGGGTGAGGAGGCGGAGATGAGTGGTGAATGTAGCAGCCGTGCCAGTCTGGAGATTTTCGACGCGCAGAAAGACTTGTTGGAAGAGTTACTGAAACTCGGCAAACCTATCGTACTGCTCAACTTTGCAGGCCGTCCTACGGTGATGACGTGGGAGCAGGCGCATATCCCTGCCATCCTCAATGTGTGGTTCGGAGGCAGTGAGGCTGGTGATGCCATTTGCGATGTGATTTTCGGCGACAAAGTACCCAGTGGCAAACTGACCGTCTCGATGCCGCAGACCACAGGACAGGAACCGCTCTATTACAACCATTTGCCTACGGGCAGGCCTGTAGGAGAGGGCGCGGATTCGTTCGCAAAATTCTCCAGTAACTATTTGGACGTACGAAATGATCCGCTCTATCCTTTTGGCTATGGTCTGAGCTACACCACCTTCAACTATAGCGACATCATTCTTAACGGGCGCACAGCATCTATCACCGTAACGAACACTGGCGACTATGATGGTGATGAGATTGTTCAATTGTATATCCACGATGTGGTAGCAAGCATTTCCCGTCCAGTGAAGGAGTTGAAGGGCTTCCAGCGTATCCATCTGAAGAAGGGTGAAAGTCAAGAGGTGAA
>LXOW01048010.1_pt1 | contig 10340 bp, 8 predicted proteins | sample 1368591 | NCBI WGS metagenome assembly LXOW01 (sample SAMN04884650, study PRJNA319009) | bovine gut metagenome | isolation source: Cow rumen | host: Bos taurus | place: Italy: Legnaro (PD) | collected 2014-07-09
CGAAGTGCTCCCCGTCAATGGTTCCGTGCACCATCAGGATGTCACGGGTACGGAAGTCTTCCTGCTCCTTCTTATTATAGGTGGTAATGGGAATCTTCGTGTTGAAATCGTACGGGATGGCCGCACACTCGATGAATTTGAAGCGGGCGGGGTTGTACAGCAGGGCGCAGTCTATGCCGCGGCGGTCCGGGCCCTCCATATGTACAATCTTATAGTTGGCGTTGGCAATGGCCGGCTCTTTCACCAGGTCTTCCAGCACGTGGCGGTTCTCCACCTCCGCGAGGCCCAGCACCGTGTGCCAGATACCATTGTCCTGGCGCATATCCGCAATCACGCGGGCCATGTTCTTGAGCTTGACGGCGTACTTGTCGGCCGTCCACTCGTTGGCNNACATTGTAGAACCCTATGATGTGCCGTTTGTCTTTCTTCTTGGCGTTTCCCTGGGTGGGAAGCAGCAGCATCAATGCTGCCAGTAGGAGGATATAGCGCTTCATTGATTGCTTCAGATCTTTTGCGTTTTCAAACAAAGGTACAACTTTTTTAGAAGAAAACGCATTGTTTACCACATAGGTAAAAGAAAAAGGGCGGCATCGAAATGCCGCCCTATTATAGAGAGAGTACTGATTCTTAGTTGAACATGTACTTGATACCAATGAGGACCTGCCAGCACTCATAGCTCTGCTTAATGTACTTGTTGTAGGTCTGAGTAGGATACTCACCATCAACCTTGTTCATGGAGAAGTAAGGAACGTTGCCGTCGCGCACACCCTCATACTTGAGCGGGGAGATGGAACCAACATTGCTACCCTTGCTGTAGCAATCCAGCCTGCGGACACCCCACTTGCTGTTGAGCATGTTGCCGATGTTGTCGATGGAGGCGTTAATCTGGATGTTGTGCTTGGTTCTGCCAATGTTGAAGGTGAAGTCCTTGGCGATGCTCAGATCGAAGGTGTGGATCCAAGGGGAACGGGCGGCGTTGGCCTCTGCATACTGACCCTTGTGGCTGGACAGATACTTATCCTGCTCGAGGAAGGTCCAGAAGGCGGCTTCGTCGGCGTCGGTCTTGAACTGAATTTCGTTCTTGGCCTTAGGGATGTACATGAGGTCGTAAGCAAGGCCGTCACCATTCATGTCATTGGAATAGGTATAGCTGTTGCCATAAGCGGAATAACCGTTGTAGAACAGGTCGAAGTGGAGGCCCTGGGACTCCAGATAGTAGCTAACATTGAGGGAGAGCTTGTCCGGAACCACATACTGGCTACGCTGCACACCAAGGAAGTTAGGACCGTCGACGGAGTACAGACCCTGATAAGCGGAGCTGGCGGCAGAGCCGGGCATACCGGAAATTTCCTTGGACTCGGTGTGGGTGTAGGCAGCCGTGATATTGAGGTTGCGGGCGGGGGTCATCTTCAAAGTGTAGTTGAAGATCCAGCCGTAACCCTTATTGGTGTTGGTGAGAACGTAAGCATTGTTCTTACCATAGGTAAAGTTGGCCGGATACTTGAGACGCTGATCGGGACCGGAGAACTTCTCGGTGAGCTTGGTTTCATCAATGTTCCAGTTAACCAAACGGGTACCCCAGATGGTCTTGTTGAACATTCCTTCAACGGTCATCATGAACGGGAAGGAAACCGGGAGGGTATAGTCGAAAGCGAGGGAGGTCTTCCAAATCTGAGGCATGCGGAAGTTGGGATCTACGGCGTTAACGTCTGCGCTGCTACCGATCTGGCCTTGCTCGGGGGTTACCTTGGTGGGGAGGTTCAGAACCTTGATATACTCGGCGTTCTCGGTTACGATGTGGCCACCAGTGGTCTTGCCTCCGTTGAGGGTGATAAGGGCGGCGCGAACATCATCCGTATAAGTAACGACACCATCCTTCAGGGAAGAAGAGTACTTGACAGTGGTCTGGATCATACCGGCGTTCTGAGGCATATTGGTGAAGAACACCAGCGGGAGACGGCCCTGGAACAGACCGGAACCACCACGGAAAATCAAGCTCTTGTCTCCCAGGATATCCCAGTTGAAACCAACACGAGGAGAAACCTGAACGCGGGTGACAGGCCATTTACCAGTATCGATGTGCTTTCCGCCGTAATCGATGGCCTTGATGGCGTTGTTGGTCATGAGGTCATCGTTGTTGAAGGCGAGCATATCGGCGCGGAGGCCATAGCTGAGCTTAAATCTGGGAGTGATGTTCCACTCGTCCTGGAGATAGGCGCCATACTGGTTGTAATTCACAACACCAGCGGGGTTGGTAGCATCGTTATTACCATAAGTGAAAGCAAAGGACAGAGGGAGGTTGCCCTCGAGGAAGTCCTCAGCGCTGGCATAACGGTAGTAACCGGTACCATTACGCATATAGGAGTTGCGGGCAATCTGATTTTCGAAGCTAACACCAGCCGTAACGGTATGGGAACCGAGGTAGAGGGTCAGGTTGTCCTGAACATTGAGCACATTGTTGAGAACACCATTATTATAGGTGAAGAGCTCGTAACCCAGGGAGGTGTAAGGAATAAAGTTACCAGTGGAAACATCACCATCGGTCATGATGTCGATGTGGGGGAACAGGGAGGAGTTGGAACCACGCTGGTCGTTGATGTTTGTGTAGGTAGCGATGAGGCGGTTGGACACAACATTGGAGAAGCGGCTATTCAACTCACCGGCGACAGACCAGATGTTGTTCTGCTGGCTATACATGTTGTTGGAGAACGGCTGGGAAACCTCACTGGCACGGCTGTAGCTCTTATTACGATAGGTATCGTCGCAAGAGTTGGGGTTAGGAGCATACCAGTACAAGTTCCTGGTGTTGTTGTAACGCAGGCTCAGCTTGTGACCTCTGGAGATATTCCAGTCCAAACGGGCCAGGATCTTCATGTTGTCGGTACCACCGGGATAGTTGGTGAAGGAACCGGCCTCATAACCGTAATCCTTGGAAAGCTTGTCGGAAATCTTCTTCAGAGTCGCGATCTTTTCTTCATCGGTAGTCTGGAATTTGATGGTCTGCTCGGGCTTCTTCTGCATTTCGAAGTTCACGAAGAAGAAGAGTCTATTCTTGATGATGGGACCACCTAAGGTAAAGCCCAGAATCTTGTTCTGCTCGAAAGCACGGGCACCCAGGTTTTCACCCATAATCTTGTTACCGCGGGTACCTTCGTCNNCCACCCACGAAGTTGGACTGACGGACATCGTAAGGAGCCACAACAAGCTGAACTTCCTCAATGGCATCGAGGGAGATAGGATTACCACCGCCAGGGAGGCTGGAGCTGAGGCCGAAGTTGTTGTTCATGTTGGCACCATCCACGGTGAAGTTGGTGGAACGGCCGTCAGAACCGGCGAAGCTCATGCCAGAGGCATAGGGGCTCAGTTTGGTGAGGGCGCTGATGCTACGGCCGCTGTTAGGAACAGCCATGATTTCATCGTTGCTCACGTTAGTGGAAGCACCGGTCTTGGTGGCTGCGAAACGAGAAGCGGGGGTAGCGATGACGACAGCCTCCATCAGGGCCTCGGCATCCTCGCTGAGGGTACCGTCCAGGACGTAGTTCTCACCGAGGGCGAGCTTGATGTTGGTGTACTTCACCGTCTGGTAGCCCAGGCAGGAGAACTCAACCACATAAGGACCGCCAGTACGCATACCCTGGATGGTATAACGGCCGTCATTGTTGGTAACAGCACCGTAAACGGTACCGGAAGGAGTGTGGGTGGCGATAACCGCCGCACCAATCACGGTCTCACCCTTCTGGTCAACAGCCTGACCGGCGAGGGTTGCAGTTGTCGACTGAGCAAAGGCGACAATACCCGCAAACATGGTAATGAATGCGAGAGAAAGGCTTTTAAAAGCTTGTTTCATAAATGTTTGAAAAATAAATATTGATACTAACAGTATTTCCCAACCAATCAAAGTGCAAAGATACTAAGTTTTCGGAAAATAAAAAAGCGAACTCCGAAGAATTCGCTATAAATCAATCTAAAGATTGAAGGCCTTTTGGATGGCCGGGACGCTGTCCAAAAGTTCCCAGCCAAAGAACTGGACAATTTTCTCTTTTCCCTGCACCTTTACGGCCTTCTGGAAAGGCTTTCGGCCCATATGTCCGTAGGCTGCCGTAGGGGCGTAAATGGGATTCTTGAGCTGGAATTTTTTAATGATGGCGGCGGGCCGAAGATCAAAAAGTTCCTTCACCTTGGCTGCAATCTCTCCGTCGGAGAGCCCCTTGGCGGCCGTGCCATAAGTATCCACGAATACGCTCACCGGCTGGGCCACGCCAATGGCGTAGGCCAGCTGCACCAGGCACTCGGATGCCACACCGGCGGCAACCAGGTTCTTGGCAATGTAACGGGCGGCGTAAGCGGCGCTGCGGTCCACCTTGGACGGGTCCTTTCCAGAGAAGGCTCCACCGCCGTGGGCGCCCTTTCCGCCGTAGGTATCCACAATAATCTTTCGGCCCGTAAGACCGGTATCTCCGTGGGGGCCGCCAATCACGAACTTGCCCGTGGGGTTCACGTGCAGGATGAAGCTGTGGATGAGACGGGCGGTCTTCTCGGGAAGCTGGGCCTTGAGACGAGGGATGAGGATGGTCTCCACATCAAAGCGGATCTTGTTTCGCATGGCCTCGTCTACGGTAGCCTGACCGTACTGGGCCACGGCTTCTTCGTAGGACATCTTGCCCAGGCTCTCGGGGACAAATTCGTCGTGCTGGGTGCTCAGGACAATGGTGTGAACCTTCACAGGCTGGTGGGTCTGACCGTCGTATTCAATGGTGAACTGGCTCTTGGCGTCCGGTCTCAGATAGGGCATCAGGTGCAGCTCGTTGTGGCGGATATCGGCCAGGATCTCAAGGATTTTGTGGCTCAGATACAACGGGAGGGGCATATAGTCTTCGGTGTCCTTGCAGGCGTAACCGAACATCATGCCCTGGTCGCCGGCGCCCTGCTCCTCTTCCGTGGCGCGCTCCACGCCGCGGTTGATGTCGGCGCTCTGCTCGTGCAGGGCGCTCAGCACGCCGCAGCTGCTGGCGTCAAACATATAATCGGCCTTGGTGTATCCGATTTTGCGGATGGTATTGCGGACGGTGTTCTGGATGTCTACGTAAGCTTCGGCCTTTACCTCTCCCATCACCACCACCATGCCGGTGGAGCAGAAGCTCTCGCAGGCCACCTTGGCCTCGGGATCCTGCTTCAAGAATTCGTCCAGGATGGCGTCGGAAATCTGGTCCGCCACTTTGTCGGGGTGTCCCTCACTCACCGACTCGCTAGTAAACAAATAATTTTTAGCCATAAAAATAAAAAATTAGCCCCGAGCATACGCGGAGGCTAAAAACACAAAACACTGATATGAAATGTAATTTTAGCATTTTTTAACGTGGTTGCAAGCAGCCAAATCTATCCACATATGTTTTTGGGGCGGCAAAGGTATAAAGAAAATCCGAATCCGCCAAATTTTTTACGGCCTTACCCAATGGATTTGCACGCCATCGCGCTCCATGCCACGGAACCAGGTCATCTGGCGCTTGGCAAACTGATGGATGGCGTTCCCAAGGGCTACCACCATATCATCATAGGATAGCTCTCCCAATACATATTGTGTAACAAACTTATACTCAAGCCCGTAATAGAGAAGCTCCTCAGGCTTGACGGTCTTGAGCAGCGTGCGGATTTCTTCCACCAGGCCTTCCTGCAGGCGCTCTTCCAAGCGGCGGTCTATGCGGGCCACCCGTTCTTCCCGGCTTACAAGCGTCCCTATATAATAAGGTTTACGCGGGAGGGCTTCGTCCGGCAATCCGTTCTGCTTCTCAAACTTATAGGCCCGGGTCACGGACTCAATGTACAGGCCCGAACCGCCGCAGAGGATGGGGATGGCGCCGCGGCTGCGGATATCGGCATAGGCCTTGGCAAAAGCTTCCTGGTACTGGTAAATGTTGAACTTGCCGCCGGCCGGCACAATGTCAATGAGGTGATAAGGAACGTCTCCGTATTCCTTGAGATCCTTCCCGGTGCCTATATCCATACCTACATACACCTGGCGGCTGTCGGCTGAAAGGATTTCAGGAGATACGCTCGCTTCGCTCGGTATGACATTGTCATTCCGAACCCCGAAGGGGTGAGAGAATCTCATTTCCTTTGCGAGCTGCACGGCGTAGCGGGTCTTACCGGAGGCCGTGGGGCCTACGACGCAGATGAGGTCTATGTCCCCGGCATAGTATGCCTGGGCCAGGGCGGCGGGGTCCACCACCTCCGGGTCGGGCAACTTGGCCATGGGCGGAATGCCCGGCCGGTCCGGTAACAATTCTGTCTTGTTCATTTCCACAAATTTACGTATTTTTGTTGGACAACGAAACCTGATGATTATGAAAAAGTATCTCATCCTGATCCTGGCTGCGCTTACCCTNNTACGGCACCCTTTGCGGCTACATCGAAGACGGCATCTACACCTTCAAGGGCATTGATTATGCCAAGGCTGGCCGATTTGAGGCACCCCAGGACCCCGATTCCTGGGAAGGCGTGCAGACGGCTGTCTACTACGGAAACCAGTGCCATCAGGCCCCCCGTTTCCTCTGGGGCAATGACACGGAAGCCTTCCTCTATCAGTGGGACGACGGCGTGCAGTCCGACAACTGCCAGAACCTGAACGTCTGGACCAAAGGCATCAACGACGGCAAAAAGCGCCCCGTGATGGTATGGCTCCACGGAGGCGGTTACGCCATGGGCGGCAGCAACGAACTGCCCTTCTACGAAGGTACCAACCTGGCCAAGAAGGACGTTGTGCTGGTGAGCATCAATCATAGGCTCAATCTCTTGGGATACATGGATTTGTCCGATTTCGGTGAAAAATATAAATACTCTGGCGTTGCCGGCGTGATGGATATGGTGAAAGCCCTGGAGTGGGTACATAAAAACATCGCGGCTTTTGGCGGAGACCCCGACAACGTGACCATCTTTGGCCAGAGCGGCGGCGGCGGCAAAGTGAACATCCTCCTGGGCACCCCTTCGGCCAAGGGCCTGTTCCACCGCGGCATCATCGAGAGCGGCTCCATGACTTCCCTCGTGGATAAGGAAGAGGCACGGAGCATCGGACGCGCGGTGGTGGAGAAGTTGGGACTCAACGAAAAGACCATCGATCAGATCCAGACCCTCCCGTATGCCGACCTCCTCAAGGCCACCAACGAGTATTTTGCCGAAAAGAACCCCAATAATCCCTTCCTCCTCGCTTTTGGTGCGGTCATGAGCTTCTCGCCCGAATTCGATGGCGAAGTCATTCCATACCAGCTGACCGACCCCCGCGTGGCAGAGATTTCCGGTGGCCTTCCCACCATCATCGGTTGCAATTTTGCCGAGAACAACATGCTCCCGGCCGTGTTTGCCAACGCCGACAACCGTTACAACATGGGGAATACCAAACAGTATCTGTACATCTTCAATAAGCCTTCTACGCTCATGGACGGCACTTTTGGCACCAACCACTGCACAGAAATGCCCTTCGTGTTCAACAACATCTGGCTGGGCCGATTCATGGTGGGCTGCGACAAGAGCGCCTACAAGTTCGCCGACTTCATGAGTGACGTATGGGTTTCCTTCGCCAAGGATGGCGTGCCCAACACCAAGAAATTCAAATGGGAAGTGTACAATCCGGAGACCAAGCCCATGGTGGTTTTCCAGGACAAGACCATCACCGTGCACGCAGGAGATCCCATTTTTGACGAGATGGCGGCCTATAAAGCCGAAAATTGGGTTTTCCGTCAGCCATATTTTTAGTATCTTTGCGCCCCCATGCCCAAAGCAAAGAGCAGCATACAGATCAAAAACCGCCGGGCCTCGTTCGATTACGAGTTCCTGGAGACCTATACCGCCGGCATCCAGCTGGTGGGAACGGAGATCAAATCCATCCGCGCCGGCAAGTGCTCGCTGCAGGATGCGTACTGCTTCTTTGTGGGCAATGAACTTTTTGTTCGGGGCATGAACATCGCATTATATCACTGGGGCAGCTGGGGTCAGCACGAGCCCGTGCGAGACCGCCGGCTGCTCCTTAATCGTAAAGAGCTCAGNNAAACTGGTGATTGCCCTGGCCAAGGGTAAGAAGGAGTACGACAAGCGCCAGTCCATCAAGGACAAAGACCTCCGCCGCGAAATGGACAGATCGGGGTATTAGTCCATCGACTGGCTGGTTTTGGCAGCCATGATTCTCATTCTGGAATAGTCCTCCGGAGAAAGGGAGGAGAAGAAGTAGTCAATGGGATCCTTGACTTCTCCATTGTGATATACCTCAAAGTGAAGGTGAGGAGCTGTGACAAAGGTGGAAACACCCACTGTGCCCAGCACCTGGCCCACTTTGACGTATTTGCCCTGGGTTACGGAGATGTCTCCCAGGAGGCTGTACTTGGTAACATAACCGTTTCCGTGGTCAATCTCCACCTCGTTGCCCAGGCCCTTGCGGGAACGGGTCACCTTGGTTACCCGGCCGGAGGCGGCGGCATATACCGGGTCTCCCTGCGGAGCAATGAGATCCAGGCCGTCGTGCTGTACCTGGAGGTCGTAGATGGGATTGTGCTTGACTCCCACGGAAGCACCCACCTGCACGTAGGACATATTGTTGAGCGGCAGGGTGAGCGGGGGTATGCTGTCTGCATTCTCCTGCAGGATGCGGAAAACTTCGGCAAAATTGTCGTCAATTTCGCGGGCCTTGGCCAGGAGGCTGTCGGACCGGCTGTAGGCCGTCTTCACATAATAGCGCTCCGGCAGGGCCTCGCTCTCCTGCACGCCCACGCCGCGGTAGCCACCCACTTCTTCCAGGGAGGGCGGCGGGGTGTCAAAGAGTTCTTCGTAGATGGCGTCATCCCTTTCCATAAGGCCTTCCAGCACGTCTCCAATGAGCTCTTCCTTGGCTTTCATGGCCGAATACATATTGCTGTACAGGCGGTTTTCCCTTTCCAGGGCGCGCTCCTCCTTGGTGGAGAAGAACAGGGCAAAGAGCATATACAGGACTATGCCCATGGAAAGCGAGGCCACCGTATACCGGAGGATGGCCATCAGAATCCGCTTGGTCTTGCTGTCTTTCTTCTTGGCTGCCATCAGTTCTCCGGTTTTTTAACCATCTCGGCGTAGTCTTCGGCCGAAATAGTGAGGTCCATGTATAAAGCGGGATTGACGTATTCCTTACGATACATCACTTCGTAGTGCAGGTGGGGTCCGGAAACCAGGCCCGTTCGGCCCGTAAGGCCCAGGCAGTCTCCGCGGGTTACCCGCTGGCCCAGCGTCACATCTATGCGCGACATGTGGGCGTAACGCGTCTTGTAACCAAAGCCGTGGTCCACCTCCACGTGGGTACCGTAGCCGCCGCGCTCACGCGATACCTTTACCACTACACCGTCTCCGGTGGCGTAGATGGGATTGCCGGGCGGACAGGCAAAGTCCATACCCGTGTGGCGTTTGCGATAGCCCAGAACGGGATGCAATCTATAGCCGAAGGGACTGGACATACGGTAGGTGGAAGGGTCTGTATTCACGGGAGAAATGGCGGGGATGTGGGAGGCCAGGTCACCGGCCGTACGCTGGAGGGTGGACACGTCGTCAAACGACTTGGACTGGATGTACACGCGTTTTTCCAGCTGGTCCAGACGGCGGGCAATGCCCAGAACGGCCGTTCCTTCCAGGTCTTTGTAACGGGCTTCTCCACCCAGGCCGGAGCGGCGGATGGCTTCCGGAATCTCGTCCAGGCCGTACACGGAACGGTACACGCGGTCGTCTCTTTCTTCCATCATCGAGAGGAGTTCCTCGTAGCGGTCCAGCTGCTGGGACATCTGGTCAATGCGGGTGTTCCACTCTGCATTCTTGTGCCTCAGCATAGACGTTTTGGGGAGGTCTTCCTTCATCACAGAGACCCTGACCCACATAAAGAGCAGGAACAGAAACAGGCCCGCGACGCTCACCACCAGAACCTGCCAGCCCTGGATACGGGTCTCCTCCTGGACATCCACCATCAGGGTCTCCGGGTTCATCACGTATTTCTTTCTGCCCTTTGCCATTTTTATTGTAAAGCCTACAAAGGTAACAATTTTCTTGTAAACCCGGTCTCTCTTGCATATTCTATGCCCTCCTTCAAGGTTTTTCGTGGAAATTTGTGTATTTTTGCAAGTTATATCTTATAGATAATAGAAACGTACTCAATATATGACATCTAAAGAAATCCGCCAGAAGTATCTGGACTTCTTCGCCTCCAAGGGACACACCGTGGTTCCTTCGGCCCCTATGGTCATCAAGAACGACCCTACCCTTATGTTCACCAACGCGGGTATGAACCAGTTCAAGGACATCTTCCTGGGTAATACCGCCCCCAAGTTCCCCCGCGCAAC
>LXOW01070752.1_pt1 | contig 10340 bp, 11 predicted proteins | sample 1368591 | NCBI WGS metagenome assembly LXOW01 (sample SAMN04884650, study PRJNA319009) | bovine gut metagenome | isolation source: Cow rumen | host: Bos taurus | place: Italy: Legnaro (PD) | collected 2014-07-09
CTGCTAAGTTACGGAAAAAGTTGCTAATCGCGAATAGGTGCCTTGTACCAAGTCCGCAAAGCTATTGTGCGGCGGCCAGGCCGTCAAGGCCAAGACAAGCGCCCCGGGCGGCCTTGACAGCAAGCCCGCCGACCCGAAATAAGGCAGCTACCTTGGAACAAGGATTGGTCTGTACAATGGTCGCTGGCCAGGGCCTTCTGTCCTCCCAGGCGCCCGTTCCAGGGCGCCTTTCTCTTTCCCCATTGTATCAACCCTTAATCTTATTTGATATGGCAAGCAATATCTATCAAATGGTCACTGACCGCATCATCGAGCAAATGAACGTCGGCATCGTTCCCTGGCACCAGCCCTGGGTGGGCGGAGCCGCCATGGCAATCAGCTACACTACTCGCAAAGCCTACTCCATGCTTAACCAGCTCCTCCTGGTCAAGCCGGGCGAATGGCTCACCTGGAACCAGATTCAGGCCAAAGGCGGCCGCGTCAATTCTGGCGCCAGGTCACGCTTTTGCGTCTACTGCCAGCCGGTTCAGAAAGAGCAGTTGGATCCGGAAACCGGAGAAAAGATATCCGACTCCTACATGCTCCTGAAGTGGTACCGTGTCTTTCATATTGACGACACGGAAGGCATTGAGAGCCTCTGTTCATCGGCTGTTCCCGGCTCCTCGCTCTCTCCCATCGAGCAGGCAGAGCAGGCCATTGATGGCTACCTCAACCGCGAATCTTCTCTCCGCTTCATCAATGACCAACCTTCGGCATCGGCCTACTACTCACCGCTACGCGATGAGGTGGTTGTGCCCATGCTGGCACAGTACGCCTTAGCCGAAGAGTATTACTCCACAGCCTTCCACGAACTGACCCACTCGACGATGCACGAGAACCGCTGCAATCGTCAGAGTGAGTCTTCCATCACACGCTTTGGAGACTCTGCCTACTCTCGGGAGGAGCTCGTCGCCGAGATTGGTTCCGCGATGATCTGTAACCGGCTGGGCATTGAACACGAAAAGGCCTTCCGTAACTCCGCCGCATATATCCAGTCCTGGCTCCGGGCGCTGAAGAACGACAACCGGATGATTGTCTGGGCAGCAAAGAAGGCCGAAGAGGCGGCGAGGTATATCCTTGGTGAAGAGGTGAGTGAAGTTGAATGAAGATGACTGTAGGATTATGGCTCGTAAGCAGGCCATTTTGTCACATTTTTTGACACGTGATTTACGAAAAATGCCCTACAGATAATTCTGTATGGCATTTCTGCGGTGAGTGAGGGATTCGAACCCCCGGTACGCTCACACGTACACCTGTTTTCGAGGCAGGCTCCTTCAACCACTCGGACAACTCACCAGGTTGGGGGTTGCAAAGTTACGAAAAAAAACGAACAGTACAAGAGCCCGCCGCAAGCGTTCAGGGATGACGCGGGGAGGAATCCCGTGGTGTGTAAGGGGAGGCCCTGTCGCTCCCCGTGAGCATTTGGGGCCCTGTTTGCTCACGGACCGTGTGTTTTTGCCATCCGGTGAGCATTTGGGCCGTGTTTTGCTCACGGGCCGTGTTTTTTTGCGGATTGATATGAGGGATGGCCGGTCAATAACAAAGCTGTGGGGGCTGTCAGGAAAGTAGCGAGTCTTTGTTTTTTCTGGCGTATTCGGCTATAAGGGAAAACAGGTTCTCCGATTTTTCATAATAGGGTTCATCACACTCTTTATTGAGCAGATCGGATTCCTGGTCTTTCAATAAGCCTCGGGAAATGATATCCAGCGCTTTTGCGCATATTTTTGCCGATTCAGGAGCATTTACGGCAGTTAATGCCTTGATAAGGGAGTTGTTGTACTCTCCTCTGGAGTTAAAGAAGTACTGATCGAATCCACCATTATTGACATCAGCATCAAGATCGGAGAGAATCATGATATTCTTCTCTACTTCGTTCAAGTTTTCTAATTGTAGAAAATTGTAGCTCTTCTTTTGTATGTAATCATACAACTTGGAAATCAGTTCTACATCATCCTCTTCTTTCCAAAAGTTCTCTATCTCCTCATCTGACAATCTGTAGGACAGGTGTTTCTCGGCTTTCTTGTAGGCAAAGAACCCCCGTCCTAAAATGAATGTGCGGTAACCAAAGAAACCGGCAACCAGGAGCATGGTCCATCCTGAAAATTCTTTTTGTACAATCCGGATGACAGCAACCGTCAATGCGAACAAAAAGAGGGCTCCCGCAAGGAGGAACTGTTTTCCGAACATAATCCTCAGCCCTTTGAAGTCTCCTTCCTTTATCATGTTGTCATGATCCTGCCACATCTTGGCCTCCTTGGTTTTCTTGTTGCGTATCAGAATTATGCCCAAGACAACAAATGCCAGGATAAGTATCCAATTCGTACTCATAGTGAATTACTTAAACTGAATAAAATCAATATTTTTCAGAATCCTCACAGGGCCGAGGAGGCCGGAAGTGGGCAGCGGATCGTCCGGAGAATAGAACTCCCAGGAAGTCCTGGCGGCACGCTCCTCCATAGGAAGGGCGGAATCTCCGATGAGCCTGTTGCCCCAGGAGTTGGTGACCTTGATTTCCAAAGTGTTATCCCCTTCCACAAGAGCCTCGGAGATGTCTATCTTGTAGGGTTCCTTCCACAGGAGGCCAAGGTCCTTGCCATTGACGTACACGTGTGCCATATTGTGTACCTGTCCAAGATCCAGCACGGCTTCCGCAGTACTACGCTCCCACCGGAAGGTGGACTTGTAAGTGGCGGTACCGGAGAAGAAGCGGATAAACGGGTCCTGGGATTCATTCCAAGCAAACAAACTGTCAAAGTTAAAGTCTGCGGCCTCCTCCGGATGGATGGCCGGAACAAAATGGACGGTCCAGTTGGATGAGGGCAAAAGTTCTTCCGTTGCAGGCGTTTTCACGGAAACTGTGTAGGACTTGTGTTTTGCCTTTCCTTGTAGCACGACGAACACGGCATCGTCCCTTTCCAGGTTGAGATCAACAAACATACGTCCTTCCTCGATTCGGTAGGAGACATCCTCGACGGTGCCGCGGTCGGCTCTCCATACCTTGGGCTCCAGTGCTCTCTGCGCCGGTCCATCGGCCCAATAATCCCGGAGGCCCAATGTCAGGTTCCTTGGCCTTGAGCAGATATTCGCTATCCAATAGATTTCTCCGCCATTGAGCTTGCGGTGGACAAAGGCCACGCTGTCGGGGACATTGGATACATCGGCACTGATTCCTTCCTCTTCGAGGACGGACAGCATCTTTTCGCCTTTCCGGAGGTCGCATACAGGAATTCCGGCCTCCCGTATGGCCTCAATGCGAGCGGCAACCGCATCAGACATTCTCTCTATCTGGCTGTCAACCACCAGCATACGATAACTTGCGCCGGACTTGGAAACCATCCTTCCATCCTTTATCTCGAGAGCGTTCACAAGGGCGTCTCCGTTCACGAAGTCATAGTTCCATCCGGCGGGAATACCGGGCCTCTCCTGGCCGAACCTTTGCGTAAGATTGGTGTCCTCCCCGTACAGATAGGCAATATCGGCGACAAATCGGCCCTGGCTGAGCAGGAAGCAGCTCCTGCTGATGTAGTCTATCCAAGGACGGGCCTCTGAAGCCCAGGTGTCGTACCGGTTGAACCACTGGCCATAGGGACCCAGACCAAGGCCGGGCTTGAACTCTTCCGATGGCTGATGGACGGAAGTGTGGATTACAAACCGGTTGAGGCCTTCGGCCATCGCCGCATCGGCAACAGGCTTGAGCTTGCCGGGATGGCACTGATAGGCCCACCATCCATCCCATTTGCCGGGACGGCCATTGGTGGTGAAAGCTTCGGCGGCACAGAGGTTCTGGCCATAGATATGGGCCACTGACGAAGATTCCCGAAGGTCGGCCTCCATGTGCGGCATAGTGGCATAGACCCCAGCCCGGAAACGCACCCAGAATGCGCCCTGGGGCACATCGGCCGTCCTTTTGACCATCATTCCATCCCCGGTGAAGGAACGCCTTTCCTCGTGGGATTCGCTGTAGCGCTTGATGCCTTGGGAATGGAATATTTCGGTAGCCAGGTCGTAATGGTTTTCGGCCAGAAGCTCCCCAAGAGTCTGACGCCAGTCGAAGAGGAATCGCTCACGCTCCTCTTCAGTGCCGATCTTCTCGCCGGCAAGGGCGGGAAGCCACAGAGCCATGGAATAGCCTCTTCTCTTTTCGAACTCTTCCTCCATCCGCAGGGTCCACGTTCCCTTTCCGGACTCGTAACTGTCTATGTCAATGTTGTTGATGGCACCCGGACCCAGGTCCCGGCCAAGGGTTTCCTTGTATAATCCCAGATAGTTGTCCCAATACCTTCTCACCGCTCCCGCATCCAGCTTGTCCACCTCAAGGCCGGTAGCCTCAGGCGGAGCAGGCCCGTTCGTGGTTCCTATCAAGGTATAGGCGAACCTATAGACCATCCAGTTTCCTTCCGGAGCCGTCCAGTCAAGTATTCCGTCGTTATAGGATGAAGAAATATCCCTGACCTCCGGTTCAGGGCCCTGCCGGACCGCCAGGACCCGTATTTCCTTAAGGTAGTCCCGTACTATTCCTTCCTTCTGAGGAACAGCGTGGAAAAGCCCGGACGAGACAGTACTCGAAGGCAGCGGAAGAGCCCCGCGGTAGTGGCCGCATACTGGTGTCGTACTCCAGACCAACTTCTTCTGGGCATCATCCTCGCTTACCCAAGGACCTCCGGTCAGGCTCCAGCCAGGAGAACTGGCAATGCCGACTTCAAGGCCGAGGGAGTCCGCCAGGGCCACGGCATAGCGGAAGGCATCCTTCCAGCCTTCGCTCATGTAGGGAAGAAGGGTGTCAACTACCTGAGGGGTCGAATAGGCCGCGTCAAAGAGGAAGAAGCCCGATAGCCCTATGTCATGCATCCAAAGAAGATCCTTCCTAATACTTTCCTTCGTGACATTGCCGTTCATCCAATGCCAAAGAACCATAGGCCGACTTTCGTGAGGCGGATTATGGAAACCTGCATCCAGTTCCTGACATCCTTTCCTATCGCTGCAGGAAAGCACCAACAGAACTGCGGAGGTGTAAAGTACGATTCTTTTCATGACATAAAGATACTGCTTTTTATGGAAAGTTTCTTTTTTTACAGTAGTTCGTTACTTTTTTCCGTAAATTAGCAGAACTAATATCAATTCACGATGGGCAACATAGACAACATTCTTGCGTTCAACCGGATGTACGTGGCCTCAAAGGGCTATGAGAAGCATATTACGGACAAATACCCCGACAAGAAACTGGCCATCCTCAGTTGTATGGATACCCGCCTGTCCGTCCTTCTGCCGGAAGCCCTCGGCCTGCAGAATGGCGATGCCAAGATCATCAAGAACGCGGGCGCCGTCGTAATCTCCCCGTGGGATTCGGTGATGCGAAGCCTAATAGTTGCCGTGTACGAGCTGGGAGTGAACGAAGTCATGGTGGTCGCCCACACCACCTGCGGCGCCTGCCACATGAGTTTTTCCCACTTCCGCGACGAGATGCTTGAGCGGGGAATCCCCGAAAGTGAGCTGTCTCGTACGGATGTAGACCTCCATGCATGGCTGGAAGGGTTCAAGGACACCGAGGACTCCGTGAGAAAGACCGTTGACACCATCGTCAACCATCCACTCATTCCCAAGGACATTGTGGTTCGCGGATTCATCATCGACTCCGTGACCGGCGCATTGACTGAAATCAAATAATTAAATAGAACTCAATTATGGCTGAACAGAAATTCCCTTGCGAGACCTGCAAGCTCAGGGCTCATTACGACAAGAATCCCAAATCCCTGCGGGGCCGATTCTGGCGCTGGCACATCAATTTCTGCCCGGGTTTCAGGGCATTCTTCACCAATCAGGACGCTGAGACCAAGGCTGCCCTCCGGGAGAAATACCATTTTGAGAAGTACCAGTAAGCGGGCGGAGTAAGGTCAGTAAGAAAATGGAAATCCAACTTGATGTAGTTTGTGAGATTGTCCGGGCTGCTTCCGCCCTTATGGACCGTACGGGCGGCTTTGAGATTCACGACAAAGGCGTCCGGGAGAACATCGTCACTTCTTCCGACCTGGCCGTTCAGCATTTCCTTACGGAGAAGCTTCGCCAGCATTTCCCCGAGGTCGGTTTCCTCTGCGAGGAAGAAGACCTGGAGGATGTCTCCGGCCATGAAGCCGTCTGGGTGATCGACCCTATTGACGGAACGGCCAACTACGCCCGCGGCAACGAGAACTGCTGCATCAGCGTGGCACTAGTTAAAGAAGGGGAGCCCATCCTGGGAGTGGTCTACAGTCCCTGGCGCGGGGAGCTCTACACCGCGGAGAAAGGCAAGGGTGCTTTCTGCAACGGAAACCCCATCCATGTTTCCGGCCGATCCTTTGCCGAGGGGATTCTTTTCACGGCCATGAGCACCTATCATAAGGAATGGTCACGCTACTGCAGCGACATTATTTATGATGTCTACCAGGAGTGTAACGATGTGCGCCGAACCGGCAGCGCCGCCGTCGAGCTGTGCCTGGTGGCCGCAGGCTTTGCCGAACTCTATTTTGAATTCCGTCTGATGCCCTGGGATTACGCTGCGGCCGGTCTCATCCTCACCGAGGCGGGCGGGCATATCTGCGGTTTCGATGGCCGCTGGCCGTCCTCCTACGCGCCATCCATGTGCATTGCTGCCAATACGAAAGAGAACTGCAAACACGTCCTGGATGTCGTCAGAAAGCATCTGGAGAAACTTCCATATTAAAGTAAAAACATGGAAAATACCGTATTAACCGCGCTCAAGACGCGAAGAAGCATCCGGAGCTACAAGCCCGAACAGATTACCGACGAAGAGCTCCAGGCCGTCCTGGAAGCCGGCACCTGGGCCCCTACGGGAATGGGATTCCAGGACCCGTGGATTGTAGCGGTACAGGATCCGTTTCAGAGGAAAGAGCTCTCCCGAATGAACGGGAGAATCATGGGTACCGAATCCGATCCGTACTACGGCGCTCCCACATACGTTCTGGTTTTTGCTTCGTCCACCGAGAAATGGCGCAACAGCGTTCAGGACGCCTCCCTGGTGCTGGGCAACATGATGAATGCGGCCCACTCCATCGGCCTGGGTTCCTGCTGGATCAACCGCGAACGGGAGATGTTCGAAACGGAGGAAGGTAAGGCGCTCATGAAGCAGTGGGGACTCCCCGATGACCTGATTGGCGTAGGCGCCATTGCCCTAGGCTACCCCGCCTCCGAACCCAAAACTCCGAAGCCCCGCAAGGAAAACTACTACCGGATCATCCGATAAACGGGCAGGCACTAGAAATGGCCAATGCCCCGGGTCATTGTCCAGCCCACCGACATAACAGCCCTTATCCTCAATGCGGCCCGCGCCGAGGATGCCCGCATGCTGGCCTACGAACGCAGGAAAGATGATGGAGCGACAGTTTTTTAACAACTTTTCCGTATATTAGCGGAATTGAAATACAACTGATTATGAATACGAACGAACCCCTGAAAGAAGTTATCGGCCGCAAGAACTTCGGCCCGGACCACGCACTTGTCACTACCCCTCAGCCCTGCGTCATGATCGCTACCTGGGACAAGGACCAGAACCCGGACGTGATGATGGCCGCCTGGGCCGGACAGTACGACCACAAGCAGATTGTCGTGAGCATGTCCAAGCACAAGACCACGGAAAACCTGGAACTCACCGGCGCCTTCACCGTGAGCTTCGCCGACATCCACACCGTTGCGGAATCCGACTATTTCGGCCTCGTGAGCGGCAACAAGGTCCCCGACAAGGTGGCAAAGGTGGGTTTCACCGTCACGCCCAGCCCCAATGTGGACGCCCCCATCATCAACGAGTATCCGCTTACCCTGGAATGCAAGGTCGTCAGTTGGGCCGATGGCATCCTCGTGGGCGAAGTAGTGAACATGAGTGCCGATGAGCGCATCCTCACCGACGGCAAGGTCGACCTGGCAAAGCTCCAGCCCATTGTCTTCGATGCGGCCTCTCTGACCTACCGCGCCATCGGCGAAATTGTCGGCAAAGCCTGGGGAGACGGAAAGAAGTTCACCGAATAGGACTGAGACCATGAAACGGAAAGTTTTAATCTTAATGCTAATGGCAGGCCTTTGCTTGAATGCTGCCGCTCAAGGGCAGACCCCTTCCGTTATTAGTTGTCTGGAAATCTATGACCTTGCTTCCGGGTCCCACACCGTTATCCGGGAGTTTCCCTTCCTGATTGAAGCCCCTAACTGGACGCCGGACGGGCAGTGGCTCGTGGTGAACAAGGAAGGACGCCTGTATAAGATTGCCCCGGACGGTAAAGGCGAACTCATCCCCATCGATACCGGAAATATCACCCAGTGCAACAACGACCATGTAATTACGGCCGATGGAAAATGGATCGGCCTGAGCAGCAACGACCCTGCCAACAAGGGCGGATATAGCTCTTATGTATTTATGGTTCCCTTCGAGGGCGGACAGCCCCGAAAGGTCACTCCGAAAGGTCCCAGTTACCTCCATGGCATCAGCCCCGACGGAAAGTGGGCGGCCTACTGCGCTTTCCGGGGACCGGACTGGCAGCACATGGAGCAGGATGTCTGGGTCATTCCCACGGATGGTGGTGAGGAAATCCGCCTGACCGACGCCCCGGGCCTGGACGACGGTCCGGAGTACAGCCCCGACGGAAAGCACATCTGGTTCAACAGCGTCCGTACCGGCAGGATGCAGGTATGGCGGATGCGGGCCGACGGAAGGGAACAGACCCAGATGACCTTCGAAGCCAACCGGAACTCCTGGTTCCCCCACGTGAGCCCGGACGGAAAGAACGTGGTTTACATCTCCTACATGGACAACGAAGTGGAGCCGGGAGACCACCCGGCCAACAAGCACGTCCAGCTGAGGATGATTCCTTCGGAAGGAGGCACTCCCGAGGTCCTGCTGGATTTCTTCGGCGGCCAGGGCAGCCTCAATGTGAATTCCTGGAACCCCGCCAGCACCCGCTTTGCCTTCGTAAGCTATCGGCTGGTCCCTTAATCTGTAAATGACTTAACCATGAAAAACTACATCGGAATCTGCTTATTCGTTGCCTTCACGGCTCTGGCTGCCGTCTCCTGCGGGGATGCCAACCAGCGCTATGTCCGGGATGCGGTCCGCATCATGGACCGGCAGGGAATCTTTGCCGAGGGGGCCGATTGGGAAGCCGCGAAGGAAAAGGCCCTGTCCGCCACCCCTTCGTCCATCCAGGAAGCCCAGGAGGTTATCACGGAGGCCCTTAAGGTCGCCGGAGGCAAGCATTCTTTCCTGAAGACCGAAGAGTCCGTAACCAAAGACGCCACCTCTGAATGGCCTGCCCCGGAGGTGACGATAGAAGAGGGGATAGCCATCATAAAGCTCCCGCCTTTCTCCGGAAACCAGGAAGAAGGCGTCAAGTATGCCACATCCGTCCTGGAGGCTGTTCCTGAAACGGTTCAGGGTGTTGTCATCGACCTCCGGGATAACACCGGCGGAAATATGTACCCGATGATAGCCGCCGTCCACCGCTTCCTGTCGGACGACAACCTTCTGCGTTTCCGGACCCGTAAACGCACCCAATGGATCCAGCTTCCCTTTGTCCTGCAGGGGACGGGAGTCGCCAGGCAGGAGAGGATTGACTGCCCGGTAGCCATCCTGACGAACGAGTGGACAGCCAGTTCCGGGGAAGCCACGCTCCTTTGCTTCCGGGGATTGGACTATGTGCGGGTTTTTGGCGCACCAACCGCAGGGTATGCCTCTGCCAACCAGCCCTTCACCCTGTCCGACGGGGCCCAGCTGGTCCTCACGACGGGCTGCGACGTGGCCCGTACCGGAGAGGTCTTCTGCGATGATCCCATCGGCCCGGATGTGCTTACTCAAACGCCCCTGGAAGACGCTTTGAACTGGATTAGATAATTGCACCGATATGGGTTTCTTCATTCAAAAGACCGTCAAGTCCATCCTTGACCAAGGCAAGATGGCCACGAGCTATCTGGTTACATCGGCCTGTTTCCTTCTCATCGCCTGCAATGTGGCGGCGTTCATCTTCTTCCCCAAGCTCATGGCTCCGCTGGCCATCATCCTTTCCAATGTGGTGACGGTCCTTCTGATGCTGATTGCCATCCGGCCCATCAACCGCCTCATTCAGAACGCATTCAACGAGAAGGCTCAGGAACTGGTCGAGAAGGAAAAGGCCGAGAAGCAGCTTCTGGAGAAGGTCGCTACCCTCGAGAACCGGAACCGTGAACTCGAGAGCCGGATTGACACCTGGAAGCAGACAGAGAGCGTCCCCGCCAATGTGAATTTCACCTTCAAGCTGGAGACCATGACCTTTGACAAGACGGGTTAC
>LXOW01006181.1_pt1 | contig 10339 bp, 8 predicted proteins | sample 1368591 | NCBI WGS metagenome assembly LXOW01 (sample SAMN04884650, study PRJNA319009) | bovine gut metagenome | isolation source: Cow rumen | host: Bos taurus | place: Italy: Legnaro (PD) | collected 2014-07-09
AAGATGTCGGCAACTATCTCGTGTTTGTTGCGAAGCTGTTGTAAGACCTCTTCCGAGGTAACATACTGACCTGTTTTGGTCTTCTTTGCTTTCTCGACAATTTTCAATTTATCGAACAAAATCTCACCTACCTGTTTAGGTGAGGCAATGTTGAACTGCTGCCCAGCGAGTTCATAGATATGCTGTTCCAAATCCAGCATGCGCGCATTAAACTGCTTGCTGGTTTCTGCCAGCGATGCTGTGTCGAGACACACGCCGTTCAGCTCCATTTCTGCCAAAACCGGCATCAGCGGCATCTCAATATTATAGAAAAGATCCTCGCACTCCAGACGTTTCAATTCCGGCTCTAACTTGTTTTTCAACTGAAGGGTAATGTCGGCATCCTCGCAGGCATATTCATAGACGAGGGTAGGGGAGAGGTCGCGCATCGACTTCTGACCTTTCCCGCGTGGGCCAATCAGCTCGTCGATGTGAATTGTCTTGTAGTGGAGGTAGACCTCGGCCATATAGTCCATGTTGTGTCTCAGCTCGGGTTGGATGAGATAGTGGGCTATCATCGTGTCCCACATCTCACCTTTCAACTCGACGCCATAGTTGCGCAACACCTCTAAGTCGTACTTCAGGTTTTGACCAACCTTAAGAATCGATGGGTCTTCGTAGAGCGGTTTGAAGATTTCGACAATTTTCATCGCTTCGTCGCGCTCAGCGGGAACAGGAACGTAAAACGCCTCGTGTTCCTTCACGGAAAAGCTTAAACCTACCAATTCTGCGTCAATAGGAGAGGTAGAAGTGGTCTCTGTATCTAGAACAAGAAATGATTTTGTCATGAAAAAGTCATAAAGACGGCGCATTTCTTCCTCATTATCAACGAGTTTGTAGTTGTGAGGCACCGTTTTTAACGTCTCAAAACTCGAGAATTTCTCGTCATCTGACCCAATGGGCGCAAATTCTGCAAAGAGATCGAGTTGAGCATTAACGGGTTTTGGCTTTACTTCAGGTTTTTTAAGAATCTTGCTCGCGAGGCTCTTCAGCTCAAGTTCTTCCAACAATTTTGCCAAAGCTGACTCGTTGGGTGCTGAAACCTTCAATTGCTCCATATCGAGTTCGATGGGAACATCCGTCTTGATAGTTGCCAGAAATTTTGAGAGGCGGATGTCGTCCACGTGTTCCGCGACTTTCTTCTGTAAGGCACCTTTGATTTCCGAAGTTCGACTTATCAACTCCTCGACCGTTCCAAATTCATTGATTAGTTTCACGGCAGTCTTCTCGCCGACACCAGGGCAACCAGGGAAGTTGTCTGCCGAGTCGCCCATCAGCGCTAAGAGGTCGATGACGGCTTCAGTCGATGGAATGGCGTATTTCTGCTTCACTTCCTCAGGTCCCATCACTTCGTAACCGCCTCCGTGACGAGGGCGATAGATGAAGACATGTGGACCAACCAGTTGACCGTAGTCTTTATCAGGCGTCAACATATAGGTGTCGATGCCTTGTTCTCCAGCCTTCGTAGCCAATGTGCCGATGACATCGTCGGCTTCGAAGCCGGCCACCTCAAGAATAGGTATGTTCCATGCCGTCAGGATGTCCTTGATAATGGGTACAGAACGTTTGATATCCTCCGGCGTTGCCTCGCGCTGGGCCTTGTAAGCAGGGTAGGCTTCGCTGCGGAATGTTGGTCCATGAGGGTCGAAAGCTACGCCAAGATGAGTGGGTTCTTCCTTGGTGAGCACTTCCTGAAGCGTATTAAGAAAGCCCATCACGGCTGACGTGTTGAGACCTTTTGAGTTGATTCGCGGGTTTTTAATGAACGCGTAATAGGACCGATAAATGAGCGCGTAGGCGTCGAAAAGGAATAATTTATCCATAACTTTCTGCAATTTGTGCGTAAAATTACTAAAAAAATTCGCACTATCCAATTATTTTCATTAATTTTGTACGAAAATAGTGTGACTTATGGATTATTTAAGCATTATCAAACAGCCTATTACGACCGATTTAGACGATTTCATCGCGCTTTTCAATCAGTCTTTAACCCACGTAGATGGTATGTTAGGATCAGCTCTGTCTCATATCCGTCAACGTGGAGGTAAGCGTATGCGACCGATATTGATGCTGTTAATGGCGAAAAACTATGGCGGCGTGTCCAGCGTCACACAACATGCTGCTGTTGGCCTTGAACTCTTGCATACGGCATCTTTGGTTCACGACGATGTCGTAGACGAGAGTAGTGAGCGCCGCGGTCAGGCTTCGGTCAATGCGACCTATAATAATAAGGTGGCTGTTTTGGTGGGCGACTATATTCTCTCTACAGCCTTGTTACATGTGTCGTATACTGACAACCAGCGAATAGTTCAGGAATTGTCTGAATTAGGCAGAACGCTTGCTGCTGGTGAGATACTTCAGTTGTCTAATATCCAGAATCAAGACATATCGGAAGACGTTTATTACAACGTTATTGAGCAGAAAACCGCGGCTTTGTTCCAGTCTTGTGCTGCTATTGGTGCGCTTTCTGCTGGTGGTACCGATGAAATGGTGAAGAAAGCCGGTGAGTTTGGCCGTAATCTTGGTATTATGTTCCAGATCCGTGATGATATTTTCGACTATTTCGACTCAAAGGAGATAGGCAAACCGACTGGTAACGATATGACGGAAGGTAAACTGACGCTGCCCGTAATCTATGCCCTTAACAATACCAATTACGAGTCGATGCAGACGTTAGCCAAGAAGGTTAAGGCAGGCACTATCAATCGCGATGAAATCGCCGTATTGGTAGAGTTTACCAAACAACAGGGTGGTATAGACTATGCTGAACGAAAGATGGCTGAATTTAGCCAGGTTTGCCTGCGTTACATCGAAGAAAATGTCAAAGAAAAGGCCATCAAGGAATCCTTGACGGCCTATGTAGATTACGTCGTTCAGCGTAACTATTAGAAGAACTTCACCTCCTTGCCTGCCAGGTCGCTCAGGATGAGGTTCGGCAGACGGCTGGTGCCCAAGCGGAAATAGTAGTTGGTGAGCCACTTCTCGCCCAGAATTTCCTCGACAATGCTATAGTATGTGAGGGCGTCCTTCACAGAATTGATACCACCTGCAGGCTTCAGACCAATCATGATTCCTGTCTGGTCGTAGTACTCCTTGATAGCCTGGCACATGACATATACAGCCTCAGGTGTAGCTCCGACTTTCTCCTTACCCGTCGAGGTCTTGATGTAGTCGGCACCAGCGTACATAGACAGGATAGAAGCTTTCTTGACGTTCGACAGATTCAGCAGGTCGCCAGTCTCCAGAATCACCTTCATGGGCACCTCGCCGCAGGCTGCCTTCTGCTCCCAAATCTCGTCGCAAACGGTCTCGTAGTCGCCAGCCAGGAACTCACCGACGTGCATCACGATGTCGACGTTTTCAGCACCATCCTGAACAGCCAGCTTGGTTTCTGCCACCTTTATCTCGATGAGTGCCTGAGAAGAGGGGAATGCACCGCTGACAACGGTAGGAATAACACCCTCAACCTCCAAAGAATCGGCTACTAATTGTGCAAAACGAGGATAGGTAACGACGGTGGCTACGTGTGGCAGGTCAGGATATTCGTTGGCAAACTTATTGACTTTTTCCACCAACGCCAGCACGCTTTCAGCAGAGTCCTGCGTAGTCAGGGTGGTCATACAGACTGAACCCAACAGGAACTTTTTAATCTCCTCAGTGTCGTTTTTGGGTACGCGCTCCTCGATAATCTTCTTAACAGCTACTGCTACATCGGCTTCGTCAACGTTGCAGTTGTACTTGCTAAGAGCCTGTTCGTACTTACTTTTCAGTTCTACGTGGTCGTGGCCACAGCCACAGTTGCAATGTTCTCCCATAGTTTAATTGGATTTAGTTAATAATCAGTTATCAAAAATTTCTAAGTTTCTCGTTATTCTTATGACGCTCAGCGTCGCGTTTTGTCTTCTTGGCTATCGACTTTTCCAACTCCTCCGTCAGGTTGACGCCAGTCTGGTTAGCCAGACAGAGTAGTACCCAGAGCACATCGGCCATCTCTTCGCCTAAGGCACCCTTGCCGTTGTCTGCAGACCGAGGGTCTGAGGCTTTCCACGACTGCTCGCCATATCTTCGGCTTATCACCCTTGCCAGTTCGCCTACCTCTTCTGTCAGCACAGCCATGTTTGTCAGTTCTGAGAAGTAACGCACGCCATATTCTCTAATCCACTGGTCTACAGTCTCTTGCGCTTCCTTAATAGTCATGCTTTATTCCTTGTTTTTCGTATCCATACAGATGGTCACAGGCCCGTCGTTCAGCAGTTCAACTTTCATGTCGGCGCCGAATTCTCCTGTTGCTACGGGTTTGCCTATGGCCTCTGAAAGCTCTTTGCAGAAAGCCTCGTAGAGTGGGATAGAGTGTTCGTGACTGCCTGCCCTGAACCAAGACGGACGGTTGCCTTTCTTGTAGCTGGCATAGAGCGTAAACTGGCTTACGACTAATGCCTCGCCACCGACATCCAGGATGCTGCGGTTCATGACGTCGTTCTCGTCGCCAAACACCCGCAGGTTAGCGATCTTCTTCACCAGCCAGTCGACATCCTCCATCGTGTCCTCGTCGCAGATACCCAACAGAATCAGAAATCCTTGGCCTATCTGACCCTTGATGCTGCCTTCTATGGTGACGCTGGCGTGGGTGACGCGCTGTATGACTGCTCTCATCCTAATGATATTTTCGGCAAAGATACTAACTTCTTTCCAAATTGCCAAATATTTATTCTGATTTGTGAAAGAAAAAAACAACCCGCCTCTTTTTGATGCTTAAAGTAAAACAACTTGTTTTGGTCAGGAAATTGCCTAGAAAAGTTGCAGAAATCCTAAGGAAAACTTGACCAAAACAACTTGTTTTACTTTAGAATTCTTATGGATTTTGATGGAAGTGTTCGTAAACTATCTTGGCTTTTGCTGGGCCTATGATGTTACTAAGTGTAGCTTCGTCGGTCTCGCTGATGCGCTTGACGGATTTAAGGCTGTTTAGAAGCTCGTCACGCGTCTTAGGACCAATGCCCTTAATGTCGTCCAGCTCGGAGTGTAAAGCGCGTTTAGAACGCTTCTCTCGATGAAAAGTGATGGCAAATCGGTGTACTTCGTCCTGCAGCTGAGACAAGATGCGGAACAGCTCGCTGTCTGTCTTGAGGCCGATTACTCTTGGCGGGAAACCATAAAGCAGTTCGTTGGTCTTGTGTTTGTCGTTTTTTGCCAGGCCTGCAATAGGAATATCGAGTCCTAAATCGTCCTGAACAGCCTGCCTGATGACCTCCATTTGTCCCTTTCCACCGTCGGCTACGATGAGGTCGGGTAGGGGTTGTTCTTCGTCTATCAGGCGTTGGTAGCGACGCCCCACAACTTCCTTCATCGAGGCATAGTCATCAGGACCAACGACAGTCTTGATATTATACCGTTTATAGTCGCTCTTCGACGGTTTCATCTTCTTGAAAACGACACAGGCGGCCACAGCATCCGTGCCGGAAATGTTCGAATTGTCGAAGCATTCTATCTGATAGGGCAGCTTGTCGAGCTTCAGTAAGTCCTGTAATTCCTTCATCAGACGGACTTGTTTTTGCTCTGGATTCAGCTTTTCGGCCTGCTTCAAACGGTCAAATTTGTATTGTTTTCCGTTCATCAGAGAGAGGTCTAAGAGGGTCTTTTTATCGCCTCTTTGGGGTACAGTTATGGTGACACCATCCAGGTCGATGGCTATCTCCTTGGGCACGATAACCTCTTTGGCATCGCTATTAAAACGCTCGCGCATCTCGACAATGGCTAACTGCAACAATTCCTCGTCGCTCTCGTCTAAACGCTTCTTGTATTCGAAGGTGAACGACTGGTTGATCTGACCGTTTGAGACGTGGATGTAGTTGACAAAAGCTACCTTTTCATCGTTGGTAATCGACAGGACATCGACGTTGTTGATGGTATGACTCACCACCTCGCTCTTGGCCACAAACTGGTCTAACAGCAGGTAGCGACGCTTCATCTCTTCAGCTTCTTCGAACCTTAGTTCCTCGGCTAAACGGAGCATCTCTTCCTTTAACTTGCGCTGCACCTCACGGGTATTGCCTTTAAGTATCTCACGGGCCTGGTCGATGTTACGCTGGTAGTCCTCCAAGGCTTGTTTCCTGACGCATGGCGCTGCGCAGTTTTTGATGTGGTATTCTAAGCAAACCTGATACTTGTTTTCTGTTACACCTTCCTCTGTAAAGGGCTGTTTGCAAGGCCGCGGATGATAGAGTTTCTTGATCAAGTCAAGCAGGGCGTGCATAGATCCCACATGGGAGTATGGACCATAGTAGGTCCCCCACTTTTTATTAATGGTTCGTGTAGGTAAAATCCGTGGAAGATACTCCTTTGTGATACAGATACTGGGGTAGGTTTTACCGTCTTTCAGGAGCACATTATAACGGGGATTGTACTTTTTGATAAGGGCATTCTCAAGCAGAAGTGCATCCTCCTCGGTGTTGACTACCGTATAACTGATGTCGTGTATCTTGGAGACCAGAACTTTTGTCTTGAAACGGTCGACTTCCGTATGAAAGTAGGACGAGACGCGGTTCTTCAGATGCTTGGCTTTACCTACATATATGATGGTTCCATCAGCATCATAGAACTGATAACTGCCAGGTTTCTCAGGCATCGACCTGACAATAGCTTTCAGCTTCTCTAAACGCGACTCGTCCTCTTTCTTAGACATACTTTTCTTTATACTGAGACTATTAATTGTTTCACGTGAAACTTTATATTGTTATGAGCGTAGTTAATTCTATGCCATCAAACAGATCTCTGCCGTGAAGTCCTTCGTCTGTAATCTCAATGATGAAGTTCATGTAGACCTTCTTCGGATGGAAATGTTCTACCAACTTGTAGGTTGCCTTGGCCGTTCCTCCTGTTGCCAACAGATCGTCATGAATTAAAACGACATCGTCTTTATTGATAGAGTCCAGATGCATTTCTACGGTGTCAACGCCATACTCTTTAGAAAACGATTCTTTGATGACAGTGGAAGGAAGTTTTCCTGGTTTGCGCGCCAAGACAACGCCACAACCTAACCTTCCAGCTAAGGCAGCAGCCATCACAAAACCTCTACTCTCAATACCCACAATCTTAGTGATGCCTTTGTCTTTGTAAAGACGCTCCATCTCATCGAGCATCTCCTTCATACACTCGCCATTCTTGTAAAGCGTTGTTACGTCACGGAAATTAATACCCTTCTTTGGAAAGTCAGGCACACAACGCAGGTTGTCAATTAACAATTGCTTGTTCATAATACTTGGTTTTAACGTTAATAGTATATGTTTATCTTATAATTTGTTTCACGTGGAACGTATCTCTTGCCTCTTATTTCCTACATCTTAATTGCTACAGACAACTCATCTTACTTCTTACCTCTTTCTTCTTAGTTCGTTTTATCTTCCCAGCAATACCAACATCGCATTAATATCGCTTGGTGATACGCCAGGAATTCTGCTTGCTTGAGCTAATGTTTCAGGTTGGATACGCTCAAGTTTCTGACGGGCTTCCGTTGAAATGGCAGACAGGGTGGGGTAGTCGAACTTACCTTTAATCTTGATATTCTCCAGTCTGTGCATCTTGTCTGCTACCTGTCGCTCACGTTCTATATAGCCTTTATACTTAATATGTATCTCGGCAGCTTCGGCAATTTCTTCCTTACGATTTGGAAGTCTTTCGATGATTTCGCGGAATTCAGGCACGATGTCTTTCAGGATTGCGAAGTTCAGTTCTGGACGAGCTACAAGGTCTTCCAGTTTACAACCATAGACGAGTGGGGTAGAGCCGACAGCTTCCAACGAGCCGTTGATAAGTTTCGGTTTTATCGCAAAGCTTTTGCAGAAAGTTTCGATTTCTTCGATAGCTTGTTTCTTCTGTTGCCACCAGTCATAGCGGTCACGTTTTGCCAAGCCGAGCTTATAGGCTTTCTCCGTCAGTCGGGCATCGGCATCATCCTGTCTCAATAGGATGCGGTACTCAGCACGCGAGGTAAACATTCTATATGGTTCGTCGACACCTTTTGTCACGAGGTCGTCTATCAATACGCCGATGTAGGCTTCGTCACGTTTCAGCTCGAAAGTCCCGTATGTTGCGATACCATCGCAACCAATAGAACCTGCCTTCAGCGCGGCATTAATACCTGCTAACGTACCTTGTCCGCCAGCCTCTTCGTAACCCGTGGTGCCGTTCACCTGGCCCGCCATAAACAGTCCGTCTATGACTTTCGACTCTAAACTATGGCGTAACTGGGTGGGATCGAAAAAGTCATACTCTATTGCATAGCCTGGTCGATAGACCTTAATATCACGCAGGGCTGGGATTTGTTTGAGCGCTTCCAACTGGACATCCATTGGTAGGCTGGACGAAAAACCGTTCAGATACATTTCGTTGGTGTCTTCTCCCTCTGGTTCGAGAAAGAGTAAGTGCTGGGGACGATCAGGGAAGGTGACGATTTTCGTCTCGATGGATGGACAGTAGCGTGGACCAATGGACTGTATCTGTCCGTTATAAAGCGGTGAGTCTGCCAGTCCGCCACGTAAAATCTCGTGAACTTGGTCGTTGGTGTAGCATACCCAACAAGGTAATTGCTCAAGAGGACGCTGTTCGCCCATATAGGAAAACTTGTAATATCCGTTCTCGCCGTCTTGGCGCTCCATGTCTTCAAAGTGGACGGAACGCTTGTCAATGCGGACGGGAGTGCCAGTCTTCATACGGGCTGTACGGATGCCGTGACGGGTGATGCTCTCAGTAAAATGGGGTACGGCAGGTTCTGCGATGCGCCCACCAGGAATCATCTTGCGACCGATGTGCAAGAGACCGTTCAGGAAAGTGCCGGCGGTGATGATGACGGTCTTAGCATGAATCTCAGCGCCCCAGATAGTGCGGATGCCAACCACGCGTTTTGTTGTCTTGGCGGCCTGTTCTGTTTGTTGCTGTACCACAGCAACATCCGCAACCCTTTCCACAGCAACATCCGCAACTTCTTCCACAAGAAGCTCGTCGGTTTGGTCTTGCCAGATGTCGAGGTTTGGCGTAGCATCAAGGACGGAGCGCCACTTCCAGATAAATTTTCCTCTGTCACACTGGGCCCGCGGACTCCAGACGGCAGGTCCTTTTGAGCGGTTAAGCATGCGAAACTGTATAGCTGTCGCATCTGTTACTAAAGCCATCTGACCGCCCAAGGCGTCAATCTCGCGGACTATCTGACCTTTGGCAATGCCTCCGATGGCTGGGTTGCACGACATCTGGGCAATTTTGTTCATGTCCATCGTCACGAGAAGCGTCTTTGCACCCATGTTGGCCGAGGCACAAGCAGCCTCGCAACCGGCATGTCCGCCGCCAATGACTATCACATCATAATTCATTATCATGCTGCAAAGATACAGAATTTTGTATAAATAATAAATTTTCTCACGAAAACGTTTGCGTAATTCACAAATTTTAGTTACTTTTGTCCCCTAAATGNNTTTCTAATTCCAAATTATTAATAATTTAAATTCTTTTTATGTGGTTATTTAATTCATCAATCGGTAGAAAGGTTGTAATGTCCGTTACCGGTATGGCGTTGATTTTGTTCCTGACATTCCACTGTTGCATGAACATTGTTGCGCTGTTCTCCGGAGAGGCTTACAACATGATTTGCGAATTGCTGGGTGCTAACTGGTATGCCCTCGTGGCAACACTTGGTTTGGCTGCCCTGGCTGTGATTCACATTGTCTATGCATTCATCCTGACTGCACAGAACCGTACAGCCCGTGGCGGAAATCGCTACGACGTGGCAACAACGGTAAATGCTGGCAAGGTGGAGTGGGCATCAAAGAACATGCTCGTGCTGGGTATCATTATTCTCGTGGGTATGCTTATCCACCTCTGGAACTTCTGGTACAACATGATGTTTGCCGAGATTATCGGCGCTACGCCAGCCATTAGTCCTACTGACGGTTTCGAGTGGATTAAGGTGACGTTCTCTTGTCCCGTATTCGTGGTGCTCTACATCATTTGGCTCGTTGCCATTTGGTTCCACCTCTCTCATGGTTTCTGGTCAGCTATGCAGACCTTTGGCTGGAGTGGTAAGATCTGGCTGAAGCGCTGGATGTGCATTGGCAACATCTATGTGACCCTGCTCATGCTGGGCTTCCTCGCTGTAGTACTGGCCTTCGCTTTCGGTTGCGCTCCTTCACTCTGTGACGGTTCATGTGGCCACAACTGCTGTATGTAATAAATCGAAAATTGAAAATCCGTAAATCGAAAATTAAAGAGTTATGGCAAAAGTAATTGATTCTAAGATTCCCGCAGGTCCAGT
>LXOW01294888.1_pt1 | contig 10339 bp, 6 predicted proteins | sample 1368591 | NCBI WGS metagenome assembly LXOW01 (sample SAMN04884650, study PRJNA319009) | bovine gut metagenome | isolation source: Cow rumen | host: Bos taurus | place: Italy: Legnaro (PD) | collected 2014-07-09
TGTATGAATTTCCAAGGTAAACTTTTCAATTTCAAAGCGCTTTACACGCTCCTTTTCGGTGTGGCGGTCTTCCTCTTCTTCGGACTGGCCTATCCGCATCATCTGCATTATCAGGAGCAGTTTCAGCTGTTCCTCTTCGATAGTACCTATGTGTGGGAGATCGTTAAACTGCCTGGTGGCATAGCCGACCTGCTGGGACGTTTCTGCACACAGTTTTTTCTCTATGCCTGGGTGGGGGCGCTGATCATTGCGCTGTTGTTGTCTGCTGTACAGCTCTTGACGCTCCGCCTGGCCAAATGGGGCTGGCTCTACGGCCTGAGCTTCTTGCCCTCATTCCTGCTCTGGCTCTTCCTGCTCGACGAGCATGCGCTGTTGGGTGGCGTCTGGGCCGTCCTACTCACTCTGCTCGTAGCATGGCTTATCACGCTGTTGCCTAAAGGTTGGACGCAACGCATTGCGATAATTGTCGCCATTCCTCTTCTCTATTGGATGGCGTTTGGTGGCAGCCATTACCACCGCTATCCGACAGTCGTTCCTACATTGCTCTATGCAGCATGGTTGTCCGCCATCCTCCTCCCATTGATCATGCGTATTTGTCAACGTTGGCTTACCCCCCCACGTTTATCCTTTATCCTTTATACTTTATCCTTTCTATTGCTCTCCCTTGTCATGGGCAGTCTCGTCTGGAAGAACGCCAATTTCAAAGCCGAGAAGGTGATGGCTTACGACTTCATGGCTTGCCATCAGCAATGGAACCGCATACTTGAGACCGTCAGCAAAGAGAAACCCAACAACCAGATCGGTGTGACGGTGCAGAACTTGGCTCTGGCGATGCATGGTCAGCTTGCCGATCACCTGTTCGACTTTAACCAAAATGGCCTTGCGGGTCTCTTGCCCGATGTGCAGAGCGATGCAACCAGCCCGATGCCAACCGCCGAGGCCTTCTATCAGTTGGGTATGATTTATGTTGCCCAGCGAACGGTTTATGAGGCACAGGAAGCCATCCTCGACTTCCAGAAGAGTGGCCGCTGCTACAAACGACTGGCACAGACCAACCTGATCAACGGCAACTATGAGGTGGCCCGTAAATATCTCACGGCGCTGCAGAAAACCCTTTTCTATCGCGACTGGGCCAACAGAACACTTCCGCTGCTGGGGGACGAGAATGCTATTGCCAAGCATCCCGAATACGGACACCTGCGCCAATGGGCTTACAAGGAAGACTTCTACTTCAGCGACCATGTGACGCCTGAGATACTCGAAAGCCTCTTCTTCAGTAATACGGACAACCGACTGGCCTTCGATTATCTGAGGGCCTACTATATGTTGACGAACGACCGCGAAGGCTATACTAACTTACTACGTCAAATTTCCAATAAGCAATGAAAAATATTCTCTCCATACTCCTTCTCTCCTTGCTCCTTCTCGCCTCTGCCTGCACAGAGACCGTCAGCGATGCCAGACAGGAGGCTTCACAGCCCCAGATCTATCCTGACTACCTCGGCGTCACCATACCCGTAAACATCGCCCCGCTCAACTTCTGCATGGCAGATGAGCAGGCACAGTGTATCGATGCCGTCATCACAGACCGTCACGGACACAGTCTGCACAGTCAGGGTGGGGAAGCGGTTGATTTCGACATCGACGACTGGCATACGTTGCTAGGCCAAAACCGTGGTGACTCGCTCAGCGTCACCGTCTCGGCCAAGTTCGACGATGGTTGGCACACCTACAGCCCTTTCTCCATTTACGTGAGTGCTGACAGCATCGACTATGGCCTCTGCTACCGTCTGATTGAGCCTGGCTATGAGGTGTGGAGTAAAATGGGCATCTACCAGCGCGATCTAGCCTCGTTCGACGAGCGTCCGCTGATCGAGAACACCCAGTTCGAGGGTTGTGTCAACTGCCACAGCTTCAACCGTGGCAACCCAGCCGACATGAGCCTTCATATCCGTGGCCCACATGGTGCCACATTGTTGCGTCATTCCAATTCCAAATCTCAGCTACCCTTCACTGCTTACAACACCAAGACCGACCAGACGCTCGGCCTGTGTGTCTATCCCTACTGGCATCCTTCGGGCCACTACATCGCCTATTCCACCAACACCACGCGACAGTTGTTCCACAGTGCCCATCCCAACCGTATTGAGGTTTTCGATGAAGCCTCCGACCTTCAGGTCTACGACGTCGAGAAGAATGAACTCCTGCTATCGTCCTTAGTCAAGCAGGACTCCATCTATGAGACCTTCCCCGTCTTCTCGGCCGACGGCCGTTCTATCTATTACTGTGCGGCCCGCGCCCTCCCTGAAGGTAGTCATGAGCTCGATTCCATCCGCTACAACCTCTGCCGCATAGGTTTCGATCCTGCTACGGGTAGTTTTGGTGACTGTATAGAGACGATTGTCGATGCCGTGGCTCAGCATAAGTCGGTATCCTTCCCCCGACCTTCCTACGACGGCCGTTTCCTCTGTTACACACTCTCCGACTACGGACAGTTCAGCATCTGGCACCACGAGGCCGACCTCTGGCTGCTCGACCTCGCTACGGGAGAGAGCCGTCCCATGGCAGCGGCCAACTCCGAGGATACGGAGTCGTTCCACAATTGGAGTACCAACTCGCGCTGGCTCGTATTGAGTTCCCGACGCGACGACGGTCTCTTCACGCGACCCTATTTCTGTCACGTCGATGCCAGTGGCGCCGTCACCAAGGCCTTTATGCTGCCGCAGCGCAATCCGCGACAGTTCTACCGCGACCGTTTCTTCTCCTTCAATGTGCCGGAGTTCATCACTGCCCCCGTAAACTTTGACAGTCGTCAGGCCAGTCGTATCATCAACAGCGATTCCCGTAAGAATTTCGGCGTGAAGAAAAACTTCTGATGTTACATCTTCAAAAGTATATGAGACATATCCCAATAGGTATGTCTCTTTTTTTTCCTACCTTTGCAGCGGATTACAATAAAAACTAAATAATGAATCATCGCTTATTATCAATTGTTTTGTTGTTCTGTGCCGGTCACGTAGTATCGGCACAGAACCTTCCCATTCCCGAGCAAAGCTCGCCTACCCGTAGCCTTTATCAGAATCCTAATCTGAGTGCTAAAGAGCGTGCCAAGGATCTTTGTAGTAGACTGACCCTGGAAGAGAAGGCCAAGTTGATGCTGGATGAGAGTCCCGCCATTCCCCGTTTGGGCATCAAGAAGTTCTTCTGGTGGAGTGAGGCCCTGCATGGTGCTGCCAACATGGGCAATGTCACCGTGTTCCCGGAGCCTATTGCCATGGCCTCGTCGTTCAACCCCGATTTGCTGTACAAGGTGTTCGATGCTGCCAGTACGGAGTTCCGTGCCCAGTATAACGAACGCATGTATCGTGGTTCGGGCGAGGATGAGAAGTTCCATAGCCTCTCGGTCTGGACACCGAACGTCAATATCTTCCGTGATCCACGATGGGGTAGAGGTCAGGAAACCTACGGCGAGGATCCCTATCTGACATCCGTCATGGGTACTCAGGTGGTGAAGGGTCTGCAGGGACCTGAGGACGCGAAGTATCGCAAGCTTTGGGCCTGTGCCAAGCACTATGCCGTGCATAGCGGTCCTGAGTATACCCGTCATACGGCCAATCTCACCAATGTCTCGCCACGCGATATGTGGGAGACCTATATGCCTGCTTTCAAGACCTTGGTGCAGGATGCAAAGGTGCGTGAGGTGATGTGTGCCTACCAGCGTCTCGACGATGACCCCTGTTGCGGTTCGCAGCGTCTGTTGCAGACGATTCTTCGCGATGAATGGGGCTTCGAGTACCTCGTTGTCAGTGATTGTGGCGCTGTGTCCGACTTCTACGAGTCGCACAAGTCCTCTTCCAGTCCTGTACACGCCTCTGCCAAGGCTGCCATCGCCGGTACGGATGTGGAGTGTGGCTATGGCTATGCCTATCGCAGCATTCCTGAGGCCGTGAAACGTGGTTTCATCACGGAGGCAGAGGTCGACAAGCATGTCATCCGTTTGCTCGAAGGTCGTTTCGATTTGGGCGAGATGGATGATCCCTCGCTGGTGGAATGGTCGAAGATTCCATATTCCATCATGGACTCCAAGCAGCATCGTCAGATAGCGCTCGACATGGCGCGTCAGACCATCGTGCTGTTGCAGAACAAGGGTAATATCCTCCCTTTGCAGAAAAACAAGGAGAAGATTGCCGTGATTGGTCCGAATGCCGATAATGAGCCCCTGATGTGGGGGAACTATAATGGCACGCCGAATCATACCATCACCATCCTCGACGGCATCAAGGCCAAGCAGAAGAAACTCTTTTACGCCGCCGGCTGTGACCTGACCTACGATAAGGTAATGGAGAGCCTGATGGCCTCGCAGTGCAGTTTCGAGGGCAAGAAGGGTATGAAGGGCACGTTCTGGAACAACCGTCGGATGGAGGGTAAGCCCGTTACCACCCAGTATTACACCCAGCCCATTGCTGTCACCACCTTTGGTATGCATAATTTTGCCCCTGGTGTTCAGCTCGAGGACTTCTCGGCCAAGTACGAGACCATCTTCACACCCAAGGAGTCTGGCGAGTATGTGGTGAATGTGGATGGCTGTGGCCAGTTTGAGCTCTATATCGACGGTGACCGTAAGTTCCGTCACCGCATCTGGCGCACCACACCCAATCGCGTAGCTATCCAGGCCGAGAAGGGCAAGAGCTACAATATCGAGGTGCGTTTCTCACATGTCCATACCTACAATGCCAATCTGAAGATCAATGTGGCCAAGGAACTGCCTATCGACTACCAGCAGATCATCGCCCAGTTGAAGGGCATCGACAAGGTAATCTTCGTAGGTGGTATCTCTTCCGCTCTTGAGGGTGAGGAAATGCCTGTCGATATCGACGGCTTCAAGGGTGGCGACCGTACCCATATCGAACTGCCGAAGGTGCAGCGCGACTTCCTCAAAGCCTTGAAAGACGCAGGCAAGCAGGTGATCTTCGTGAACTGCTCTGGCTCTGCCATTGCGCTGCTGCCGGAGACGGAGACCTGCGACGCTATTGTTCAGGCATGGTATCCTGGCCAGGAGGGTGGAACCGCTGTGGCTGATGTGCTCTTTGGTGATTATAACCCCTGCGGCAAGTTGCCTGTTACCTTCTATAAGAACAGCAGCCAGTTGCCCGACTACGAGGACTATTCCATGAAGGGCCGTACCTATCGTTACTTCAACGATGCCCTCTTCCCCTTCGGCTATGGCCTCTCGTACACGCAGTTTGAGATAGGCGATCCCGCTTTAATTGAGACAAACGTTGCGAATCAGGGAATCAATATTGCTGTTCCCGTCAAGAACATCGGTCAGCGTGACGGTACGGAGATTCTCCAGGTCTATATCCGCAACTTGCAGGATCCTGACGGCCCGTTGAAGAGCCTCCGTGCCTTCAAGCGCGTGGATGTGAAGGCTGGCCAGACGGTCAATGCCAAACTGACGTTTGACAGCAGGGCCTTTGAATTCTGGGATCCGGAAACCAACACCATGCGTGTGAAAAATGGTAATTATGAGATTCTCATTGGCAACAGTTCGTTGGATAAGGATCTGAAGAAGAAAACCATGGAAGTAAATTTATAACAATAAAATCAAAACAACATGAAAAAAGTACTCGAATCCCTGCTGTTGGCAGCTCTGCTTTTAGCACTGCCCGGCAGCGCCTTCGCCCAAAAGAAGGCGGCTAAGAAGGCTACTAAGAAAGCCACTACGGAGGCTGTTCAGCCTGCCGATCCTAACTTCTATATCTTCCTCTGCTTCGGACAGTCGAACATGGAGGGTAACGCCCGTCCTGAGGCCGTCGATCTGGCCAGCCCGGGTCCGCGTTTCCTGCTGATGCCAGCTGTGGATTTCCCCGCAGCCAATGGCCGTCCCGAGCGTAAGATGGGCGAGTGGTGCGAGGCTTCTGCACCCCTCTGCCGTGCCAATACAGGACTGACTCCTGCCGACTGGTTCGGCCGTACCTTGGTGGCTTCGCTGCCTGAGAATATCAAGATCGGTGTCATCCACGTGGCGATTGGTGGTATCGACATCAAGGGCTTCCTCCCCGACAGCATCCCCAGCTACGTTGAGAAGAAGGCTCCGGGTTGGATGAAGGGTATGTTGGCTGCTTACGACAACGATCCCTACAAGCGTCTGGTTACACTGGCCAAGAAGGCTCAGAAGGACGGTGTCATCAAGGGTATCCTGATGCACCAGGGCGAGACCAATACGGGTGATCCCAAGTGGGCTGGCATGGTGAAGCAGGTGTATGAGAACCTCTGCGGCGACCTCCAGTTGAAGCCCGAAGAGGTGAACCTCTATGTGGGTAACATCGTACAGGCCGACGGTAAAGGCGTCTGCATCGGCTGTAAGAAGCAGATCGACGAACTGCCCCAGACCATCCATACCTCTCAGGTGATATCTTCTGATAACTGCTCTAATGGTCCTGACCGTCTGCACTTCGATGCAGCTGGCTATCGTGAGCTGGGTTGCCGCTATGGTGAGGCTGTGGCCCGTCACCTTGGCTACGAGCCCAAGCGTCCGGCCAATCTGCCTGTGCCTATCAAGAAGATCAATGTGCCTGCCGATGCTGTGACTGGCGAATATAATGTTCCTGGCAATGACTTCCCGAAGGTAGATGCTCAGCGTCGTGCTTACTTCCGCATCCAGGCGCCTCAGGCCAAGAAGATTATTGTTGATATCTGCAGCAAGCAGTATGAGATGCAGCCTCAGGGCAATGGTGTCTTCATGGCTGTGACCGATCCGCTGCCTGTAGGTTTCCACTACTATTTCATGAATATCGATGGCGTCAACTTCATCGATCCCGCCTCTGAGACCTTCTTCGGCTGCAACCGTGAGTCAGGCGGCCTTGAGGTGCCCGAGGGTCCTGAGGGCGACTACTACCGTCCGCAGCAGGGCATTGCCCACGGTAGCGTGCGCAGCATCTACTATCACAGTCCCAACTCGAAGTTTGGCGAGTGGCGTCATGCACTGGTTTACACTCCTGCCGAGTACGACCTGAAGCAGAACATCAAGAAGCGCTATCCCGTGCTCTATCTGCAGCACGGCATGGGCGAGGGTGAGACCAGCTGGGCCCTTCAGGGCAAGATGCAGCACATCATGGACAACGCCATCGCCAGTGGCGAGGCCGTACCTATGTTGGTGGTGATGGAGAGCGGCGACATCAAGCAGCCCTTCGGTGGTGGCAACAACCAGGCCGGACGCAGCGAGTATGGTGCTTCGTTCTATCCCGTTCTGCTCAACGACCTGATTCCTTATATCGATGCCAACTTCCGCACGAAGACCGATCGCGACAACCGCGCTATGGCCGGTCTCTCCTGGGGTGGACATCAGACCTTCGACGTCGTGTTCAACAATATGGACAAGTTCGCATGGCTGGGTACCTTCAGTGGCGCCATCTTCGGCTTAGATCTGAAGACGGCTTACAACGGTGTGTTCACCAATGCCGACGAGTTCAACAAGAAGATCCACTACATGTACATGAACTGGGGCTCTGAGGACTTCATCAAGAGCGGTGATATCGTGAAGGGCCTGCAGGAAATGGGCATCAAGGTCGAGGGCAAGGAGTCTGAAGGCACCGCCCATGAGTTCCTGACCTGGCGTCGCGGTCTCCACGAGTTTATTCCTCACCTCTTTAAAAAGTAAAAAGGTAAAAAAGTAAAAAGGTAAAACGACTATGCGATTCAAGAAACGACTGATGCTGCTGGCATCTGTGGCGCTCTTCACCATGAGCCTGTCAGCAGCCGAGGGTGACAGCGCGAAGATCCAGAACCCCATGCTGTGGGCGGATGTGCCTGATCCCGATATCATCCGTGTGGGTGATACCTTCTATCTGGTGACTACCACCATGCATCTGATGCCTGGCGCACCTGTCATGGCCTCGAAGGATCTGAAGAACTGGGAGACGGTCGGCTATATCTTTGACAAACTGACCGATTCACCTAAGTATGACCTTCAGGAGGGAACGGTCTATGGCCGTGGTCAGTGGGCCACCTCGCTGAAATATCACGATGGCAAATTCTGGGCCCTGTTGGCTCCCAATGAGGCTGGTAAGATGGGTGATACCTATATCTTTACAGCCCCGAAGGCAGAAGGTCCCTGGACCATCCATTCCCGTCTGCGTCATTTCCATGATGCCACCTTGTTCTTCGACGATGACGGCACCACTTATGTCTTCTTCGGAACCGGTGAAATGTGTCAGTTGACCCGTGACCTTAAAGGTGTTGTCGAGGGTAGTCTCCGTCACTATTTCCAGCGTGAGGCCGACGAACGCGGCTTGTTGGAAGGTACCCGTGTCATAAAGCACAATGGTACTTACTATGCCCTGCTCATCAGTCATGTCTATGCCCCGGGCCGTCACCGTCGTGAGGTCTGCTATCGCACGAAGGACCTGAACGCCACCTGGGAGAAGAACGTTGTCCTGGAGAGCGACTTCGGTGGTTTCTCGTATCTGGCACAAGGCACGATCGTCGATACGGAAGAAGGAGATTGGTATGGCATCATGTTCCAGGACCGTGGTGGAGTAGGGCGTGTGCTGACAGTTTCTCCCGTCCGTTGGATTGACGGTTGGCCGCAGTTAGGCGATGAGAACGGCAAAGTGCCTGATACCATGCGTCCTTACAAGAGTGGTCAGCCTAAGAAATCAATTGTCTGTAGCGATGATTTTTCGGCTTCCAAGCTCGGTCTCCACTGGCAGTGGAATCACAATCCCATCGACAACGCTTGGAGTCTCTCGGAACGTCCTGGATTCCTGCGTCTGAAGACCAACCGTGTGGTGCCTAATCTCTATCTGGCTCCCAACACGTTGACCCAGCGCATGCCTGGCCCCACATGCAGTGGTGTCGTCTGTATCGACTTCTCGAAGATGAAGGATGGCGATTGTGCCGGTTTCTCTGCTTTCAACGGTGATAGCGGCGTGCTTACCCTCAAGAAGCTGGGTAAGAAAGTCTACCTTGAGATGAGCGAACAGAAGGTTAGTCTCTCAGACCGTGAGAAGGCTGTCACTAACGTTGATGATAAGATGATAGAGGGCGTGGCTCTCACCCAACTTGCGCCCAAGGCCAAGCAGATCTGGCTGCGAATCGATGGTGATTTCCAACCCAGACATAACGATGCTGCCAATTTCTATTACAGTCTCGATGGTGAGCAGTGGACTCAGATTGGCACGAAGAACTATCGCATGATATTCGACTACCGTCGTTTCTTCATGGGTTCGAAGTTCGCTATCTTCAACTATGCCACGAAGAAAGCCGGCGGCTATATTGACGTCGATGAATTCAAACTTCAGTAATAAAGATAAAGATCCCTACTCAAACCGAGCGGGGATCTTTGTATACCTCATGATGTCTATAGATCGCGAGTGAGCATGAGGCGGTAGTCTACGGGACTCATGCCGATGGCATCCTGAATGCGGCGCTGCAACATACGGATGTTGGTGAAGCCCGACTCCTCGGCGATGGCGGCGATGGAGTAGTTGGGCTCGTCGCGCAGCAGACGCAGGGCTGCCAGCGTACGGAGATTGTCGATATAGGCCTCGGGCGTGCGGTGGATGGTCTGTTTGCGGAAGAGCTGATTCAGTCGGGCCTGGCTTACACCGAGCATTTCGGCTAATGCCTTGGTGTCGAAATCGGGACGCAGGTGAGGCCGGTCTTTCTCTAATCGCATCTCGATGATGGCCATCAATTGACCGTCGTCCTGCAGGTCGGCATTGCGCAGACGCTCCACATGACCTTCCATAATCTCGCGTGCCACTTGAGTCCGTCGGCGCAGCTCAATATCACATTCCAATTGTTCCGACAGGTCAAGATTACGGCTTACCAAACGTATTATCTCATCCTTCAACTGCTCCACTTCATTACGCAGAAGAGCATTCTCTTCCTGCAATTGTTTGATATCCTCTTTCATATATTATGAACTTCTTGTCTCTAATCTTCAGTTAAGAACAGCTGCAGGAATCCACCCAGGACAAACACTTCCCTGATATCCTCCGACATGCCTTTCAGAGTGACCCAATGGTGGTTAGCATGCGTATGCTTGTAGAGGTTGAGTAAGATTCGCAGACCACTACTGGAAATGTAGTTCAGTTCTGTACAGTCAATTAGCACATTGCAGTCTGTACGTTCAAATACTGGTTCGAAGCCGCGGGCAGCCTCGGTACTGGCAGTATTGTCGAGGTCGCCGATAAGGGTAGCCACGATTTTTCCGTCTTGCTCGTTAAGTGTGATTTTAAACATACTCTTTTATTTTTTATGGATTAATTTGATGATTTTCAAAACATTGTGTCCGTCTACGCGCTGATAGGCCAAACCGTCAGTCATCTTATGA
>LXOW01417302.1_pt1 | contig 10339 bp, 8 predicted proteins | sample 1368591 | NCBI WGS metagenome assembly LXOW01 (sample SAMN04884650, study PRJNA319009) | bovine gut metagenome | isolation source: Cow rumen | host: Bos taurus | place: Italy: Legnaro (PD) | collected 2014-07-09
GCAATGTCGAAACCTAAATCGGCAGGGGCAAACACACGCTCATATTGTTTGGTGGTTACCTTGAACGGACCTGTCAGTGAGATCTCGTCGTAACCATCGATGGAGTTTACGATGCCATAGTCGATACCGATCTTCTGATATACATTATTATATAAGCGCATCTGGTCGAGGTTGGCAACACCGAGTAGCTGACATGGGGGCTGACTGGGATTCACCAGCGGACCTAAGAGGTTGAAGATGGTTGGGAACTGAAGGGCCTTGCGGATAGGACCGACAAACTTCATGGCCTTTGCGAAGAGCTGGGCGTGGAGATAGACGATACCAGCCTCGTCGAGTGAGCGGTTCAGACGGTCGATGTCATCGGTGAACTTGATACCATGATGCTGAATCACATTAGAAGCACCACTCACGGAGGTGGCGGCATAGTTACCGTGCTTTGCCACCTTGTAACCTGCGCCTGCAATGACGAAACAGGCTGTTGTGGAAATGTTGAAGGTGTTCTTCCTGTCACCGCCTGTGCCCACCACATCGATATAGCGGTCAGCCTTCAGCAAGGCGGGAACACCTGTTTCCAGGATACCGTCACGGAAACCGAGCAGTTCATCTACGGTTACACCGCGCATCTGTAAGGCGGTGAGCAGTGCCGTGATCTGCTCTGTCGGATAATCCGAGTGCGTGATACCAATCAGGATATTTTTCATCTCTTCACGAGAGAGTTCCTCATGATTCAACATTCTGTTGAGTATATCTTTCATTGTCTGTGCCATAACCTCATTATTTTAATGTTTAATCTTTAATTTAGAGAAAGAGCCAGTTTTGCAGCATCTTCCTACCATCGGGCGTGAGTACGCTTTCAGGATGGAACTGGATACCTCTGATGTTTAATGTCTTGTGGCGGAGTGCCATAATCTGTCCTTCATCACTCTCTGCGGTAATCTCCAGACAATCAGGGAATCCTTCTTTCGATACTACCCAGGAGTGATAGCGTCCCATTGTGATACGTGCAGGCAGACCACTGAACAAAGGATCGTTGCCAAACTGCGTACCTTCTGTTGCCACACCGTGGAACACATCACTCAGATTCTCCAGCTTTCCACCGAATACTTCGCCGATGGCTTGATGACCAAGGCAGACGCCGAGAATCGGCTTATGTCCTGCATAAGTGCGGATAACATCACAGAGCAAACCAGCTTCCGAGGGGATACCTGGACCTGGTGAAAGGATAATCTTTGAATAGGGTTCCAGCTCAGACAGCTCAAACTGGTCGTTACGTAACACTGTCACTTCTGCTCCCAGTTCTTTTACAAGATGACTCAGATTATAAGTGAATGAGTCGTAGTTGTCGATTATTGCTATTTTCATCGTTTTAATTTTTTGTCTGTTCAGTCATCATTACATATCTTCTGCCATCAGGATGGCTCTGCGTAGGGCACCGAGTTTATTGTTTACCTCCTGCAACTCGTATGCCACGTCGCTCTTAGCCACGATACCACCGCCAGCCTGGAACCACAGTTCACCGTTTCTGGCTACAAACGTACGGATGGTGATGGCTTGGTTCAGTGAACCGTCAAGTCCGATATAACCGATACAACCGCCATAGGCACCTCTGTTGTGTGGTTCGTATTCTGAGATCAGCTGCATGGCTCTCACCTTAGGTGCGCCACTGAGAGTACCAGCGGGGAAAGTGTCGATAAAGGCCTTGATGGGATCAGCGCCTTCGTCGAGCGTTCCGCTTACACGACTCACAAGATGGATTACGTGAGAGTAGTATTGCAAGTCTTTATAAAAGTCCACCTTCACTCCATGACAGTTACGCGACAGGTCGTTACGGGCCAAGTCCACCAGCATCACGTGTTCTGCATTCTCCTTTGGATCGTTTCTCAGGTAGTCTGCTCCCTGACGGTCTGCCTCTGCATCACCTGTTCTCTTGGTCGTTCCTGCAATCGGGTCGATATAGGCTTTACGATCTTGAATGCGACAGTGGGTTTCTGGTGAGGAACCGAAGATGCGGAAACCGCCGAAGTCGAAATAGAAGAGGTAGGGTGAGGGGTTGATACTGCGTAGTGCACGGTAGAGTTTGAAGTCGTCACCCTCATAACGTTGTTTGAAACGACGGGAGAGTACGATCTGGAATACGTCGCCTCTCAAACAGTGCTGGATACCCTTGCGGATGTTCGCCTTGTGCTCCTCATCGGTGAGGGTGCTTGTGGTGTCTCCCACAGGATGGAAGTCGTAAGTCTGTATGTTGGTGCGATTCATGGCTTTCTGCAACTGATCCAGTTCCTCAGCCTCACCTAATGTCACCAGTGTTAACAAATTGTTGAAGTGGTCAAACACAATCACCTCTTTATAGAGGATATAGAGCATATCGGGTGCATCATTCTTGGTCTGGGTCTCATCTTTAACGGCGATGTTCTCGAAATAGCGAACAGCATTGAATGAGGTATAGCCGTAGAGACCGCAAATCTTGGCTTGTTCTCCAGTCACTTCGATGCGGTCTATGAGTGCATGGATGGCCTTGTCACAGCCGTATTCGTTGTTTACGGTGTGGTACTCCTTGTTGCCGTCAGGGAAGCTGATGGTTGCCTCGCCGTGTCCGATGGCGACTGAGGCAATGGGATTGATACCGATAAACGAACGCGAGTTATCCTTCTCGTGATAGTCGGAGCTCTCCATTAGGGCACTCTGTGGGTAGAGGTCTCTCAAACGCATATACACGCCTACTGGTGTATAAAGGTCTGCCAGAATCGTCCGGCTGTGAGTTGTATATTTAAAAGTTTCCATATTCCTTTGCCATTAGTTTGTTGTTCAGATAGGTCTCTACATCCTTGTCGCCACGTCCGCTGACGGTCAGCACCACCACATCTGTGGGTTTGAAGGTGAGTTTCTTCAGGGCGGCAATGGCATGTGCCGACTCGATAGCAGGGATGATACCCTCCATACGTGTCAATTCGTAACCACCGTAGATAGCCTCATCGTCATTGATGCTCAATACCTTCGTGCGTCCTTTCTTGGCCATGTTACAATGCATCGGTCCGACACCAGGATAGTCCAGTCCGGCAGAAATGGTGAAGGCTTCTTCTATCTGTCCGTCCTCGTTTTGCATCACTAGCATCTTGGCACCATGCAGGATACCTGTTGTGCCTTTATGGATGGTGGCAGCCGTGTGGTTGGTCTCCCAGCCATGTCCACCTGCCTCTGCCAGAACAATCTTTACACGCTCGTCGTTCACATAGTGGTAGATGGTACCTGCGGCATTTGAACCACCGCCGATACAGGCGATGAGATAGTCGGGATAATCGCGTCCGATCTTCTCCTCAAGCTGCCATTTGATCTCTTCGGAAATCACGCTCTGCATCCTGGCTACCAGATCGGGGTAGGGGTGTGGCCCCATTGTAGAACCTACGATGTAGAAGGTGTCAGCAGGATGACAGCACCAGTCGCGGATAGCCTCTGAACAGGCATCGCTCAGCGTCATGTTTCCCGTTCTTACAGGATGCACCTCTGCCCCCAGCATTTTCATACGCTCCACGTTGGTGTGCTGGCGTTCCACATCGGTGGCTCCCATAAACACCTCGCACTTCATGTTCATTAAGGCGCAGACCGTTGCAGTGGCTACACCATGCTGTCCTGCACCAGTCTCAGCGATGATACGGGTCTTGCCCATCTGCTTGGCGAGCAGGATCTGTCCGATGGTGTTGTTGATTTTGTGGGCTCCCGTGTGGTTCAGGTCTTCACGTTTCAGATAGAGCTGGCAGCCATAGTGCTCACTCATCCGCTTGGCATAATAGAGGGGAGAAGGACGACCCACATAGTCCTTCAGGAGTGCGTGATACGCTTCCTTGAACTCTGCCGACTCGATGATGGGCAGATAAGCTTCCTGCAGATCGTGTACGCACTTGTAGAGTATCTCTGGTACATAAGCACCTCCGAATTCTCCGTAAAAACCTCTTTCATCTACAAAATAGTTCTCTTTCATTTTATTATGTTGTTTTTGTGATTCCCTTAAGAAAAAAGACTCGCCGCTGTCGCGACGAGCCTTCTTCTATCTTCTATATGAATGATAACAAATGGCTATGTGCCTCGCGACTATTTTAATCTCGAGTTACGCCACCACCAGATGTTATACATACAATTGTTCATACTGTCTTTTTTAAGTTTCTGGGTGCAAAGTTAAGCATAATTTTCTTACTACCAAATTTTTCGGCATCTTTTTTTGATAAAATGAAAGAAAAAGTGTAATTTTGCCGACGATTTATCGTAAAACTATGACTTTAAAAGACTTTTTATCACAAAATGACCGTTTTGCCGCAAATAGCGGTTGTATATTAAAAGAGGTTCGCGAGGGCTATGCCCGTGCAGAACTGGTGGTAACATCAGAACACCTGAATGCTGGTGGCGTCTGTCAGGGTGGGGCTTATTTCACGTTGGCAGATATCGCTTTGGCTGCTGTTATGAACAGTCGGGGGACGCTTACCTTCGGTATCGAGAACAATATTGTTTTCCTGCATAGCGCCAAGGCTGGCGATACCCTGATTGCTGAGGCTACTGAAGTCTTTAATCATCACAAGATCCCCTATGTTGATGTGCGTATCACCAATCAGCAGGGCGAACTCTGCTGTGTCGTCACGGGGATGGCATACAGAAAAGCCGCCGATCTTCCGATCGACGGCTTGGAATAATCAGTGTGATGCCAACTTACTGGATCTCCCAGCCGATAGCTGAAGCACCCAGCACAGCAGCAGAAGCACCGTCGAGACCACTCACTAAGAACTGAGCCTTGTTCTTGAAGATATTCATCACGTGGTTGTTGTATGCCTCGCGGATAGGTTTCATGATCAGTTCTCCAGCCTTTACCATACCTCCGAAGAAGATGAATGCCTCAGGTGAAGAGAAGGCTGCGAAGTCGGCACAGGCCTCACCCAGCATCTTGCCAGTGAACTCATAAATCTCCTTAGCCAGTTCGTCGCCCTTACCTGCAGCAATTGATACGTCAAGTGAGGTGATCTTCTCAGGATCCAACTCACGGAGCAGACTTGGACGGTCTGTCTTTGTAAGCATCTCACGTGCCGTACGAGCCACACCTGTAGCCGAGCAGTAGCACTCCAGACAACCTGTGCGTCCGCAACCGCAAAAACGACCTTCCTCACCGCGAACCATTGTCACGTGTCCCAGCTCACCAGCGAAACCGTCGTGTCCGTAGAGCAACTGACCGTTTACCACAATACCAGAACCTACACCTGTACCAAGTGTGATCACGATAAAGTTCTTCATACCACGTGCCACACCATAGACCATCTCACCGATGGCAGCTGCGTTGGCATCGTTTGTCAGGGCTACGGGGATGTTGTTCAGGCGCTCGCTGAACAGCTTTGCCAAAGGCACTACACAGTTTTTCGCCCAAGCCAAGTTGGGCGCAAACTCAATCGTTCCATTATAATAGTTACCATTGGGAGCACCGATACCCATTGCCTTGATCTTCTCGATACCACCCACCTGATCGATGATAACCTGTAGTGCTTCTACACAAGCATCTACATAGTCTTCCACCTTCTCATAGCCGCCAGTCTTGATGGCTGTAGTGGCTTTGATCTCTCCACGTGCATCTACGATGCCGAATACGGAATTTGTTCCTCCCAGGTCTAAGCCGATCACATACGGCTTGATTGCTGCGTTTTGCTCGTTCATATTAATTTCGGATTTATTATTTATAATTAGAATTTCGTTTTGGTTTATTTTCCCGTGCAAAGATACTAATTATTTCCCAAACCCGCAACATTTTCACATTTTTTGTGGGATTTAATTCTGGAACTTGTTATATTTAAATGTAGCAGTTGCTAGATTTAAATCTAGGAAATGTCTCTATGAGTTGCGTGTTGTGGAGCCCCCTCGTGAAGTGCATAATTCTTGTAAATTAAAACTTTTCTGGCTTTCTTGGCTTGTGGATGGATTATTTTTTGTATCTTTGCAGGCAGAAAAGTTAAATGATAAGAAAATGATGAGAAAGTTTTTGTTTCTGTTCTTGATGTTGTGCTGCTGCTTTGAGGCTAATGCAGGGGATTTTGATGGTAAGTACCTGTCTCAAAGTGGGGAGTTACTGTTTGTATTCTCTGGTGATAGTTTGTATATTGACATCGCTCAAAGCCAACGGAATGTCTCTGCCTTCAAACTTGTGAAAAATAGCGAAAGCGAGCGTACCACCACCTATAATGCTTATGAGGCTTATCTGAAAGATGGCCGCGAGACTTACAGGGAGGTGCTGATCAAGGTCACCAAGTTAGAGAGTAAGAATTTTCTGCTGGAATACTTCGGTAAGGATAAGGATCGTGAGTATAATTCCAACGAAAGATATAATATCAAGTTGATCGATTAAGCCAGCGAGGCGATACGTAAGATGCCGTTTCATGTACCAATAAACATATTGGATTTCATCTTTAAGGGGATGATGATTGGGGTGATCGCCAGTGCCCCAATGGGTCCTGTGGGTATCCTTTGTGTGCAGCGCACGCTGAACAAAGGGCGCTGGTATGGGCTTGCCACAGGCGTCGGCGCCGCTGTCAGCGATATTATCTATGCTGGTTTTGCAGGATTCGGTATGTCGTTTGTGATGGACTTTATTACCAACGACCAGAATCGTTTCTATCTTCAGATCGTGGGTAGCGTGATGCTGCTCTGTTTCGGACTCTATACCTACCGTACGGATCCTACGAAGAAGATGCACCAGTCAGGACAGCAGAAGGGAACGCTCTGGTATAACACGTGGACGGCTTTCCTCGTGACGTTCTCTAACCCATTGATTGTATTCCTCTTCCTGGCAATGTATGCCCAGTTTGCCTTTGTACTGCCTGATCATCCGTTTGAAATGCTTGTGGGTTTTGCCAGTATTGTAGGCGGTGCTATGCTCTGGTGGTGGGGACTGACGTGGTTGGTTGATAAGATCCGCACGAAGTTCGATACCTATGGCATCAAATTGATCAATGAGATCATTGGTGTGGCAGTGATTATCGGTTCTGTCATTATGCTTTTGGGTACGACAACGAACCTGGTTAGATTCTTTTGATTATGTTTATAGCACAGGAATTAAGAAAGAAGAATATTGCGGAATATCTCCTGTATATGTGGCAGGTAGAGGATACAATACGGGCGTTCGACTGTTCGCTGACACGTATCAAACGTGAGTATGTAGAGCGGTTTGACTATACTGATGAACAGAAGGAAGAGGAGATCGACTGGTTTGGTAACCTTATTCGGATGATGAATCAGGAGGGTTGTCGCGAAAAGGGACATCTGCAGATTAACAAAGTGACGCTTCAGATGCTGATAGAGTTAAACGACCAGCTGTTGCAGTCATCGAAGTTCCCTTTCTATAATACGGAATATTATAAGGTGCTGCCATTTATTGTGGAGTTACGCAATCGTGGTGCCAACAAGGAGGAGAACGAGATTGAGACGTGTTTCAATTCACTCTATGGCACAATGTTGCTGCGCTTGCAGAAGAAGGAAATCTCGCCAGATACAGCGCACGCTGTGAAGGAGATCTCTACGTTTATCGGTATGCTCTCCGACTATTACAAGAAAGATAAGGAAGAAGGTTTGAAATTTGAATGATTTATGAAGATATTAGTGACAGGCTGTAATGGCCAATTGGGAAACGAGATGCAGTTGCTGGAGGCGGAGCACCCCCAGCATACCTATTTTAATACGGATGTGGCAGAATTGGATATCACCGACCAAGCGGCAGTAGAGGCTTTCGTCCGTGACAATGAGATCGACGGTATCGTGAACTGTGCCGCTTATACCGCAGTGGATAAGGCGGAGGAGAACCAGGAATTCTGCGCAACCTTGAACACGGTAGCACCTGGTTATCTGGCTGCTGCTGTCGAAAAGCGTGGTGGTTGGATGATCCAGATATCGACAGACTATGTGTTTGACGGCACCAACCATACCCCTTATGTAGAGACAGATCCCGTATGTCCTAACAGTGTCTACGGTTCGACGAAGCTCGACGGTGAGAAGGCTGTGACGGCTGCCTGCGAACAGTCGATGATTATCCGTACGGCATGGCTGTACTCCACCTTCGGCAACAACTTCGTGAAGACGATGATCCGTCTGGGTAAGGAGAAGCCGGAGTTGGGTGTCATCTTCGATCAGATAGGCACTCCGACGTATGCTCGTGACTTGGCTGTAGCCATTTTTACGGCATTTGAGAAAGGTGTGAATCCTGGTGTGTATCATTTTAGTAATGAGGGTGTTATTTCATGGTATGATTTTACGAAAGCGATCCATCGTATAGCTGGCATCAAGGATTGTAAGGTGCGTCCGCTTCATACGGAGGAGTATCCCACACCTGCCAACCGTCCTCACTACTCAGTGCTCGACAAGACGAAGATCAAGCAGACCTATGGCATCGAAATCCCTTACTGGGAGGNNAATAAGATCAAGAAGACTGCCACATCCGACTGGATGGATATTGAGAAACAGCGTGGTATCTCAGTTTCGACCTCTGTGATGGAGTTCGACTATACGCCTCAGGGCTCAGATGTAGAATACAAGGTGAATATCCTCGATACCCCAGGTCACCAAGACTTCGCTGAGGATACCTTCCGTACGCTGACTGCTGTGGATTCGGCTATCATCGTGGTGGATGGTGCGAAAGGTGTGGAGACACAGACACGTAAACTCATGACGGTCTGTCGTATGCGTAAGACACCCGTTATCATCTTCATCAATAAGATGGACCGTGAGGGTCGTGACCCCTTTGATCTGCTCGACGAACTGGAACAGGAACTGGAGATCAAGGTGCGTCCACTTTCTTGGCCTATCAATCAGGGAGCCAAGTTCAAGGGTGTGTATAACATCTATGAACAGAAACTCGACCTTTTCACACCTGACAAACAGCGTGTGACGGATAAGGTAGAGGTGGATATCGAAAGTGAAGAACTCGACAAGCGGGTGGGAGAGGAAAATGCCGCCAAACTACGTGAGGATTTGGAGTTGGTAGATGGTGTCTATCCAGAATTCGATGTGGAGACCTATCGTGCTGCCGAAGTGGCACCTGTGTTCTTCGGTTCAGCCCTGAATAACTTTGGTGTGCAGGAACTGTTGAACTGTTTTGTGGAGATAGCTCCCTCTCCCCGTCCTACGAAGGCTGAGGAGCGTGAAGTGGAACCTGAAGAGAAGAAGTTTACGGGTTTTATCTTCAAGATTACTGCCAATATCGATCCAAACCACCGTTCGTGTATTGCTTTCTGTAAGGTTTGTAGTGGTAAGTTCCAGCGTAATCAGCCCTATCTGCATGTGCGTCAGGGGAAGACAATGCGTTTTACTTCTCCCACACAGTTCATGGCGCAGCGTAAAAGTACCATCGACGAGGCTTGGCCAGGAGATATTGTAGGTCTGCCGGATACGGGTGGTGTGTTTAAGATCGGTGATACGCTGACGGAGGGTGAGCAGTTGCACTTCCGCGGTCTGCCTTCATTCTCACCAGAACTGTTTAAGTATATCGAGAATGATGACCCGATGAAAGCCAAGCAGCTTCAGAAGGGTATCGATCAGTTGATGGATGAGGGTGTGGCACAGTTGTTTGTCAATCAGTTCAATAATCGTAAGATCATCGGTACCGTGGGTCAGTTGCAGTTTGAGGTGATTCAGTATCGTCTGGAGAACGAGTACAATGCCAAGTGTCGTTGGGAACCTGTGCATCTCTATAAAGCCTGCTGGATTGAGAGTGATGATGATGCTGAACTGGAGAACTTCAAAAAGCGTAAGTATCAGTATATGGCCAAGGATAAGGAGGGACGTGATGTGTTCCTCGCCGATTCGGGTTATGTGCTCTCTATGGCGCAGGAGGACTTCAAACATATTAAGTTCCACTTCACAAGTGAATTCTGATGACAAGAGAAGAAGATATCAAAAAGGCTGTTGAGACGATGCGCAAGGGTGGGGTGATCCTCTATCCTACGGATACCGTCTGGGGCATCGGTTGTGATGCTACGAATGCTGAGGCTGTGAAGCGTGTGTATGAGATTAAGCAGCGCGACGACTCGAAGGCACTGATCTGTCTGGTGGATAGTGATGCCCGTATGCAGCGCTATTTCAGGAATGTGCCTGATGTGGCTTGGCAACTTGTGGATAGTCTGAAAGAAGGTGAGGGTAAGCCGACAACGCTGATTCTCGATGGCGCCATCAACCTGGCGGAGAACCTGATTGCTGAAGACGGCAGCGTGGGAATCCGGATTACAAACGAGCCTTTCTCGAAAGAACTCTGTTTCAGATTCCAGAAGGCTATTGTCTCTACCTCTGCCAATATCAGTGGTGAACCTGCAGCACAGAACTACTG
>LXOW01138406.1_pt1 | contig 10338 bp, 11 predicted proteins | sample 1368591 | NCBI WGS metagenome assembly LXOW01 (sample SAMN04884650, study PRJNA319009) | bovine gut metagenome | isolation source: Cow rumen | host: Bos taurus | place: Italy: Legnaro (PD) | collected 2014-07-09
CGACCCTACTGTTTTAACTCCCATCCCGCCAGCACTCGTTTCCTTATTCATTGTAAACCAAGCGATCGTCGTGAACATCACCAGAGTGCCTGTAAATACGAGTATGACCAGGAGTTTGACGAGATAGACGCGCTTAATCTCCTCAGCGGTTTTTTGGGGCTGGGGCTGTTTCCGTTCCGCGGCGCCGCCGGGAAGGGATTTATTTAATTTCACGTTTCTCACGGCGGCACCTCCTCTCCGTAACAAGCAACTGAACTACGGCGGTGCTCAGTCCATCATTTCAGAGAATTCAGCTTCTTCTGAAGCTCCAGCATGTGGTTTCTGCAGGCAGTAATCTCGCCTGTGTACTTATTGAACCACTCAACGTCCGCGTCATTGGGCTCCTCCTGAAGGAGGATGGCCTGAACAAGGGCGGACTGGGATCTTGAACGCCTGCGTTCGATTTCCACGATGGTTTTCTTGCAGGTCTCGATCTCTTTTTTAAGCTTGCTCTTTTCGCTCATAGCTAATACCCCTTCTTGTCGATTCCTTCGACAAAGGCTCTCACCTCGTCATAGCCCTTGTCTAAGTTAGCCAGAATGTCGTTCACTGCGGTCTTAATCTCTTCCAGACCGTCGGCAGTCTGCTCCGGATAGCGGAGCATGACGGTGTACAACTCCTGGGCGGCCTTCTTTTCATCCTCCTGCCCCTCCAGAAGGAAGAGGAAGGAGGCGGCGGTGTTCATGTCTGCGGTCATGCGCCGGTAGCGGAAATCCAGGTCGCCCTCGGCGTTCTGGTAGCTTTCTATGTCATCCACCACCTGGCGGAGCATGACAGTATACTGCTCACGGTAGGTCTCCTGGACTCTTTTGCATTCATCCAAATAGAGGGCGATGAAAACAATCAGCGCCAGCGTGGTCAAGATGGAAACAACCACTGCCCGCACGGTTTTGCGCTTCATCAGGTATTCCTGCCCCATATCCCGGTAGGTATACTCGATCATGCCCTTCGCATCCTGGGGTTTTTTTGTCCTACTCATCTTGGTTGTCTGCACCGTCCTCCTGTTTTTTGTTCAGGTATTCCTCCACGGCCTGCCGCTTCAACGCCTCGATGTGCTCCTCCCTTGCCTTCTGCTGCTCCAGGTGCTTTTCGCTCTGTTCGTCCCGGACATTTTTCCAGAGGCCGGCAATGCTTTTGATCTCAAAAGCAGAGGAAAAGAGAATCAGGAGCATAACGCTCAGCAGGATGAGCTTCCGACCGTTGCCAAAGGAAGCCGCCAGCCGGAGGAATCTGGCCTTGCCCACATAGCGTCCGATAATCTGGTCCCCGGACACCGGGGCGTCGTTTATTTGATTGGCGTCGCCCCGGGTCAGATACCTGCCGTCGTCCAGAATCCCGACGATACGGTGTGTGACCACCAGCCCCGTGATCTGCGGGTCGGCGCTGTAGTAGCTGATAATGTCGCCCTCGCTGAAGTTCGAGGTGGCGGTTCTGTCGATAATGATGTAATCATCCGTGAGGATCGTGGGCTCCATGCTGCCGGTGAGCACCTTGAGTACGGATCGCCCGAAAATACTCACAATGTCACCGTGAGCCGCCGACACCATCACGTATACCAGCAGCGCTGCCGCAAGGATCAGAAAAACAGTCACTGTTCCATCCACAATTCTGCGCAGGGGGCTCTTTTGGGTTTTTTCCTTGGTCATGTTCTGATCACTCAACCTTTTCACCCAGAGCCTGCTTAAGCTGCCGTTCCTTCTCGGCCTTGGTCATTGCTTTCAGCTTGCGCTTCAAGCGCTCGATGGGACCGACGTGGTACTCTTTGTACAGCGCCTTCATCTGGCGGATAATAGCCGCCTGCTCCTCCGGGGTGCGCTTCGGAGGCGTGTAAGGTACTGGAGGTCTGGGATTTTGCTTTGCTTCCTTGCGTTTCTTGCGTTTGAACTTTCTGTCCGCAATGGATCTGCGGATACGGTACTTGAAATCGGGGGCGTACTTTCTGTAGTAGACCTCCATCTTCTCCCGCTCGGAGGTGATGAGCTCTTCCTCCCGCTTTTTCTCGGCCCGCTCCGCCAGGATTCTCTTGTAATCCGGGTTGTCCGTATCCTTCGGGATGAGACCGAAGAGGAGGAACAGCAGCCGCATGAAGAGTCTGGGAATGAGATACACGGGATTTTTGCTGTATTGCTTGCGAATGACGTCGAATGGCTTGCTTTCGTAGACAGCGCGCTCCGCCTTGAGTCTGGCGGCACGCTCCTCCTCCTTCCGCTGCTTCTCCCGTTTCTGCTGTTCCAGCTTCATGCGGGCCGCAACGACTCTCGGGTCCTCGTGCTCCTCGCCTCCCATGGCCTTTTCGGCGTCCGCGATGGTCTGCTCAGAGAGCTTTTCCTTTTCCGCGTTCTCTTCCTCAGCGGCGTTTTCGTCGTCGATGCTGTCATCGCTGGTTTTGAAGCGTTTTTCGATTTCGGAAGCCTTGCCCTGTTTTTCTTCGGCGGCCTTGGCGTTTCTGGCGGCGATGACCTCATCCATAGCGGCTGCAGCCTCTTCGATCTCCTCGCCGGTCACGCTCTCGATCGCCTCGTTTGCAGCTTCCTCCCGCTTCACCTTGTCGATGGATTCCACGTCCACACCGGCGGCGGCGCTCAGCTCAGCACGCATATCGGCGTTCTGCTGGGCGATCTTCGCCCGCTCGGCTGCGATGCGTTCCTCTTCCTCGCGCTTTTTGCGGGCTTCCTCCTCCAGGCGTCTTTCTTCCTCGAGTCTGGCTTGGCGCTCCGCTTCCTTCCGGGCGCGTTCTTCCTCTTCGGCCTTGATTTCCGCCTTGCGCCGTTCCAGCATTTCCTGGACACGCTTGCGTTCTTCTTCTTTTTCGCGCTTGACCCGCTCGCGCTCCTCGCGCTTGGCTTCTTCGATCCGGCGCTTTTCCTCCAGGCGCTCCTCCCGCTCCTTGCGGCGGCGCTCGGCCTCTTCCTCTGCTTCCAGCTTCGCCTGGTGCAGAGCGGCCTTGTGGGCGTAAAGGTTCTTTTCGATTTCCAGTGCAAGATTGATCTGCTCAAAGATCTCGTCCGTATTTTCCGGGATGGCTCTGACGAAGATTCGCTCGCCGTCCTCGGATACATAGCCGATGGTCTCATCGGCATGCAGGTGGAAATTACCGGTCAGGAGTTCTCTGCCATACTTTTTTTCCACCTTCGGAACCATCTTTTTCAGCTTTTTGGAACCCAGCTTTTGGATGGCGTCATCATCGCCGGAGGTGTAGGAACGAAACAGCAGCAGATTGCAGACGATAACCTTGTACAGGCTTTGCAAATAGTCCTCGTCCGGCTTGAGGGCCGTGTCCTCCACGTTGATCTCGTAGCCGGATTTATCATAGTTCAGAATGTACTGCCACAGACTCAGGCAGGCTCTGAGGTCCACGTTTTTCATCAGAGCATTGGTGCGCATGATGGGCGGGCGAACATAGTTGTTGCCAAGAGTCTGGCAGAGCTCGGAGCCCTTGTAGCCCTCGATGGTCTTTTTCAGCTTTTCCACGCGCTGCCAGATGGTAAGGCCCTGGTCGTTTCGCGCCTCCAGATTTTTGCTGGCGTCAATGGTCAGCTTCATCTGCATACTGCCGCCGGAGCCGTCGTCTATGGAGGTGTCGAAGTCCATGGAGAAGACTTCCTCGTCCCGGGAAATCTGGGAAAGTCTTTCATATCTGGTAATAATAAAGATGTACAGCCGGTCAACGAGGGTATTGACGAACCGATTTTCATAGGTCGCCAGGCTCTCCTCCTTATACACGTTCAGCAGCTTGGAGGGGGTAATTTTCCCGGTTTTTTTGTCGTAGCTCTGGATCAGGTCGGTGTGCTGAGCCAGGTGTTTGACGGACTCCACGGTGACCTTTTTGGAAAGGGCGATGGGAACGATCTCCTCCACATCCATGATGGTTCGGCCCGGATTTCGGATCACGTTATCCAGATGGTTCAGTCCGTTTTCGATGGCCTCGACCCAGGAAACGTCGATGGCCTTTTCCATCAGTCTGCGGTTCAGGGAGATTGTAGACGCACTTGAAGAAAGGAGCCGCCCCATCGTTCCGGCAAGATCATTCTCACCGAGCTCTTCCATGGACTCCTTAAACACTTCATACCATTGTCCATAAGTCCCGTTCAAAGTCAGTTCCTCTTCTACGCAGTCCGCGCCTTTATAGGCAGGCGTCAGAACAATTTCTGTAACCTCTCAAGATATGCGATGGATTCGTTCATTTTGCCTCTGCCGAAGGATTTGTTGATGTAAACGCAAAGTTCCTTCAACTCACCCCGGAGCATTGCCAGGTTCAGGGATTCGAATTTCCGGAAAATCTTTGTTGCAAGCACGTAGTCGATGCCGTCCAGCTCGTCGCCGCCGCAGGCCACATAGACCGGAACAAAGAGCCCCATCTGCTTGATAATACGGTTACCGAAGGCCACCCGGAGCTTCTCAATAACCCACAGGTCCAACTGCTGGATTTTTTTCAGGTTCTCCTGAGAAATCGGATATTTCTCGAAGGCTTCCTGGAACATTTCGTTCAGATGGGAAAAGCTGATGGTGATGGGCGGCGTATCCGGCGCGTTGAAGGCCACGCCCTTTGCGTCCAGGTTGATGGGCTGGGCACGGTCGTAGACCTTATCGGAGATGGCGTAGGTGGAGTCGTCGTTGTTGGCCGTGCCGATGTACCAGATGTTCTGCGGGATGCGAAGCTTGCCCTTGTCGAAGTGCTCCGGGTCGGTGCTCCAGACGCTGGGCACGATGTCCAGCTCCCACTCGTCCGCGTTGGGCATTTCCAGAATGGACAGCATTTCCGCGAAGTAATACTCGATACGGGCGATGTTCATCTCATCGAGCAGGATGAAGTTCACGTCGTCGTTATAGCCCGCCGCGTAAACTCTGCGGAGGAACTCGGTTTCGTTGTAATTCTTGGTGAATTCGTTGAAGTAGCCGAACAGCTCCGTTCTGTCACGCCAGGACGGCTGCACGGAGGCGATGGTGGTGTCGACCCCCAGGAACTTGCCGAAGGAGTACGGCAGCGAGGTTTTACCGGTACCGGAAATACCCTGCAGGATAATGAGCTTGGTGGAGGCCATGCCCGCAACAAACAGCCGCACGGTCTTAATATCGTAGTACAGCCGCATACGTGAGCAGGCAAAGTTCCGGAACCGCTCGCAGAACTGCGCCAGGGTAACCTCGTTGTCATAGGTGGGCGGGACATAGCTCTTGTAGAAATTGTCCACGTCCAGCAGCTTGGAGAAGCGCCTGTCGGTGGTGATGAACACGCCGTCCTCCACCGGGGGCTGTTCGCCCTGCTGCTCTCCCTCTTCGCCAGTTTCTGACAGTGCCATGGGGACGCCGCCCGCCAAAGCCGCGGTGCGCCCTGCCATGCCGATCTGCGCCACCTTCATCGCCATGATTTCATCCTTCTCCCGGGCCATTTTGAGCACGCGGCGCTGCAGGACGGCGATTTCCTCCAACAGGTCCTCGTTGCTCACGATGGAGTGGCGGAAGCGCACATACTTCCTGATCCCCAGGACAATGAGCATGGCAATGGCAACGTAGATGGCCACCACAATCAGAATGGCGACAACGGCCAGTACCCAGGTCAGCGCGTCGAACTGCGTGGAATACTCTTTAAAAATATTAATGTAATTGCTGATATTGAATATCTGCAATATTCCGTTCCAAATACCCGAAAAGATCATGCCAAAACCATTCAGCATTTCGGATATGAACGCAAAAAACCATTTCAGAAAAGTACCCATCGGATGAATCCTCTATTCTTCAGATTTTCCTGTGTTGCTTATTCGTCCTGTCCTTTCTGTGTCTCTGCGGGCGCGTTCTGCCCAGAGTGTGCTTCCTTTTCCTTGAGGCCCGCCAGGTATTCCTCCACGGCGCGGCGCTTGATTTCTTCCTCTTCATCCTGGGACATCTTGGGCTTTCTGAACGCAATCAGCGTCACGATGAACTTGTACAGCTCAATCAGGAAGAAGATGGCCATGGGGATGACAATGCAGATAAAGAAGCCCGTGCTGGTTCTCAGGAAATCCACCGCCTTGCCGAAGCCGCCCAGCCTTGTGCCGGTCCACTTGCCGATGATATCGCTCTTGGCAACATCCACGCTGTCGTTGATGCTGTTGTTGTCGCCCTTGGTGGTAAAGCTGACGTCCATATCGGCCTTGTTGACCGAAACGATGCGGTGGGTATTCAGCACTCTGTTGCCGTCGATGATGGTATAAAAGGTGATAACGTCGTCCACTTTCAGGGCGAACGGATCGTCGATCTCCTTCACAATTACCAGGTCGCCCTGCCGGAAGGTGGGCGCCATGGAATCGGACTGCACGCTCATGGGCATATAACCGAACAGCTTTGCAATGCCGTTGTTATCTTCGGAGCTGAACACGGCCACGGTCACCAGCAGAGCCAGCACCAGAAGAATCCAGGCAAGAACGTTGATAATGATTTTAAATACTTTTTTCATGTTTTGTTTCCCCACTCTTCTCTGTATCTTATTAATAATGTGCAATTTGTAACGAGAACTGCTTATGTGGTCTCGGTAATCCTGAAGTCCATGCGGAACTTGATGGTGCCGCCGATGATATCATCCACACAGTCCGGGTCATTCCCCTCCAACCAGATCACCACGGTGTATTTATCCTTTGCCCGGGGGGTGAAATTTTCCGTGATCTCCCGCATGACCACGGTTGCCGCCAGGAACTCGCTGTCGCAGTCGCTCTCAATGCCGGTGCCGTTGGACTTGGTCTTTCCGTAGACTGTCTTTTCGCCGTTTTTATAGATGGCAACGCGCACCGCCTCATCGACGTTCTTGGAGACGTTTTCGATGGTCATTTCTCCTTCATAGGAAAGGGTGTCGTCGCCGGCATTGATCAGATAGAAAGTATAGGCTATGTAGTTCTTTCCGTTATGGCTGCCGTTCACCATGTCCAGGTTGTCCGGCAAATCGAGCCCGCTGATATTCGTCATGTCGTAGACGATGCCGGCGTTCAGAACGGAGATGGTATGGTCAAAATCCGGTGTTTCGGAAAGGGAAAGTCCCTGATTGACCATGTCGTACTTGTTGACCTTGACCGTAAAGCTTCCGAACTTATCATAGAAGTAGGACGCTGCGTAAACCACGGCGACAATCACCGTCAGGATCACAGCCAGCAGCCCCGCCACTCTCATGAGGACTACATATTTCTTTGTCTCCCCGGCGGTCCTTCTTAATCCGACGACACTCTTTTGTTTATCGTCCATAGAAGTCACCTCGCTCAATTGAAGTTAAGATGATAGCTAATATTCGCACCGTAGGGTCGTTCACCGGTGGCCCGCTCCGTAGGGACGAGCATTGCTCGTCCGTGCGTCCCCCAAACCTTTCCCTTGCGGGGAAGGTGGCCCAAAGGGCCGGGTGAGGTGGGCCGCCGATCACAAACCGTTTCCCACAGCGCCCCGGCAGAGTCGCCCTTGGGGGCTACGGATTCCCTCCGGCAATCCGGGCGGCCACTGTCCACCCCTGCGGCGGGACCAAATGGGGGAGAAAGGCCGACAGGTTGTCGGCACTACAGGCGCGGGTGCCGGCGGATCAGTCATCGCTCTCAACACCTTCCTCTTCATCAGGCTCCCCTTCCTCTCCCGTCTTCAAATATCCTTCCGTTCTTTTTCTAATGTATCTCTCCAACGTGTACTTGCCCGCCAGGGAGCCGGAAATGTACCGGCACTGGGCCTCGTACAGGGCCTCCGCCTGGGCGGCGTTGGACACGCCGTCCGCGACGGGCTCCGCTCCAAGCTGGGAGACGAACTCCACAATGGATTTGACGGCGGAGGCGGCCCGCTCCGTCTTCCCCAGGTAGGCGATAATCTCCTGGCTGAGCATCACGTAATCCACGGGGAAATCGGAAAGCTTCATCAGTGGGGAATTGCTGCCGCCAAAGCCCGTCAGCAAAAAGTGAAAGCCCCTGTTGCGCAGATTGGAAATGGACCTGGCGTGATGGATGGTCCCCTCTGTCAGCAGCTTGCTTGGCAGCTCGAAGCACATTCGGTTGGTGTCCAGCCCCACCGCCTCCATGCGGCGGATCAGCTTGGATTCGGCCCCCTTTTCCAGCAGAAACCGGATGGGCATGTAGACCGAAATCCACTGGAAGAAGAAATCCCTGTCCCGGAAATTCTTTTCTGCCTCCAACCCCTGGGCCAGCTCCAGATCGAAGAGGGTCAGGCACTGGTTGGTGAGCTCCGCCACCTCCCGGTAGTTTTCGGGAATCAGTGTTCCCAGGCCCGGGGTGTTCAGCCTGGTCCTGGACTGGAAGAAGACCACGCTTCCGGTCTCGATCTCCCGGATTCCACGGTAATACATCTCCACCGCCCGGAGTCCGCCAACGTCGATCTGCCGTTGCTGTATATTTTTGGTGTCGATATCCACTGATTACACCCCCCGCTCCGTGCCTGCATACTCCCTTTATCCATAGAATTCACGCCTATCGTCCGAAAAGGTTAAATGCACCCACGATGTTATTCACGTATATAATACATTACTTTCAGTCTAATGTCAACCTTTTATAGTCAAAGTAGACCAATTTTGACCTCATTTTTGGAAAAAAATGCAAAAAAAGGCGTTATGAACAAAAATTTCATTGACAATTCGTAAAATTTAGTGTAGATTATATGNNTAAATATAAGGAAGCACCCGAAGGGCATTTGGCACTCCGTTTTATTGAGAAATAAAAAACATATTTATTGAAAGAAAGGAATGATACCAATGAAGAAAAAGAATAGTTCAATGCGGAAGCTGGTTGCAGCCATCGCCATGCTTGCCCTCTCCGCAACCTCCCTGTTTGGCTCGACTTACGCGTGGTTTACCATGAATAAGACGGTTACAGTAACTGGTATGGAAGTTAAGACAAAGGTCGGCGACAACCTGCTTATTTCTCATGTTACTGGAACTGGCGTAGCAAAGAATGCAGAAAATACTTTTATTACTTCAGACACTACCTCGATTAAGGCTTGGCTTGAGCCTGTGTCTACAAACACGGCAGCCGCTAATAATTTCTGGTATACTTTGGATGCAAAGGCAGATGGTTCCAAGTTAGCAGCTGATACCAATTATCTTGATTATGATAGTGTTGGATTGGGTAATGGTACTGACACTACTAACTATGCAAATAAGTTCTCGCAGGATTATGGTGTAACCAAAACTGAAGTAACTGAATTCGGTGCGACCACTACTCCGGCAAACGGAGCAGTTGGATATGTGGATTACACATTCCAGTTGAAAGCTGTTAATACAAACAGTGCTGCTCAGGAAATCCACCTAACGCAGTTGGATCTTCTCTATAATGGCACAGAAGCTCCTGTAGAGGATGCATTCAGAGTGGCAGTGTTCTGCGAGCCCGAAGCAGGAACGCACACGGATGATTCTGATTATTTCGCAGCAGGTGGAACAACATTGAAGAAATTCTACAAGACTACTGCTGCCAACTATTTTACAACTAAAGCAGGTGCAAGTGCTGCTAACACTGTAACAGCAATTACCACTTTTGCTGATGAGACGTCTTCTGATAATAAGTTGGCATCTGTTCCTGCAGATACTACAGCTTATTACAATGTAGTGGTAAGACTGTGGATTGAAGGCGAAGATACTACTTGCAATTCTACCACATTTGCTGAGTTGACTTCGAATTGGAGTTTGAATCTGAGGCTTGATCTTGGAACTCCTTCTGATGGTGCTGTTAATGGCAATACAATCGTCAATAATCTTACAATTGACCACGATAGTACTGATAACTAATCAAGACATAGAACTTAGCTAACTAAACAACCACGTCCCCCGGATTGAACCGCTCCCCGTCAAGAGGACAGTGAAATAATTAACGAAAAGTTCACAGCGCTGCGGCGNNGTATGAGGCTTTCGGGCCTCATGCCGAAATTTGCGGTTTTATTATGCCGCTTTGTAAAGCTCGTGCTTCTGCATCGGCGTCAGAACACCGAGGTTCCGCTGCAAGCGCTGGTGGTTGTAGTAAACGATGTAGTTTTCAATCATTCTGACCAGGCTCTCCCGGTCGGTAAACCGCCTGCCGTAGTACCGCTCCCGCTTGAGAATGCCCCAGAAGCCCTCCATTGGACCGTTATCAATGCACTTGCCGACACGGGACATGCTNNGCGGTTCGTGTACTGGAATCCTCTGTCGCTGTGGAACAAAGGCGTTGCGTCGGGGTTGGCTGCTGCCGCCAGATCAAAAGTGTCAAATACAAGTGGATTGTCGTTCCGGTCCCGGATCACGAAAGAGACGATCCTGCGGTCATACAAATCAAGGATTGCGCTGAGATAAACCTTGTGAACCTCTATTCCTTCATACCA
>LXOW01187194.1_pt1 | contig 10337 bp, 7 predicted proteins | sample 1368591 | NCBI WGS metagenome assembly LXOW01 (sample SAMN04884650, study PRJNA319009) | bovine gut metagenome | isolation source: Cow rumen | host: Bos taurus | place: Italy: Legnaro (PD) | collected 2014-07-09
GCGTCAGATGTGTATAAGAGACAGCAATAAAAGCTCCAAAATTGGTAATCTGCGATTAAAATCACTATTTTTGCTATAAAACGGTGCAATATGTTATGTTTTCTTTGATTTAAAAGCTCTTTTTACGTATCATAAGCTCATGCAAGAGTGTTGTGATTTTGCTCTAGTGTAGTGCNNGAGATAGAGATGGAAAAGAAAAAGTCATTTGGCCTTGCCTGGATGATGCTTCTAGGTTTGGTACTAGGTACTGTTTTCGGTACATTTATTAGTGAGAGTTTTGCTACGGATTACATCAAGCCTTTTGGTGATCTGTTCATCAGACTGATCCGTATGGTTGTGGTTCCTCTGGTATTTGCAACCATTATTTCAGGTGTAGCAGGTATCGCAGATATCTCAAAGCTAGGTCGTGTTGCAGTTAAGACCCTTCTGGTTTACGCCTGCACCACTGGTGTTGCTGTTATCTTTGGTCTTATTATCGCTCAGGTGGTTCATCCTGGCACCGGTCTTAACTTCTCAACTGATGGTTTATCCATCAATGAGGTTAAGGCTCCTGCTCTTAAAGACACTCTTTTAAACATCGTTCCTATGAATCCTTTTGATGCTCTATCTAAGGGCTCAATGCTGCAGATTATTTTCTTTGCAGTATTCTTTGGTTTCATCCTGGCTTCAATGGGTGAGAAGGGCAAGAGCCTTCAGGGCTTCTTCGAGAGTGTCGGCGAAGTCATGATTAAGATGACCAATGCTGTTATGCATTATGCTCCTATCGGTGTGTTTGCTCTGATTGCCTTTACTGTAAGCAAGCATGGTCTTGCAGTGTTGCTGCCTCTGTTAAAGCTGGTTCTGTGCTCCTTCATCGCAACTGCTCTATTCTTCGTGGTGGTATACATTCCTGTTGTCCGCGTATACGTAGGACTTCCTCTAAAGCGCTTCTTCAAGGATATTGCTGAACCTTGGATTATCGGTTTCACTACCTGCTCATCAGCTGCTGCTCTAGCATCAAATCTAGTAGCTACCCGCAAGCTCGGTGCAACCAAGGCTATCGCTTCATTCTCTATTCCATTAGGTAATACCATCAACATGAACGGTACCTCTATCTACATGGGTGTATGTGCCGTTTTCGCAGCTGAAATCTATGGTATTGATCTGACCATGTTCGATCAGGTTACCATTGTGCTGATGGGTATTGTTGCTGCAATCGGTACCGCTGGTGTTCCTAGTGCCGGCCTTATCATGATGAGCGTAGTATTCACTCAGGTTGGTATTCCTCTTGAGGCTGTTGCTCTGATTGCAAGTATCGATCGTCTGCTGGATATGATCCGTACTTCAGCCAACGTAATTGGTGATGCCTTTACAGCCATCTGCGTAACCAAGATGGAAGGCGAACTTGACTCAGAAGAATTCACTGAAGAGTCTCTATNNCAGAAATTTGCGAAATCAATCTACTCTGCTCTCGCTTAAATCTCCTATATTTCACATAGATGCATTTTGAGCGCAGGAATATTTATTACTATATCTGTGTAGAGATCCTGCTGCTATTACTGTATTTTCGTGGATATTAGCATCTCTCTTATTAAGCGGGCGAGAAGTCCGATTGGAGATAAAAATGGTGTTTAAAAGATTCTTTTCAATGGTTGCGGCAGCTTTGAGTGCAGTTGTTTTACTGGGAAGCTCACCTGCTTTTGCAAAATCTATTACTGTTTATTTCTCCAAGGCGGGGGAAAACTATTCTGTGGGAGAGGTTCAGGAAGGCAATACTGCCAGACTTGCAAAACTAATCGCACTGACAACAGGTTCAGATCTTGCGGAGATAACCCCTGTAAATGAGTACCCTATGGATATTAAGACCCTGACAGAGGTTTCAAAGCAGGAATTCGACACCAAAGCCCGACCAGCTCTCAAAGATAATCCTGATATCAGCGGCTATGATGAGATTTACCTTGGAACTCCTGTCTGGTGGGCAGATATGCCAATGGTGGTTTATACTTTCCTTGAATCTCAGGATTTTAAAGGAAAAACCATCCATCCTTTCATAACTCATGAAGGTATGGGCCTTTCTGCAATTGATAGAAAAATAGCAGAAGTTACAGGAGCTAATGTCGGACCTGCTCTGGTGATGAGAGGCACGATGGCTCAGAAGGCTGATGGACTGACTCAGTCCCATGTTGACGAGTGGCTCGGTAAGAAATGATANNTGACAGTATTCCATTTGTGTATTGAACGGATTCAATCCTGGAAGGTCCTCTGTGATGTTTTGGTTCAAAAAAAACATGATCTTCCTTAAAACCCGCAATAAACGTTGAGCCTATATCCCAAAACGAGATCAGACTTTTGGAGAAGTATCTTAATTAACGTTACAATTTAAATAAGCTTCAGAAAAAAAGAGTACTAAGGACTTTTCATGAACATAGAACAGCTCAATAAGCTTATTCAAACCATAGCTTCTCCTAAGCTTTCTCAATTCGACAGTAATGGTATATCAAGTACTCTTCTGCCTGAAGGGGATTATCTCTACATGAGCCTTAGAGAAGTATCTGTGATGCTTTATATGCGCTGTGAGACTCTTGGGGAAAAATCTGTAGTCAATCCTGAAATGTTCGAAGGTCTGCTTTCTCTTAATATGTTCGGTGGACGTTATCACAACATCAGATTAACCTATGACAGGGATACTACTGTTTTATGGCTATGCTTTGATGTAATGCTTGATACCTTTACCCCAGAAACTTTCCAGACTTCATTAAAGCATTTCATTGAGGATGGAAACAGTTTCAGACACTTTTTAAACGATAAAATCCTTGATGTTATTCTTGGCTCCAATAGGGGCCCAGTATCCTCTCCTGTTCTTAACAGGGCCGCAGCTCCTTCTGCTGTTCAGCAATCTTCAGGTATGGCTGCAGCTTCCTCTTCTGCGCAGTCTGCACCTGCAAGTACATATTCTGCAATGGATGAGCTTGCTACTCCAGTTGATAATTCTGCAACCGAAGTCATTCAGGGAAGAAGTACAATTCCTGAGACAGAAGAAGACGGCATGATCAGTGTCATGGTTGCTCAGAGTATGTTTATGATGGCATAGAGCATTTTTCTTTTCCTAATACCAGACAGTTTAGTCTGAACAATACTCAGATCCTGCCAAAATGGCAGGATCTGATTTCTCAGTGGCCTCAAAAACTCAGATTAGCCACAGAATAACGTAAATAACTATGCTGTTCAGAGTGTCTGCGAACAGGGTTCCAACAATAGGAATCAGCAGGAAGGATTTTATAGAAGGGCCGTATTTTCCTACCAGCACCATCATGTTGGAAATTGCACTGGATGAAGCTCCGAGTCCAAAGCCGCAGGTTGCAGCAGAGATAATCGCAGCATCGTAATCCTTTCCGGTTATTCTGAAAATCACATAGAAAGCTGCAGCTGTGATCAGAATAAACTGAAGGATAAAGATGACTATCTGGGTAAAGTTGATTACAGAGAGCTGCCAGAGGGCGATATTCATAAAATCAATAGCCAGGAACAGGGACAGACTCAGGGCTCCGATATAATTGAGCTCAACAGGATAGATCTGAAGTTTTCCGGTTAAGTCTCCAATATTGCGAACAATGATGGCAACAAACATAGCGCCAATATAATCTGGAAGAACAGGTCCAAAGAGACCTAACACATCGCAGAGTACCATTCCCAGGCCCATTATAATGAGGATTCTGTAGATTACCTTTGCAAGTTTGGCAGGAAATGGCAGCTCAGTCGTCTTGTCCTTGGCCTTTCCGTTTCTGTCGTGATTATCTTTTGATGGTTCTGTATTTGCCTTGAGATCATACTTCTTAATGATGTAACGTCCGACAGGTCCTCCAATAAGTGCTGAGGTTATGAATCCCAAAGTACACATACCGTAGGTAAGCTTCTGGCCGTTTTCAAGCCTGAAATCCTCGAGTACCGGACCAACAATTTCTGCTACACCTTCGCCACCCATCATGGAGATTGAGCCTGCAGTCAGAGCGTTGAACATATCTCCCCTGAAGATAAAGGCCGTACCTAAAGCGACAACGTTCTGCAGTACTATCAGAACAAATACGCATACAACCAGAATAACCATGGTTAAAAAGCTTTTTCTGAGAATTCTCAGGTCAACCTGAAGTCCGATGGTGGTAAAGAAGACCACCATGCACAGATCTTCAATGGTTTTATTAAAGGCAAAGGCATATCCGCAAAGATAGAAGATGTAGTTGACCAGTGCAATCACCAGTCCTCCTATAACAGGAGAGGGAATGCAGTATTCCTCAAGAAAAACAATTCGTTTTTTCAGAAACATGCCTAGGAACAGAACTACAACGGCAAGGGCTACGGTTTCAAACAGATCGAGATTTATAATTTGCAGCATAATAATTCCTTAGTCCTGTCCTGCGATAAGATTCATTCTGATAATCGATTCGACAACTTCTGTGCTCTTAACGTCAACATTGTTGTCCTTGAAGAATTTATGAGCACCCTCATGGAAGCCTATGTCATGCAAGGTCTTGCCTGCATGTAGAAGCTGTTTTTTGTATTCATCCTTACTCAGGGACTTGTCACCCATAATGCCTTTCTCTAACAGTTCAGAGACCGAGGCATCATCAAGATAGATACTTGCCATCATTAAGACCTCCATATCAATGGTCCTAATGTCTATACCTATATCAGGATAGGTANNTCTCGCTGGGAGAAGCAGCGGTCGGAAGCTACCATTTCATGGATCTTATCTCTTGAAAGTGACAGCAGTCTGACCTTGTTCTCCTTTGAGAATTTCAGAAGCTTATCTGATGGCACTCTGTCAAAGATGAAGGCAATATCAGCTTTTTTAGTTTTCAGTCTTTCAAGGGCATCTTCAACATCCGTGAAAGCTGTATTGAGGCAGATGTCATTCTTTATGTTACTCGATTTTAAAACCTGTTCACTGATTAACTTTGAATAGGTATCATCGCTGCCGATAACCAGATGGCTGCTGTAGATATCTGTTATCTCATCGATAAGTGAATCATCCATGATCACGATGTGCAGAGTTTTATCATATACATCTGCAACCGTGGCAAAGTTTTCCTTGACTTCATCTCCATCGTTAAGCACGTTGTAATTCTTATCTGTAAATCTGCCGATGGCGTCTGCAGTACTTTCTTCAGTTTCTACCTTGAGTGCATTATCAAGGGCAGAGCCCTCAACTAAGGATAGATCAAGGAGCACATAGTTTAAAAGTCTTACCGAGGCTCCTGAGTTTTTGGTATAGACAGGCTTTAGTCTGATTGAACTATCATTGCTTTCAAGCTGTCTGTTCAGTGTAGCAACATAAGCCTCGTAACCGCTGCCAGGCTCTCCGACACCAACTCTCAGGACGTTTTTGTCATCAGAGCAGCCTGTCAGAATACCTGCACACAGAAGTAATGTCAGTATTTCTTTCATAGGATCTGTTTACCTTAACTTTATAAGTATCAAATCTGCCTAAAAGGCTAAAGCTCATTTTTAACTATGGTTAAAAGTGTGTTTCCGTTTGCTGTCGTCGTAGATGAATAGCTCAGCATTCCACCTGAGACCAGCTTCAGCCAGTTTAAATATTCCACCTTGTTCTCAGAGCCCTTAAGTTCAACACTGAAAGCAGAGAACTCATAGTTCTGTTTTACCTTGTCTGCCTCTTTTGAGAGGGCGGCAGGATCATGGCCGAACTTTTTAATGACATCATCCTTGAGTTTCATCTCAAAGCTGACATTTACAATCTGATCATTCTCACTTGCATTTTTCAGCTTCTCTGACAGGGCATCGTTTAAAAGTCCTTCCTTCTTGAGCTTTTCAAGATGCTCATCCTTGAGTCGGTTGCTTACAGTCCTGTCGGTTGCATAATCAATGGCACCGGTGATATCAGATACATGTACTGTATGGAAATTCTCGATATAGTCGATACCAAGAAGTTCAGCGGGTTTATTCAGCGCTTCTCCGATGGCGGTATTGACCTTGTCGGCTGCTTCATAGACGGTTTTCAGCGGTTCAACTTCCTCAGCAAGCTTATCAACGGTAACCTCTTGTATATTCTTAATCTTGTCGGCAAATTCAAAGGCTGTAAAGCTGACATTCATCGTCCACTTACGATGTTTTTCCGTTAAGACGCCTGAGTTGTCCACAATGGTTTTGGTATCGTAACCAAGATTAGTCTCAAGCTCCGCCTTGCCTAAGGTCGCATTGGAGAGTACTGCGTTGACAACCGGATGATCTTCGGCAAATTTTTCATCGGCATTTACATCTTCGAGTTTGGAGTTATCCTCGATTTCCTTGCCGTATGCAGCCCATTTTGTAAAGTTACCGATGTCAGCTGAGGCTTTTATTCCTCCTGAGATTGCTCCGCTGGTACCGGCTGATGCGGATTCTGAGAGTTTAACGTCATTGTTGCTCAGCTGTCCGGTGAACATCTTGCAGACAAATACTGCAGCCTCATCATCAGAGTCGAATTTCAGGTTCAAAACCTTGCCAAATCCGCCCTGAACTCCAACTTCAGCAGTGGCACCGCTTGCCTGAATCAGATCGACTCCTGCCTCAACACCCACACCAGCCAGTGTCTTGGTGTTGATGCTCAGGGATAGTTTTCCATCCTCGTCTCGGTTGAAGACTACTCCTGAGTTTTTCAGAAGCGACAGACTCAGTTTCAGAGAAACTACTCCGTTTTCAGTAAGCGTACCTCCGGTAACCGAATCAATGGCTTTGAGCGGATCGATCTTTAAGGCCATATCCTTGCTCTTGTCAACGTACTTAACGGTATCAGGGGTTATGGAGTTAATCATTTCCTTTACGCAAGGAAGGTATTTTTCAAAGTTCTGGTTTCTACGCTGGGTTTCTGCATAGTCTCCTTCAAAGCGGTCAATAACACGGGACTGAATTGTTGAGACAACACTGAACAGAGTGTTTTTAAGAATACTCCAGCCTCTGGCAAGCAGGTGATCGGTCTTTCCTTCAATCAGCTTTGCTCTTGTCAGCATATCGGCAAGGTTGGCATCAAAGCCTCTTTCGATGAGAGCTTTTCTCATGGCATTTTCAATGCGGGCCTTTTCTTCATCGCTTGTAGCATCGCTCTTATAAGCTTCAAAAACCTCGTTTCTGCCGGAGTAACCTAAAGATGCTGCAGTATAGCTGCCAGCGAGTCTTACAATAGCTCGAACATTTCTGTCACCTAAAAGCTTTTCGCCTAAGTTCTGGGCCTGTTCGTTCTGTGATTTCTCGTACAGTGCTGATTTCTTGGTTACACTGCCGACATTCTTTTTGTAGTCTGCAGTAAAGGCATCTGTAACTTTCTTGAGCACTCCGGTATCAATTTTGGCATCATCGTCAAAGGCGGTCTTCAGCGTATTAACTGTAGTCTCGAGAGGATCACTGCTGCTTGATGCGTAGGTGAGCACCGCGTCAGCCTGAGCGGTATTCTGTGCTGTAAGGTGCTTTGTTATAAAATCATCAAGTTTTTTATCAAAATCAACTCCCTCAGCCTTACCTAGCTCTCTGAGATCTGAGCTGAACTGGGTAGCCTTGCTGTCTCGAGGATCTGAAGAGGTAAATGAACTGGTATCCACGTTCATTTTCAGGAGCTTCAGACTGTTTATAAGCTCCTTCTTCTCTAGCGACGAAAGTTTCTGCGTCTCATCTGTGGCTTTGATGAAAGCATTGAGGTTCTTTCTTTTAAGTCCTGCATTTACAGCTAGATTGTTTAGAATAAGATTCTTAACGGACTTAAGATCCTTATCATCACTGGCTAGTCCGCCTTTTAGCAGTCGCTGGAGCTTTGCGTCTATCTCAACGGTCTTCTCAAAGGTCAGGTTCTGGGCGGCCTTCAGTGTTTTCTCTGAGGTATCACCTTTGCTCTCAATATATTTTGTACCTTCATCCTTGGCAACAAACTGTGCGTAGCTGTCGCCATGACGCATAAGCGTAATCTCAACGTATTTATCAAGAGCAAGCTTTGCGGTCTTGGTTAAAGGTACACTCTTTCCCTGACTTGAGATTATCTCGGTCAGGTCTGCCATAGCTGCATCGCATTTTTTGTAGAACTGCTCGATTTTATCGTCTGAAAATTCCTTTGATGGGGGAATAGTAACGCCTGAGAGTTCGGCAAGATTTCTTTTTCCAAGATACTGATTGAGTCTGATTGCAAAATCCTGTTCTTCGGCGCTGAACTTCAGATTGTCAGGGGAGGTTACTCCCATTTCCTTAAGATCATGCTCGGAGAGCTTGGAAATATCATCAATAAGGTTGTCTCTGAGGGTAACCAGAGTTACAGCTATATCCTGCCCCTTTGGCTTTTCCCCCGGCATTAACCCCTGAGCCTCTAAAAGTTTTGAGAGTATAGGATTCTGAAGGGCGGTATTCTTCTCCTTTATTGTATTGGCGTATTTTTCGCTCATGCCTTTATATTTGGAGTTGATACCGTCTAAAAGCGCACCCTTATCAATGGCGACCTTCAAAAGTTCATCCTGAGACTTGATATTGTCAAACTGACGTGAACCTCCGGTTATAATTGAAGAGTTTATAAAGGTCAGTTCTTTTCTCATCTCGTCTAGAGCTAGCTGAATCTTACCCTGAGTACTTTCTTTGCCTAATGCCTCAAGAATGTCGGTATTGTAGTTACTCATGGCATTTAGTTTCTGAGTAATGACATCAAGGTTCTTCTGCTGCTCATCCTTTCTGAAAAGACCTGTAGACTTGGAGGACATTCGATCCCTGACAGCCTCGGAGAGAGAATTCTTAAATTCCAGTCGGGCTTTGTAGCCTGAGGATTTGTTCTCTGGCACAAGCTCCTTTATAGGAGAGGATTCCTCTGTACTGATGGAGAATACTCTCTTAGGTACCTTATTGATTTCGCCTTTTTCCAGTCTTTCGGACATCTCGGCATGGTAGGCACTGTGAAGGAGGGTATTCCACACGGTATCAAGGTGAGGTAGCTTGCCTGCAACAGCACTTTCCAGAACTCTCTTCAGGGTGGCAGATCCGATATCCTTAAGACTTGAATTGGTTATCTCGTACAGATCAAGATTGGTCTGCTCATCTGCTAAAAGCTTTGGATTGGCCTTAAGTTCCTCTGGAGTTGGTGGAACAGCTTTCAGATCAAGGTTGTTGTTTTTCAGATCTAAAGCTGCCGCCTGTTTTACAAGGTTAAGATTGAGGTATTTACCACACTTCTGTACTACCTTTTCATCTGGACTGTGGCACAGATGACTGCCCATGGCCGCAAAGGCGGTGAAAATACTCTGATCCGCTGTATTTGCCGAGGCAAGCTTATCTACAAAACTATTACCCTCTGAAGGATTGTCCAGACATTTGCTGAATCCCTCTAGAACCTCTGTAGACTTGTCTGCCATGGAATTTGGATTATTCTTTATTTCATCTGCGGAGATTTTTCCTGAAAGCAGGGCAAAGCCTTTGAAATCAAAACGGGCCTGACCGAGGATGTTCATAAGTTCAGAAAAGTTATTCTGAAGCGCTGGCTCGGCACTGATTTTTCCCATAAGATTTCTCAGTGCTGTAAGATTTGCTGATTCAGTAAGACCGTTTACTCCGATCTGAAGCTTGGTCAGATTCAGACTGATGATTTTAGCCAGAGGTTTTGCATGCTCCGGCAGCAGGTGACGGTTAATCTCATCCGCTATCTTGGTAAGCTCTGAGCCCAGATTTGCATTTGATATAGGATTGTCCACCAGACTTACAATTCTGGCACCGATCCTGTCAAAGGCACTTCTTGAATGTGCCTGAAGTTTGTCTAAAAGGAAGGTATTGCCATTGGCATCCTTCTCAACTCTGGCGGCAAGAGTCTTTAGAGAGCTTCCCTTTATATTAGGGGAGGCAAGATATGACTCAATGTCCTGATGAAGCTTTACAACCTCATCAAACTTAGGCTCAAGCTCTCCCTTAAGTTCCTTGAACTGAGCGCTTGTCTCCTTATCAAGATGCACACAGGAATTGACTCCGCAGTATGGAGAAATCCCCGCGCTGGAAGTATTCTGGGTAAAGCGCAGTTCCGCTGGTTTAAAGGTGTCAGGGTTGAAACTCTTTAAATTATTCTGAAAGCCTTTAAGATCATCACTGCGTTTCTTTATGTCCTCAAGGGCATTCTGCTTGTTCTGAGTTATGGCTTTGGTCTGTTCTTTTAGCTGTTTTAATGCATCAGCGCAGCTGTTTTTTACGTCATCAGGCAGCTTCTCAAGAATATCCATAACCTTCTTTTCAGTCTGTGAGCTGTTTTTAGGTCCTTCTGCGATATGTTCTGCCAGTGCACACTGAATTTCCTGCAGAACCGTATTTGGAATTCTGCCAGGGGCTTTTTCCTCAGTACCGGACTGAAACATAAC
>LXOW01014811.1_pt1 | contig 10336 bp, 7 predicted proteins | sample 1368591 | NCBI WGS metagenome assembly LXOW01 (sample SAMN04884650, study PRJNA319009) | bovine gut metagenome | isolation source: Cow rumen | host: Bos taurus | place: Italy: Legnaro (PD) | collected 2014-07-09
TCTTCCCGGTGCGTTTCAGCGTCTTGTCGTATAAGTCAAGCAGTTCCACTTAGAGTCTATTTCCCGAACATATCTTTGATACCGCCTAAGGAGCCCAGCAGGTTGGAAGCCTCGTAAGGCAGATAAACCGTCTTGTTCTGTTGGCCTCCAGCCACTTCCTTCAGGGTCTCAATATACTTCACGGCAAGCAGGTAATTCACCGGGTCGGCACCCCTGTCAGAGACAGCATCTGCGATATTGCGAATGGCAGCGGCTTCAGCTTCGGCTTGCAGCACCTTGGCACGTGCTTCACCCTCAGCTTTCAGGATATTGGCCTGCTTCTCGGCTTCGGCAGCGTTAATCTCGGCCTGTTTCTCACCTTCAGAATTCAGAATCTGCGACTGTTTCTCACCCTCGGCCTTCAGGATTTCAGCACGACGGTTACGCTCAGCCTGCATTTGCAGCTCCATGGTACGGCGTATGCTCTCAGGAGGAGTGATGTCTTGCAGCTCGACGCGGTTCACCTTGACACCCCATTTGTTGGTGGCGTCATCCAACACGTTACGCAGTTTCGAGTTGATAGTGTCACGCGAGGTGAGGGTTTCGTCAAGTTCCATCTCGCCCACCACATTACGCAGCGTGGTTTGGGTCAACTTTTCGATGGCGACAGGCAGGTTCTGAATCTCATAGACGGCCTTCATTGGGTCGACAATTTGGAAATATAGCAGCGCGTTGATTTCGGTCATTACATTGTCCTTGGTAATAACGCTTTGTTTATCAAAATCATACACTTGCTCACGCATATCGATACGAGAGGCACGGGTAACCGCACCGTTTTGCTTGCGTACAATGGTTTCCTTGGCCTGCTCAACGATGGGAAGGATGACATTAATGCCCGCATTCAGCGTGCGGTTGTATTTGCCGAGGCGTTCGACAATCATTGTTTCCGACTGGGAAACAATCTTGATTCCACGAAGTATATACATCACAACGAGAATCACTAAGACTATAAGTACGTAATTCATAGGTTTATTGTTTTGATATTAGAATAATGACAAAAATGACGATATTACAACCTCTTAACCGTTAGAATGATACTATCGTTTTTGAGGATTTCAACAGATGTGCCTTTCTCAATGACAGAGCCATCGTTCGAAACTGCTCTCCAATCATCACCATCAATCTTTACTCGACCCAAGTGTTGGGAGGCATCGATGCGTTCGGAGACGATACCTTTACGGCCCACCAGCGCATCAACATTGGTCTTCACATCCTGCGATTTTCGATCCAGCCAGCGCATCACAGCGGGTCTCAAAAAGATAAACGTGAGCATCGATACTATGGCGAACACTACAATTTGCCACACAAACCCGCCGCCAAGGCCAGCGACAAGCGCCGAAAAGCCTGCTCCAAAAGCAAAACAGATTGAGCCGAATGAGGCGGTACAAATCTCAACGATAACCAAGACAATAGCAACGATAAGCCAATACTGATAAATTTCCATCTTACTCTATTTTTAAATAAAGATTGATATTGTTAAACACTTATTTTACATGACAGACTCTTCGTCAAAATCATGAGGCAAAAGTAAGAAATAAATTGAAATTACCATATAAAAAAAACGAGATATTATAGGGTAATCCATGAAAAAAAAATCCAACCTGCTGTTCTACAGATTGGATTATTATTCATGTGCCCCGAACAGGAGTCGAACCTGCACACCTCTCGATATACGCACCTGAAACGTACGCGTNNGCGTGTCTACCAATTTCACCACCTGGGCTTCAAATCGGCGGCAAAAATACAACTTTTTTCGTTCATGCAAGCATTTTCGGAAAATTTTTACCCTTTTTTTTCAACGAATCACATAATTCACTATTTTTGAACCGCTTAAACATTACTATTATGCTCAACGAAAAAGACCTCCTTCAACTCTCGGAACGCAATGTTTCCGAAGACCAAGTCAATCAGCAAGTTGCCCAGCTCAAAAGGGGCACAAAATATGTCCAACTGATACGTCCAGCCACCATTGGTGACGGTATTTTGCGCCTCGATGATGGGCTGGTCGAGGGTCTCACGAAGACTTTCGACACCGACCGTGAATACTACCAGTTCACCAAGTTCGTCCCCGCCTCAGGTGCCGCCTCGCGTATGTTCAAGGACCTGTTCGCCTTTGCCGAGAGCGGGATGGAGACCAAGTTCACCGATATTTTCTTTGCCCATATCGAATGCTTCGCCTTCTTTGCCGACCTCAACCAAACTGTCACCAAGCTCTATGGTGACGACATCGCCACTCTGCTACAGCAAGGACGCAAAGTGGAAGTTGTGAAAGCCCTACTGCTTGACGAGGGACTCAACTACGGCAAGCTGCCCAAGGCCCTGCTGAAATTCCACCGCTACAAGGACTTCAACCGCATGGCTCTTGAAGAGCACCTCGTGGAAGCCGCCCGCTACGCTACTGACGCACAAGGCATCGCCAAACTACACTTCACCGTATCGCCCGAACACGAGAAGCCCTTCAAAGAAACCGTAAATGCCTTGAAAGAACGCTATGAGAAACAATACGGCGTAAAATACGACATTACCTACACCTGCCAGAAACCTTCTACCGATACCGTAGCCATTGATGCTGAAGGTAATCTGTTCCGCGAAGCTAACGGACGCATCCTATTCCGTCCAGGTGGCCACGGTGCACTCATTGAAAACCTCAACGACCTTGGGGAAGAAATCGTCTTCATCAAAAACATTGACAACGTAGTGCCAGAAGACAAAGCCGCCACCACCATTATATATAAAAAGGTGTTGGCCGGTCTCCTCCTGCAATTACAGCAGAAAACCTTCGAATACCTTGAACTGCTGGACGAAGGCTCGCTTAACGATGCAGAAACAGATAGCATCATTTCGTTTGCGACAAACCAACTGATGATTGACATCCCTGAATACGTCAAACAGTATAACAACATCGAGAAAATTGACTATCTGTATAACAAACTCAACCGTCCCATCCGGGTGTGCGGTATGGTGAAAAACGAAGGTGAGCCAGGAGGAGGACCTTTCTGGGTGAAGAATGACGAGGACGAGGTGTCGCTGCAAATCATCGAGTCGTCACAAATTGACCATGGAGACACCTCTCAAGAATCTCTCTTCCAAGCCTCGACACACTTCAACCCCGTCGATCTCGTTTGCGGTTGCTGGAATTACAAAGGCGAGGCCTTCAACCTGAAAGATTATATCGACCATAACACGGGCTTCGTCTCCAACAAATCTAAAGACGGACGCGAGTTGAGAGCCTTAGAGTTGCCCGGCCTTTGGAACGGCGCGATGGCTGACTGGATTACTGTATTCGTCGAAGTACCTATCGAAACCTTCAACCCGGTGAAGACCGTCAACGACCTTTTGAAGCCCATGCATAGCTAAAATCAAGTAACTAAAACAAGAAAACCCCAGCAGGAAAAAAACGCTGGGGTTTTCAAGAACCAAAAACCAAAATTTATGAAACCTTATCCCGACTGCTTTTCAGCAGGCGGGATAAAAAATAAGAACCGTGCAAAAGTACACATTTTTCGATAATCTGATCACATTTTGGAATTTTTTTTCAGATTAATGTCATTTTTCCATCTACACATACCCTTCATGACGCATATCATAGAGCTCGTCCAGGTGCTTTTTCAAGCGTCTCGCCATAGGGCGGAATGTATAGTAGGTAATCGTGGCCGACACAGGTGCACCTACCAAAGGCAACACCTTACCCACTCCTTTGGCGAAGTTCTCTTTGGTAACATTGAGCCCAATCCATTGGGCTATCTTAATGACATATTGTGCCGTCACGGTCTCGGAAATCTTGATGCTTGCACTTTTCGACACCTGCCCCACCACTTTAGACAAGGTCTCGACTGCCACCTTATTGCCCATCATGGCACCCACAAACAGTGTCATAATACTTCGCGATTCATCATCAAGCTGGTTGTGTACATCCGTTAGCGAAGGCCATCCATAGAGGTAGATAAGTTTTTGCATCAAAGAAAGGATATGTCCATAAAACTGGGTCAAGTCAGCAGGGATGGTTCCTGCCATCCACCAACCTCCAGGAAGACCCATCAATGCCGATGAGCCGCACACCATCGTCAGATGATAATTGATACATTGCGTGGCCAGTTTATCAATTTCCTTCTTATCCAGCACCTTCAAGGGCGAGTCATCCAAAGCCATCATCACCTCCATCGGGGTGCAGAACTTTGACAATTCTTTGGTCAGAAACTCCCTCCTATCAACTTTGACGAAGGGTAGTTTCAGGCTGGCTTCGAGCACTTTATCCCAGAGCCCCAATTTCATGGCGCTTTGCTCAGTAAGTTTAGTATCCATATTTCTCTTTCCATTTTTCGCGAAGGTTCTTGCGCAACTCGCGCTCGCGAGGATTATCCTGTGGCTCATACAAAACCGTGCCAGAAATCTCGGTGGGCAAAAATTCCTGCTCAACGAAATTGCCAGCGTAGGAGTGAGCATATTTGTATCCATCGGCATAGCCGAGGTCTTTCATCAGTTTGGTGGGGGCATTACGAAGGTGCAAGGGCACAGGCAGGTCGCCGGTTTGGCGCACAAGGGCTTGGGCTGCATCTATGGCAGCCACGGCTGCGTTGCTCTTGGGCGACGAGGCCAGATAGGTGACAGTTTGCGCCAGAATAATGCGACTCTCAGGCCAACCAATCTTGTTTACTGCCTCAAAGCAGGCGTTAGCAAGCAACAAGGCATTGGGGTTGGCATTACCAATATCCTCCGAAGAGAGAATGAGCATACGACGGGCGATGAACAAAGGGTCCTCCCCTGCCTCAATCATACGGGCCAGATAATACAAAGCCGCGTTAGGGTCGCTGCCCCGCATGGACTTGATGAAAGCCGAGATGATGTCGTAGTGCATCTCGCCTTGCTTGTCGTACTTCACTAAGTTACTCTGAATGCAGTTCGTGGTAAATTCGTTGGTGACCACCAATTCCTCCGCAGTCTCGTCCAAGTCGTTCAACGAGGTGACCACCAGCTCAATGGCATTCAACAGCTTGCGCCCGTCACCGCCGCTAATCTGCATCAAGGCCTCAGGCTCTTTAACGGTAATCTTCTTCCCGAAGTCGTATTCCAAAGCCTTCACCGCCTTTTTCAAAAGGATTTCGAGGTCTTCTTTCTCCAGAGACTTGAGCACATAGACCTGACAACGTGACAATAATGGCGAGATGACCTCGAACGACGGATTCTCGGTAGTGGCACCAATGAGGGTCACCAAGCCCCGCTCGACGGCACCGAGCAACGAGTCCTGTTGTGACTTGCTGAAGCGATGAATTTCGTCTATAAATAATATAGGTGCCTCGGGAGCCATCCTTGCTCGGTCAATGACCTCGCGCACTTCTTTCACACCACTACTGACAGCACTCAACTGGAAGAACTGTCGCTTGACCTGCTTGGAGATGATGAAGGCCAAGGTGGTCTTGCCCACGCCGGGCGGTCCCCAGAAGATCATGGAGGGCACGCGACCCGTCTCTATGGCACGGCGCAACACGGCGTTCTCGCCGATGATGTGCTTCTGGCCGATATAGTCGTCAAGCGTCGTGGGGCGCAGCCGTTCCGCCAAAGGTATCGAATTGTTTCGCATTGCAGAATTTTGTGCAAAGATACACATTTTTTCCAAAAAAAATCCTTAGTTTTGCCAATCAATCCACGATGCCATGGATATGGAATACGACAACAACAAAACACTACAATATGAAAAGCATTAGAAACCTCTTACTGTTAGTCCTGCTGATCGGGTTCAACACCTCGCAGGCCTGCACCAACTTCCTCATCACCAAAGGCGCCTCGGTAGATGGCTCCACCATGATTAGCTATTGCGCCGACTCCCACATCCGCTATGGCGAGCTCTACTTCACTCCTGCCGCCGACTGGCCAGCAGGCAGCATGCGTGTGTGCTACGACCGCGGCACCAATGCCCCTCGCGGAAGCATACCGCAACCCGCTCATACTTATCAAGTTGTGGGGTATATTAACGAAAATCAGGTAGCCCTTGGTGAAACCACTTTCGGAGGGCGCGAAGAATTAGTCAACCCCAACGGCATCATCGACTACGGCAGCCTGATGTTTATTGCCTTAGAGCGCAGCACCTCAGCCCGCGAAGCCATCAAAATCATGGCTGATTTGGTCGAGGAATACGGCTACGGCTCCGATGGCGAGTCGTTCTCCATCAGCGACGCCAACGAGGTATGGTACATGGAGATAATGCCCATGGGTGAGGTGAAAGGTGCCGTTTGGGTGGCCATCCGCATCCCTGATGGCTATGTAAGCGGTCACGCCAACGCTGCAAGAATCACAACCTTCCCCTTGCGTAACGGCAAGACCTCCATCACCGACAAGGACTGGAAGAAACTCTACAACGAACAAGTTGAGGTGATATACAAGCATGATGTCATAGACTTTGCCCGTAGCAAGGGCTACTTCAGCGGCAAAGACCAAGACTTTGATTTCAGCGCCGCCTACGCCCCCGTCGACTTCAGCGCGGCCCGTGTGTGCGACTTCCGTGTTTGGACCATGTTCAACAAAGTATGCAGCGGGATGGATCAATATTGGGATTATGTCATCGGCAAGAATCTTACCAACCGTATGCCCCTGTATGTGAAGCCCGACCACAAAATCAGCCTTAGCGAAATGATGGCCTTCCAACGCGACCATTTTCAAGGAACACCCTACGACAAGACCCTCGACGCCGGTGCCGGTCCCTTTGGTTCGCCTTTCCGTTTCAATCCTCTGTACTGGAATTATGACGGCAAACCTTACCTCAACGAGCGCAGTATCGAAGTCGTTCAGACGGGCTTCTCATTCATCGCCCAATGCCGCAACTGGCTACCCAACCCCATCGGTGGCATCATCTGGTTTGGCGTAGATGATACAAATTCAACGGTTTACACACCTTTCTACTGCTCTATTACTGAAGTGCCAATTGAATACCGCGTGGGCAACGGCGACATGCTGACCTACAGCGACAACGCCGCCTTCTGGGTCTTCAACCGGTTAGCACATTTCAAATACCTATTTTATAATAGGGTCATCGGCGACATCCAAGCCGTGCAAAACGAATTGGAGAGCGGCTATCAGGAGCAAGTCAACTATGCCGACAACCAAGCCTTGAGCCTCTATGCACAAGATCCGCTGAAAGCCATCGCCTACCTCACCGATTTCTCCAATCAAGCCGGGCACAACACCGTGACCACTTGGAAAGAATTGGACAACTATCTGTTAGTAAAGTATTTGGACAGTAATGTCAAGCAGGAAGAGAATGGTCAATTCAAGCGCAACGGCTTCGGCTATCCTGCCAAACCTCAACAGCCAGGCTATCCTGACTCATGGAAAAAAGCCGTGATTGAAGAGACTGGCGAACGCTTCAGCAGGCCCGAGTAATTGAAAAAAAGAGGCGGGGCACAATTGCATTTCAAAAAAATATCTATTTTTGCACCCATAATTCGAATTCTCACCATAATATTGCTATGGAACTGAACAACACAACACCGGGTCATCCCGACAACACAGTTGAGACCAAGGAAGACGACAAAAACTTGCAACAAGCAGAGGGTGTTTCGTCTGAAAACAAAGGCGAATGCGAAGACCTGATGAAAGTCCTTGTAAAAACCACCATAAAGAATGGAGTATACATAAGTGTCATCGTCCTTTTGATAATTGGTATTGGCGTTGGTGCATGGGTTCACCACAACAAAAAGATGCGAAAAGAATCTACAGAATTGTATGAGTATACTGCCGCGCAAATGAATGAACTCGGCAAAGACTATTTGTTTGGTTCTAATGACAAGCCAATAAATTATGATATGGCAGTCAAATGGTTCCGCATGGCCGCAGAAGAAAACCATTCCAGCGCCCAATGCTACCTAGGCTATATGTATGAATACGGATATGGTGTCGAAATCGACTATACAGAAGCTGCAAAATGGTACCGCTTGTCAGCCGACATCGGGAACGCTTACGCACAGACGCGTTTAGGCCATCTGTATCTAAATGGATTTGGCGTTGAAACTGATTACTATAAAGCCCAGAAATGGTTCCGCATGGCCGCCATGCAAGAGGAATCCGGGGGGCAGAACTATCTGGCCTATATGTACGAGAAAGGGTTAGGCGTCGAGAAGGACTATGACGAAGCTGCCAAATGGTACCTCGCTGCCGCCGAGCAAGGCTTTGCCGATGCACAAAAAAACATCGCTAAGTTTTACCGTGATGGCAAAGGAGTTGAGCAAAACTATACAGAGGCCATCTATTGGTATCGCAAAGCCGCCGAGCAAGACAACGTGGGTGGGCAAATCGGCCTGGGTTATATGTATGACGTAGGGTTAGGAGTCGAGCAAGATTATGACGAAGCGCTGAAGTGGTTCCGCAAGGCTGCAGAGCAAAACAACGCTTATGCCCAAACCTATATAGGCTTTATGTATGAAGAAGGACATGGCGTGGAGAAAGACCTACACGAAGCCATAAGATGGTATAAGATTGCTGCCGATCAAGGCAACGAGTACGCCATTGAACAACTACAGTTGATCTCTAACCAATACAGTTTCCCTCTTTAAACCTCACTATTGCATCGACAATTTCATCATTGTCGTCTGAAATGGTAAGAATCATATTCTTATACACCCCCCTATCGCTAAGGTCTTTCAGTAGCGTATAGGCTGGCATGACACGCGTATAGTAGTCCTTGCCCAAGAAAATCATCGGGCTTGCGTAGCCCTCGCTCTCATAGTGGTTCTGCGCCGCATCCTGGAAAATCTCCTGCATCGTGCCAGCACTGCCAGGCGTGTAGATGATGCCACCCTTGGCAATAGTGACGACACCGTCCTCACGCACACTATTGTCGAAATACTTGGCAATATCGGTGGCAAAAGGCACGGTCGGCTCATGACCATAATAATAGGTGGGGAGGGCCAGACTGCGGTATTCGGTAATGCGTGGGAAACGTTCCATCACCTCAAAGCTACGGCGCAGCCAGCCCTCATCCTTGTAAGTCGGAGCGGGTTTGATTATGTCTAAGGCCTCATCCACCTCGGCTTCAGTCCTACCTGCCATCCAAGCCCCAAAGTGCGCAGCTTCCATCGCACCCGGGCCGCCGCCCGTGACCATCAGACGGCCCATCTCGGTCAGTTTCTTGCTCAGCAAGGCAATCTGGCGATACTCCGGATTGTCACGCCGCATGGTATGACCCCCCATGACACCAATGACATCTTTCTCATCATACAAATCAAGCATCTTATACAACTGATGCGTGATGAAATGGTCGTGAAGAGAACGCGCCAAAGTCTCCAACACCTCACGGCTCCGTTTACCTTGAGAGATATAATGCTGATATACCTTCATGTCGTGGCAGTTCGCGAAGGTGGATTCATCGTGATAATCATAGCCTTCATATAGCATCTGGCTGTCATACAGCTTCTTAATATAGGTATCGAAAGGCTTGCCCATCTTGCGGACGTAGATGCTGAAATCTTGGTTGGACGTGACATCCAAAACACGCTTGACGATACCAGCGGCATTTAAACCATACTTGTGTATCAACGCGGAGGCCTGACCCGACTCACCGAAACGGTCGTCCATACCGATGCGGCATACGCGAATGGGGTGGTTTTCTGCCAAAAACTCTGTCACCGCACTACCGAGACCGCCAGCCACTTGATGCTCCTCGATGGTAAAGAGCAGTCGTGTGTCCTCGGCTGCCTTGTTCAGGATTTCCCCATCCAATGGCTTAATGGTGTGCATGTTGATGACACGTGCCGAAATGTTCATGTGCTCCAGCATGTGAGCCGCTTGAAGCGCCTCCCACACCTCATGGCCTGTAGCCACCAAGGTAATATCATCGCCTTCATGCATCAGCTGAGCCTTCCCTATCTCAAAGTCCTGGTTTTCGTCCGTGTAGTCCGGCTCAGGCTCGCGGCCAAAGCGGATATAGACCGGCCCCTTGCACTCCAAAATGGCTTTCTCCGTGGCAATTTTCGCTTGTGTGGCATCACAGGGCGAGATGACGGTCATATTGGGCAGCACACGCATGGTGGCGATGTCCTCAAGCGCCTGATGGGTGGCCCCGTCGGGACCTACCGAAACGCCCGCATGAGCACCACCGATGACAACATGCACGTTGTTGTAGCATACTGAGATACGTATTTGGTCGTTTGCCCTATGTGCCGCAAAAACGCCGTATGTACTGAAGACGGGTAGCTTGCCGCTGAGGGCCAATCCCGCTGCCGTAGCCACAGCATCCTGCTCAGCGATGCCCATGGAAATGAACCTTTCGGGGAAAGCCTCCGCAAAGAGGTTCATGCCTACCGATGTG
>LXOW01044199.1_pt1 | contig 10334 bp, 11 predicted proteins | sample 1368591 | NCBI WGS metagenome assembly LXOW01 (sample SAMN04884650, study PRJNA319009) | bovine gut metagenome | isolation source: Cow rumen | host: Bos taurus | place: Italy: Legnaro (PD) | collected 2014-07-09
TTGGTACCTCCGATGTCGATTCCGAGTGTCATAATTTCGATTTTTTACAAAAATAGATAGAAAGGTGCAAAAATTTGGTAAAAATTGCGTATTTCAGGGTACAATTTGCGGATAATTTTGATTATTTGTAAAAAATTTGACAACTTTGTACCGTATCAGTACACAAAACCCGTCGCTTATGCTCCGACTCCTGATCATCTCTGACTTCACCGAAGCCTTCCCCAGCAAATTGCTGAAAGGCATCGTCCAGTACTCACGTCGCAAAGAGCAATGGAACATCTGCCGCATGCCGCCCGCCTATAAAAAGATGATCGGCATCCCGGGTGTCGTGCGCTGGGCCAAGAGCTGGGGCGCGGATGCCGTCATCGGCCAGTTCGAAGAGACCGACGACGTGGGCCTTTTCGCCGTCAACGGCATTGTCGCCGTAGCGCAGGACTTTAAGCAGCGCTTTCCGAACATCCCCAACATCACGGCCGACTATGTCGGAACCGGCCGCATGGGTGCACGTTTCTTCCTCCAACGCGGCTTCCGCCATTTCGCCTTTTTCGGCTTCCGCAATGTCTGCTGGTCGGACGAGCGCTGTGACGGCTTCTGGCAGGAAGTGGAGGCCGCCGGCCACGGCAACACCTTCTATACCTATAATTTACAGGACATCGACAATCTCTGGTTCTACGAGCAGGACAAGCTCACTGACTGGCTGCGCGCAATTCCCAAGCCCATCGGCATCATGGCCTGCGACGACAACCAGGGCAACAACCTGGTCGAGGCCTGCCATGCCGCCGGCATCAAGATCCCGTCCGAGGTTTCCATCCTGGGCGTGGACAACGACGAGCTGCTCTGCAACCTCGGCAGCACGCCCCTCTCGAGCATCCAGGTCAATATCGAGGAGGGCGGCTACCAGACCGCAGCCCTGATTGAGCAGCGCGTGCTCCATCCCGAGACCCCGCTGCAGGACGTTGTACTGAAACCCGTCAAGATCATCGGACGCATGTCCACGGCCACCTATGCCACCCAGGACGACGAGATCCAGAAGGCCATCCAGTTCATCCACCGCAACGTCATGAAGAAGATCTCGGTCGAAGATGTGACCGCCGAAGTCGCGTTGTCGCGCCGGCTGCTGGAACGCCGCTTCAAGAAAGTCACCGACCAAACCATTTACCAATATATCACCGATGTGAAACTCAAGCAGTTCGCACAGATGCTGCTCGACACCGACGACCAGCTCATTGACATCGCCCTTGCCCTCGGCGAAACCGATACCAAGAGCATCTCGCGCCGCTTCAAGCAGCTCTACGGCTGCTCCCCCATCCAATGGAGAGAAAAAAACCAAACCATCCGATAACTATGATCAAACGACTTTTCATCGCAGGGCTGCTCCTTCTGTCCACCGCCTTCCTGGCCGGTGCCCAGCAGCCCGACTATCTCATGCAATTGGAAGCCCATCCCGAGTTCCTCGCAGGCACCGACTACCTCTGCCCCACCGGGCCCGTCGCGCTCACCGCAGCACCCAAAGGATACAAGCCCTTTTATATCAGCCATTATGGCCGTCACGGCGCGCGCTACGCCTGGCAAAGCGACATGTACGAGCGCCTGCGCACGGTCTTGAGCACCGCGGCCGACCAGGGCAACCTCACGGAACTCGGTAAGGACTACAAGCGTCGCTTCGACAGCCTGTATCCGGACGTCCGCTACCGCGTGGGCGACCTCTCGCGCAAGGGCTGGCAGCAGCAACAGGAGCTGGCGGAGCGCATGTACAAGAATTTCCCCGAGGTCTTCAAAGGGGAAGCCGCAGTCCGGGCCTGGGTCTCCACTTCCACCCGCTGCGTGATGACCATGTCGTCGTTCTGCCTGGGCCTGAAAGGGATGAACCCCAAGCTCGACATCTTCGAGAACTTCGGCTATGTGTTCCTGCCGGCCATCCTGCCGCTTGACAGCCACAATCCTTTCCGCGTGAAGGAAGTGCCCATGACGCCGCTCCGCTTCTCGGAGACCTGGGAGGAATATGTCGAGCGCACCGTCGACTACCGGGCCATCCTGGCGCGACTGTTCAACGATCCCAAGGCCACGGTGGAGGAGAAAGACATGTGGAGCCTGGTCTCCTACCTGTATTTCTTCGGCGCCGGCATGAACAGCCTCGACACCGACCTGGATTTCAATGACATCTTCACGCACGACGAGCGCATCGACCTCTGGAAGGTCGACTGCTTCCAGTTCTACATGTATGCCTGGCCCACGCATGAAGGCTACATGCCCATCGTGAAAGACATCATCGAGAAAGCGGATGCCCGCATCGCCGCTAGCCAGCGTGGCGCTGACCTGCGTTTCGGCCACGACTACACCTTCCTGCCGCTGCTCATGTGCCTGGGCGTGAACGGCTACAACCACGATGTGGAATGTGGCGATGATATCCCGGTGTGGTGCCGCCTGCAGGACGTCCCCATGGGCGCCAACCTGCACTTCGTCTTCTACCAGTCGAAGAAGTCGCCGAAGATCCTCTTCAAGGTACTGCTCAACGGTCAGGAAGCCCGCCTCCCGCTGGACACTGAAAACTGGCCGTACTACGACTGGGATGCCTTCAAACAAAAATTTTAAGAAAAATTTTGCGTTCCCGTGAAAATGTTCTACATTTGCAGTCCCAACACGGGAACAACCTTCCTCAATAGCTCAGTTGGTTAGAGCACCTGACTGTTAATCAGGGGGTCGTAGGTTCAAGTCCTACTTGAGGAGCCCACAAACAAAAAGCATCCGTTGAAATGGCGGATGCTTTTTTTGTGGCCTATCGGCGAATCGCCCTATTCGCCGCTGGGGCTTTTGAAGAGTTCTTTGAAGAACGTGCCGAGGTCTTCGATGAAGCTCGGGAACTGCTCGAAGAATTCATTGATGGAATCAACGACGCTGCTGATACCCGATTTCGTAACGAGGGCATAATACTTGGCGATGGCGTCGCGGATCTGCTTCTGTTCTTCCTCGGTGTAGGAACTCTTGTTATTATCGAATTCCTTCACCATTTTCTCAAACTGTTCGTTGGCCTTGTTCCAGTCGTCTTCCGAGTAGGAGGCGCAATTCTTCTCCACGTCGTTGACGAAGTCATCGAAACGCGTTGCGAGCGACTTGGTGCAAGCGGCGAGCAGCAGGATGGCAGCTGCGGCCATCAGCGTGATTTGAAATACTTTTTTCATAGTGTTACTATTAAATGATTGGTTAACAATTGTTTTCATTCCCAGCATTCCAGTTTCAGTTCCGGCATGGCGTCACGGTGAAAGACAGGGTCCTTGCCGGCTTTTTTCTGGGCGCAATAGTCGTTGAGCAGTCGAAAGACATATTTGCTCAGCCGAAGGATCGCGTAAAGGTTGCAGGCCGTCAGAAGCGCCATGCACAAGTCGCCCAGGCTCCAGACCAGGTCGAGGCTGGCCAGCGCGCCGAATAGTACCATCACGCCGCCGGACAGCAGTCGGTAGACTGTCATTACCCATTTCTTTTTCGTCAGGAAATGGATGTTGGCCGCGCCGTAGTAATAATTGCCGATGATGCTCGAATAGGCGAAGAGCAGGATGGCCGCCGCCACGAAGATGGTGCCGAAGCGTCCCACTTCCGCCTCCAGCGCTGCTTGCGTCAGGGCGATGCCACCCGGGCCGGCCTGTGCGTCAACACCGCTGAACAGGATGATGAAGGCCGTGCAGCTGCACACCACCAGCGTGTCGGTAAACACACCGAGCGCTTGGATGAGCCCCTGCTTCACGGGGTGGCTGGTGCTGGCCGTGGCCGCCACGTTCGGGGCGGAGCCCTCGCCGGCTTCGTTGGAGAAGAGGCCGCGCTTGATACCGGTCATCAGCGTGGCAGCAATGCCGCCGCCCGCGATCTGGGTGATTCCGAACGCATCCTTGAAAATAAGGGTAAAGACCTGCGGAATCAGGTCGAGGTGCCGGCAGATGACGAACAATGCGAGGATCAGGTAGCCGAGGGCCATGATGGGCACGATGACGCTGCTGACCTTGGCGATGCGGTGGATTCCGCCGAAAATCACCACCAGCGAAATGAGGACCAACACCAAACCGACGACCACTGGATTGAAACCAAAGGCGACGTTGAGCGCCGTGCAGATGGTATTGCTCTGGATAGAGTTGTACGACAAGCCAAAGGTGATGGAGATCAGGATGGCGAAGAGGGCGGCAAGCCAGGGCTGCTTCAAGCCTTGGAGGATATAGTAGGCAGGTCCGCCGATGAACGAATGGCGGTGNNGGGCGATGATCCACATCCAGAACACGGCGCCCGGACCGCCGATGGTGATGGCGGTCGCCACGCCCGCCAAGTTACCGGTTCCCACCCGGGTGGCCACCGAAACGGCGAAAGCCTGGAACGAAGAAATGTGCTTTTCTCCATCGTGCTTGCCGGTGGAATCGCCCAGCAGGCGGAACATCTCGCCGATCATCCGGAATTGTACGCCACGCGTCTTCAGGGTAAAGTACAGCGCGCAACCAATCAGCACGGCAACCAGGATGTAGGTCCAGAGAAAGTCGTTGGAAGCCGTTATGATGCGATTCAACCAGCTGTCAGCAGAGAAGATATCGGGCATGGCGTTTTTTAGAAAACGCGTAAAAATACGAAATCGTTTCGGTTTTTGAACGCCAAATCCGATAAATGCAAAAAAATTGGCGCATATCATCCGCATGTAATCGTATATATTGATTACATGGTGCCATCGTATCTATCTGATTATCAGATAGCATTGTTCAAAATGATTACATGCCGGTGAAAAAGTTGTAAAAACAAAAAAGCATCCGTCGAAATGGCGGATGCTTTTTTTGTAGACTCATCTCCTGATTAACAGTCAGGTGTAATGACCATCTCGCAGGCGGCGCAGTCGAAGTGGAGGCGAAGGCGGTTCTTCTGATTGACGAGGAAAAGGGGAGACCCCGGGTCGGGGCCCGGGGTGACGCTCGTCATGCCGGGCGATTTTGTCATGCCGGGCTTGACCCGGCATCTCGGACACATCCCCAGCTCCCAGCGGATACAGTAGCGGCTGCGGAGGAGTTCGGCGGGGATGCCGAGGGTCGAACGGTTGAGGGCGGCTGCGCCGGGACGGGGCGTATGCGCCATGTCCGGGCGCGGCCGGGTCTCGAGGCGCTCCTGCAGGGCTTCCGCCAGATCGCGGCGAATGCCGTTCAAGAAGGCGGCGGAATAGAAGCGCACGGGATCAGCCTCCAGCGAACGGATCGCAAACGCAAACGGTCCCGTGTGTTTGCCCAGCTGGCGGCGCAGGCCTTCCAGCGCCACATCGGACTTGTCGGCCAGCGGGGCCGCATCGGTGAAGCGCTGCTCCACAGAAACACCCTGCGAAGAAGCTGTAACTACGGTCTGGCCATCGCGGGAGTGCCAGTCGAGCGCCACGTCGAGCACCCGCCGGGGCATGTTCTTTTCGAGTTCCCGCTCGAAACGGATATCCAGGTTGCGGTAGACCCGCATGCCGGGCGTCAGCCCGGTCATATCGCGCAAGGTCACGCGTCGGCCTTCGGCCAGCTCCACCCGCGCGCCCGTTACGGCATCGCCCTTCCCCACAAACGACAGACCGTCGCCATTGGCCAGCGGCTTGCTGCCGGAAATCTCCACCACACGACCACGCACGGCCAAAACCTCGCCGAGGGGTTCGCCCAACGCCTTGGCCGCGTCTTCGCTGCGCATCTTTGCGCGCGGGCGCCGGTCCGGGCCGGCATCCACGAAAGCCGTGGTCCAGCCCCGGGTAAAAGTCCGGTCGGGATCGGGCGTGAAACCGCCCTCCAGCCGTCCGGCTGACGCCGCCGCATAGTCCGGATGCGACGCCAGGAATGCGTCGATCACCCCGCGGTAGTGCCGCACCACATTCTTCACATAGGAAGCATTCTTCAGCCGGCCCTCGATCTTGAAAGAAGTGATCCCGGCCGCCACCAGGTCGGGAAGAAGGCCGTCAAGCCGCAGGTCGCGGGGCGAGAGCAGCGGCTGGTCGCGGACGAGCACCCGGCCTTCGGCATCAACCAGGTCGTAGCGCGAACGGCAGGCCTGTGCGCAGACACCGCGGTTGGCGCTGCGGCCGGTGAGCTGCTGGCTCAGGTAGCATTCCCCGCTGTAACCCACACAAATGGCGCCGTGGATGAAAAACTCCAGCTCGCACGATACCGCCGCACGGATGGCGTGGATCTGTTCCAGCGTCAGTTGCCGCTCAAGCACCAGGCGCGAGAAGCCCAACGCTTCGAGTTCCCGCGCGCGTTCGGGCGTGCGGATGGCCGTCTGCGTGGAGGCGTGCAGTTCCACGGGCGGCAGCGGCCCTTCGAGCAGCCGCAGGTCCTGGACGATAAACACGTCGACACCCGCGTCATAGAGGTCCTGCATCAACTGACGGGCCTGAACGAGCTCCGGGTCCTCCAGCAGCGTGTTGACCGTAGCGTGGACCTTGGCGCCGTACAGGTGCGCGTGGCGGCACAGCCGGGCGATTTCATCGACCGGGTTGCCCGCCGCCGCACGGGCGCCGAACGCAGGTCCCGCAATATAAACGGCATCGGCACCACAGTCGATGGCTGCGATGCCGATATCCGCGTTTCTCGCGGGCGCGAGAAGTTCCAGTTTCTTTAGTTGCACTTCAGCGTGGTGATCTGATAGCGGGCAGCCTCACCCCATTTGGGGTCCTGGGAGATCTGTTTGAAGTAGCCGCAAGCTTTGGCATTGTCGCCGGCACCCACGAGGGCGGTACCGAGCTGATAGGTGATCTGGGCCTTGTCGGCGGCGTTGGGGCTCATCGAGAGATAAGCTTCGAAAGCGTCGGCGGCCACTTTGTTCTGCTTGAGCGAGAGGGCGCTGATACCGATGATCTTCTCAGCGTTGGCGTTATCGACATATTCGGTCGACTTCTGGGCGTTCTCCAACGCGCCCTTCATATCTTTGGCTTTCTGGCAGGCGACGGCTTTCTTCACATAGAGGTTGGAGAGCTGCTTGGCAGCAGCTTCTTCCTGACCGTTCTCGGAAGCGAGCTCGAAGGCCTTGATGGCATCGTCGGCTTTGCCCTGGGCGGCGAGGGCCTGGCCCTTGCGCAGGTGTGCCTGGCCGTTGGTCGGATCAGCGTCGATCACTTTCTGGTAGCCGGCCACAGCAGCTTCAAAGTCCTTGGCGTTGAGTGCCTGGTTGGCATCGGCCATCAGGATCTGGGGGATCAGGCCTTTGGCCTCTTCCACGACTTCGGCGTCACCGAAGGCTTCCCCTTTCTCTATGGCTTTCTGGAACTGGGCGACAGCCTCGTCCATCTTCTTCTCGTTTACGAATTCCTTACCGAGGGAGATATAGAGTTTCGGGAGGATGCCTTTGCACTGCCCGGCGATTTCGGCACCTTCGTCTCCGAGCTTGCCGGCCATGTCGAGGGCCTGCTCAAACAGCGTGATAGCCTCAGCCTTATTGTTGTCGATAGCGGCAGCAGCGTTGTTGTAAATTTCTGTAGCTTTCTCCAAATCCTGAGCTGCAGCGATGCCCAACGTACAGAGGGCGACCAAGAGGGTAACGAAAATCTTTTTCATCGTTTATCAGTTTTTGTTTGTATTGTCGAGTTGGTGTCTATGCATAAAGGCTGCCAAAATTATCAACTATTGCGTAAATTTGCAAAACTTTTTGTCATGAAAGTCCCAACCATCCTCCAGATCGGTGACATCCTGGTCTCGTCTGAAGTGCTTACAGAGCACTTTTGCTGCGATTATGCCGTCTGTCGCGGCGCATGTTGCATCATCGGCGACAGCGGGGCTCCGCTGCAGGAGAGCGAGACGGAATTGCTGGAGCGGCACTACCCGCAGTTCGAGGGATGGATGAGTTCCGCGGGGCGCGAAAAGATCGCGGAAACAGGCTTTTTCGAGGTGGATCGCGACGGCGACCTGGTGACGCCCCTGCTGCACGGCGGCGAAGAGTGTGCCTACACCTGCTTCGAAGACGCAGGCTGCTTCTGCGCCATCGAGCGGGCCCACTGCGCGGGACGCTGCCCCTGGGTCAAACCCATCTCCTGCCGCCTCTACCCCATCCGGGCCTCGGTGCTCCGCAACGGCCTGACCGCCCTCAACCTCCACCGCTGGGATATCTGCCAGTGCGCTTTCGAAAAGGGAAAAAAAGAGAAGGTTCCCGTCTATCAATTCTTACGGGAACCCCTCATCGACGCTTATGGCGCCGCTTTCTTCGATGAACTCTGTGCCGTCGCCCGCCAGCTGGCCGAAGACAGCTAGACGGCGCGGTCCAGAATCATCTGGGCGGTTTCGAGGTCTTCTTCGTTGACCATCAGCTGTATACCGTGGCGGCCCATCTGGACGCCCGGATACGGGCTGCTGACATTCATGATGACGGACTGGATGCCTTCGCTTGCGAGACGGCCCTTGGCGATCTCGGCATCATACACATTGTTGAATTCTGCAGCGACTTTCATGGCTGTATCGGATGTTTGTTATGCTTCTTCCTGTTCGCGGCTTTCCTGGCGGACACGGTGGTTGATCAGACTGAGTATCCGCAGCAGGTCCTTGCGGTAGCCTTCGACGATCACGGGGTTGTCGGCGGTGGAGAAAGTGACGCGGTCCTCATACATGCGCGTCAGACGGGCATAGGCGCTGCGCTTGACGTAGGTCACGCAGTTGGGTTCCTTCGTCTCCGGCACATAATCCAGCGACTGCATCACCTCATCGATCATTTCGGCATAGTTTGTGAACGGGCCGTTGAGGTACAGTTCTTTTTTCTGGAAACTCAGGTAAGGATACAGCGCGGCGACAGCCACGAAAAACAGCATGATCTTGGGCAGCGAGCCTTCCTTGAAGAGATCGACGAAGCTCAGACCGGCAGCTTTCTGGCTGGAAAAGAGGTAGATGATACCGACCATCAAGACAAAGATGATGGCGAAATAGATCAGGTATTTGAGCGCACGGATCAGGTATCTCATGGGGATTAAGATTGGTTATCTTTACAAAAATATATATTTTTGCACAAACTTAAGAAAAAAGTACAGCGATGGAAGAACTTGATGAAGAGATGATCCAGTTTGAAAAAGATCATCCGAGCAAAAAAAGTGGAAATGGCAGTGCCGGCAATTCGATGCGCACGGTAGCCATCGTCCTCGGCGCCGTCGCCGCGGCCCTGCTGGTTGTTCTGGGCGTGATGATGGTCAAGAAGAACGCACTGGTGAAAGACCTCAATATCGACAAGCAGAACCTGACGAACGAACTGATCGCCCTCCATGGCGACTACGAGGCCCTGAGCACAAACAACGCCGCGCTCAACGACTCCCTCAACGTCGAAAAAGTGAAGGTGGAACAGCTGATCGAGCGGCTCCAGAAGACGGAGGCCACCAACCGGGCCAAGATCCGCCAGTACGAGCAGGAACTTGGCACCCTCCGTTCCATCATGAAAGGATACATCCGGCAGATCGACTCGCTCAACACACTCAACACCTCCCTGCGGAACGAGGCTTCGGCCGCCCGCCGCGAGGCTCAGGAGAGCAAGCGNNCGCAAGCTCCGCGCCTGCATGAGCCTGATTGAAAACAGCATCGCCGAACGCGGCTGGCGCACGGTCTACATCCGTGTCAAGGGTCCCGACGATATCCTGATGACCGACGACACGGGCAAAGTCTTTGTCTGCGACGGCGAACAGATGATCTACTCGGCGCTTCGTGAAGTGGACTACCAGGGCGAGGAAGTGGAAATCTGCATCTACTTCGCCTCTTCGGAATCCTTCGCGAAAGGCAAGTACACGGTTGAGTTCTATACCGACGAGACCAAACTCGGCACCGCTGAGACGATCCTGAAATAGCCCTATGCCGGGGCTCTACGTCCACTTCCCCTTCTGCGCGTCGAAGTGCGTCTACTGCGACTTTTACGCACGCGTGAGAAAAGATTGGAAGCCCTACGTGGAAGCCCTTGTGCAGGAAATCCGCGAACGTGCGGCAGAACTGAATGTCCCCCCGACGACACTCTATTTCGGCGGGGGGACGCCTTCTTTGCTGCCCCCGGCGCTGCTGACCCGGGTGGCCGATGCCTGCCGCGCAACGTTTGGCGTGCAGGCTTTCGAAGAGTTTACCGTGGAAGTCAATCCCGACGACGTGACACCATCGCTCGCGGCTGCGCTGCAGGAGATGGGCGTCAGCCGGGTGAGCATGGGTGTGCAGTCTTTCGACGACGACCAGCTGCGCTGGATGCGGCGGCGGCACACGGCCGCGCAGGCCGAGGCGGCCTGTGCGACGCTGCGCCGCGCCGGCTGCGACAATCTGTCGCTCGACCTGATCTTCGGTTTCGAGGGGCTCGGTGACGTCGACTGGCTCGCTTCGGTCGACCGGGGGTTGGCCCTGCAGCCC
>LXOW01082172.1_pt1 | contig 10332 bp, 12 predicted proteins | sample 1368591 | NCBI WGS metagenome assembly LXOW01 (sample SAMN04884650, study PRJNA319009) | bovine gut metagenome | isolation source: Cow rumen | host: Bos taurus | place: Italy: Legnaro (PD) | collected 2014-07-09
ACACTTTTAGAGAAAGGTATACCAAAAGATAATATTTATTGCTATGGTTTCGCCTTTGAAGGTAAAAAAGTTTTAATTGGAGAATAAATGTATGACTAACCATACAAATCAAAAACAGCCGCACCCTGAGAGGTTTGGCTGTTTTTGTTCATCCTCCTTTTTTATATCCAATCTCATACATTTCATAAACTTCATTTCCTGGCTGATGCTGGATACGATAAATATCTATGATACGCATCAGATTCTTTTCTATATAATCTTTTGGCTCATATTTTTTCATTTCGCCTTCGATTTTTTCCTTAAAATCATCCAAAGAGAACCCAGCCTCTTCCTTCGGTAATCCAAGAATTTTTGTCATTTTTCCAAGGGCATAGCCAAGTTCGTAATCCGACTGAAGAATCCCCGTAAAATTCTCATAATGTATTTTTATCTCCACTGCACTTTCAATCAACTCAAGGATCATTCGCCATTGCCTCCTTCAGTTTTCTGAAAACGTTTCTGAAGCTTCATAAACACGCGTATAATCTCCGGATCAAAGGATTTACCACTTTCTTCTTCCATAATCTCCAAAGCTTCCTCATGAGAATAGGCATCACGATAGCAACGATTGCTGGTTAATATATCATACACGTCAACAACAGATAAAATTCTTGCTGATAACGGAATTTCCTCTCCTTTTAATCCTTCCGGATATCCTGTACCATCCCATTTTTCATGATGATACTTTGCAATTTCCACTGCCATTTTAATGGTTTCATTATCGCCATACAAGCTCATTTCACCAATCTTTTTTGCCCCGTCTGTAGTATGTTTTTTTACAATATCCATTTCCTCTTTTGACAATGGTCCATTTTTCAATATAATATCATCCCGAATAAATACTTTTCCAATGTCATGAAGAGGTGCCGCCATCTGCAAAGAGTCAAGAAATACTGCGGTAACCTGTTTTTCATATTTCGGAATAAACTGTAAACTCATGGCAAGCAATTTACAATACTCCACCACGCGCTTTATGTGTTCTCCATCCATATCCTCTCTGGTATCTACCATTTGAGACAATACATAAATTAACTGTTTCTGCTCATCTGTAACTTTTTTCACCTGATTGTTAAACATTTTAAACAACTGCTTATTATGTATTTTCAACTCATTTTGCATTTGAAAAATCTTCAAATGGGTATTTACTCTAAGAGTGATTTCTTCCAACTCGAAAGGTTTTGAAATGAAATCCACTGCTCCTAATTTAAATCCTTTGACTTTATCTTCCGTAGAATTCAAAGCGGAAATAAAAATAATTGGCACATCTTTCATAAATGGATCCTGTTTCACGATTTCGCAAAAATCAAATCCATCAATCTCCGGCATAGAAATATCTAATAANNATAGCTGCCAATGCCTGTCTTACATTGGTAACCGGTCTTGCAATATATCCAATACTTTTTATCATTTCTGCCAATATTACCAAATTGGATGTGGTATCATCTACGATTAGAATATTCGCAGGTCTGTTTCCTGAAATTCTATGTTCCATATCATTTCCTCCAACTATCTCCAACTGCAACCATATGGTCGCAACTATACTGTTTTTCTATTCCTGTAATTGTGCTTCCTTCAATGCCTGATCCAAATCGTTGTACTGGGTTAATGCACTTTCCCCGTCTGCTTTTCGGACCGTCATTTCCAGACGAAATGCTTTTCTTTTCAATTCTTTATCACTTTCCAACAATTTTTTCATGGTTCCTGCAAACATTTCTGCCTTCTCCCAGTTTTCCATTTCCACACAAATGATTAGTTTTTCCATTGTGTTAGTAATTTCTTTCTTGTTTTCATCGGAACCTAATCGATATATTTCTTCAATGCTTTGCATTTCATCATCCATATTTTTAACTTCATGCCTTGAAAATCCTTCATATACAAACTTTCCGGTTTCGTATGCTTTTGTATTTTCAAAGCTACTGTCTGCACGCTTTACGCGAATAGAAAACGAAAATGTACTTCCTCTTCCTTTCTCACTTTCTACATGGATTTCACCATCCATAAGTTCTACAAGCTCCTTAACAATGGTAAGTCCCAAACCACTTCCACCAAATCTTCTTGTAATAGAGGCGTCTACCTGTGAGAAACTTTTAAACAACTTATCCATATCTTCCGGTGCAATACCAATTCCTGTATCCATCACCATGAAGAATAATTCTACCGTGTCATTTAATTCCATGGTTTTAACCACATCCACAACAATCTGACCAACGGAAGTAAATTTTACGGCGTTGTTTATAAGATTTGTGAGAATTTGTGTAATTCTAAGCTCATCTCCCACAATACGCTCCGGAATTTCCGGAGATATATTTAACAGAAGTTTTAAGCCTTTTTCATTGATCTGATTCATATTGATGGCTATGATCTTATCAAGTGCTTCCCTGAAATCAAACTCTCTCTCTTCCAAAGTAAATTTTCCTGCTTCCAGTTTTGAAAAATCAAGCAGGTTATTTATAATAGAAATCATGTTCTGGCAACACATGTGGATGATATTTACGCTTTCTTTTTGCTGTTCATCCAACTCCGTCTCCAACAGATTTCTTGACAATCCTAATATTCCATTTACCGGTGTTCGAAGTTCGTGGGTAACATTAGATACAAATTCATTTCGAATCTTTGTCGCATCCTCTACCCGTTCTTTTGCTTTTACCATATCTTTAATGGCACCTACACGGACTGCTGTGTTTACAAAAATGCACATACCAAAAAAATCTTCTTCATCGCGATATACCAGTTTTAAATCCACATCAAAACAAGTCTGGTTCTTTCGGTAAGCGACTGTTTCAATGGTTTTATGTTCCTCGGCAAGTTGTTTCGCCTGTTCATCACTAATGACGACTCTGCCTTCCTGATATACCATAATCTGTTGAAAAATTCTCCCAAGGGATATTCCCTCTATATTATCTCCGTATCCAAGTTCCTGTCTTGCCAGTTGATTTCCCTCTATGACACGACCTTCTCTATCAAAAAATATAATCATTTCCAAGCTGTTATCTAAAAGCTCATTCCATTTTTTTTGTAATTCAGGCAACGAATGTTCACCCATATTCCCCTCTCCTCTCTATTTTAAGAATCCAAAAAGATTCCTAAACAAAATTTCGGGATAACCTCATTATTATTATACCATGAACACGAGGTCAAAGTAAACGCATCTGCGCCATTTCGTCAAGCGAAATATCACCCTAAACATCAGTATTCATCAAGCATTCCACAAATACCATTTCACTTTTCGTGGTTTTTTTGTCATTTTCACCATTACAACTATTGACATAATCATAATTCATGATATATAATATTTTTAATGAATAAAAGTACACGAATCGAAAAATATTTCAAGGGAGGGTTTCCATGAATTTCAATGTGCGTTTAAAACAATTACGACAAAAGCATAAACTTACTCAGAGCGAGTTAGCAGATATTTTAGGATTAAAACCAACAGCGATTTCTAACTATGAATCTAAAAGAAATGAGCCATCATTTGATAAACTAATCTCACTTTCAAAATATTTTGATGTTTCATGCGACTATTTATTAGGAGTTTCAGATGCGTATCTGCCTATCGGAGGCGAAGTTTTGGATAAGGATATTATCAATTTCTTTAACCTCTACCAGCAATTGAATGAGAAGAGTTCTAAGGAACTTCTTTCATATGCGGATTATCTTTTGTATCTTCAAGAAAAGGAAGACAATGATAATAAATAATTTTTACGCCTGGAGCGGTGCACATGCACCGCTCCACTTTATTAAAGAAAACAAAAGAACCTCCAAGACCTTGCATCACTGCATCGCCTTGGAGGTTTTGATTACTGTGCTTTACCGCAACAGAACTTATACTTTTTACCGCTTCCACATGGACATGGATCGTTTCTTCCAACTTTCTTATCTTTGATAACTGTACCAGACATCTTCTGCTGTTTGTATAATTCAGCTCTTCTTTCTTTTGTAAGTAAGTTATCCCATGCTGGTAATTCATATAACCAGTCAGCTCTAGCTCCAACCATGTTGTAATATAATTTTTCCTTATCAAAGCCAAGATTTACCTGTGTATTTTCATCCATAGTTTCGATTGGGTTTTCTTCCTTCAAACTCTCGTTGATACCATCAAGGAATCCAACCATGATCATTAATTCAACATTATATTTTTGCGCTAATTCTGAAACTGTTCCGCTAACAACTTCATCAGGGTTTGCTAAAAGCTGCTCATAGATGCCCTTTTCAATATTAAAATATGTTGCCCAGAACATCTGTCCCTTCTTTGTATTTGCTTCCTGTCCATATGCGAATTGACGCCACTGTGCTAATAAACTCATTTCATAATCCTTCCTTTTTCTTAAAAATGTACATCATAGTTGCCATTATACCACACGAACTACCTATATATCAATATTTCATTTTTCACTAAATTTTACTTGTTTTTTTTACACAATGTACTTATACTTATTCATAGTAAACCCACATATCATTTTTTAATTACTTTCATAAACAAATGCTGGGTTATTCTATGACTAGCTGTTATTACATCTACTTGTATTTACAATTAATTCATCAAAACAAAAGAAAGGGTTCAATAATGAAAAACATGAAACGCTTTTTAGCAATATTAGGAATTGTATTTTTCCTCGGATTGTACATCCTTGCCTTAGTTGCTGCTTTGGTAGATTTTCCTTACCATAAGGCAATTTTACAGGCCTGTATATTTAGCATTTTTTATATTACTTTATTTATTGCATTGTTTAAGGCTGTTTATTCTTTCTTAAAGAAGAAAAATGAAAATAAAAACGAAGCTGAGTAACACTACTCAGCTTCTCTTTTTATACGCTCCAACCGTTCTTTTGCTATTTTTTCTTCGCCATTGTCAGACATATGATAAAAGGTAGTTCCCACAAATTCATCAGGTAAATACTGTTGCTTTACATAATGATTTGGGAAGGAATGCGCATACAAATATCCATCTCCATGCCCCAATTTTCCTGCCCCAGGATAATGGGCGTCACGCAAGTGATTTGGAATGGTTGCCATTTGTTTTGCTTTTACTGCTGCCATAGCATCATCAATAGCACAAATAGCGCTGTTACTTTTCGGTGCACAAGCTACGTAAGTTGCCGCCTGAGAAAGTACAATCCTTGCTTCCGGCATTCCAAGACGTTCTACCGCCTGTGCCGCTGCCGTTGCCACAACCAACGCATTTGGATCTGCATTTGACACATCTTCTGCCGCACAGATCATAATTCTTCTGGCGATAAAGGTAATGCTCTCTCCTGCATACAACATTCTTGCCAAATAATACACTGCCGCATCCGGATCAGAACCTCTCATACTTTTAATAAAAGCAGAGATGGTATCGTAATGGTTATCTCCTGTTTTATCATATCTTACTGCTCTTTTTTGAATACACTCCTGCGCCACATCCATGGTAATGTGTATTTTCCCATCTTCTGAGCGCTCGGTGGTCAATACTCCCAGTTCAATGGCAGTAAGAGCCTTTCTTGCGTCACCATCAGCCATTTCACTCAAAAATTCCAATGCATCCTCGTGAAGAACTGCCTGATAAGAACCAAGTCCTCTTTCATTGTCTTCCACTGCTCTTTTAAGAAGCACTTTAATCTGGTCTTTTTCCAACAATTTTAACTCAAAAACAATAGATCTGGAAATCAACGCGCTGTTTACTTCAAAGTAAGGATTTTCCGTTGTGGCACCAATTAAGATCAATGTACCATCTTCCACATAGGGAAGCATATAATCCTGCTGTCCTTTATTAAAGCGGTGAATCTCATCAATAAATAAAATTGTCCGCTTTCCATACGCTCCCAGTGTGTTTTTCGCCTCATTTACCACTTCCTCCATATCTTTCTTTCCGGCTGAGGTAGCGTTAATCTGTCGAAATTCTGATTTAGTAGTGTTGGCAATCACTTTCGCAATAGTAGTCTTTCCGGTTCCCGGTGGTCCATAAAGAATAATAGATTGCAGTTTATCCGCTTTAATGGCGCGATACAACAACTTATCTTTCCCAAGAATATGTTCCTGTCCTACGATTTCCTCAATGGTTCTTGGGCGCAATCTGGACGCCAATGGACTTTCTTTTTGTAAATTACTACTTCTCATATATTCAAATAAATCCATATCAAACCTCTCTGTTCTTTTCATCTTTTCACAAAGTATTTCCATTTTTCTACTTTTGTGCTATACTATGTACGGTATATAAATGCACAGTGAAAGGAGAATTACAATGTCAATTCCAAAAGATCCTGTAATGTTACTAAGTTTTATTAACACGCAATTACGCGATAATTATTCATCTTTAGATGAGTTATGCCGCAGTTTGGATGTAGACAAACAGCATGTCATCAAAACCTTGGCAACTATTGATTATGAGTACGAAACCGCACATAATCAATTCAAATAAATACAAACCGTTTATATAGTGAAAAGCAAATTTTGATTTGTTTTTCACTTTTTTATCAATCTGAGATAATAACTACCTGCTTTTCGATTCTTACATAATCCACTTCCTCAAGTTCTTCCCAGACACCTTTGCCTGCAGTTGCCTCTGTCAGTTCTTTTAGAAAGCCTTCATATTCCCATTCCGGAACCAATGTGATAATCTCTACATTGTCTGCATATATAGTATCTAACACAGGAATATCCTTTTCCGCAATGATATACTGCATCTTGCCCAGTCCATTATAATCTGTTTTAATGGCTAATTTCTGTCCATGACAGCGTTCTGTAATCACACTGTTTACAAGACCTTCTTTTGTGGACTGTGAATATGCCCTTACCAATCCTCCCGTACCAAGAAGGGTTCCTCCAAAATATCTTGTGACAATTACCAATACATTGTGGATATCTTCCCCAAGCAATACTTCTAAAATGGGTTTTCCGGCAGTTCCTGATGGTTCGCCGTCATCACTAAAGCGCTGAAGTTCCTGTTTTGCCCCCAACACATAGGCATAACAGTTGTGTCTGGCATCCCAGTATTCTTTTTTGCATTGTGCAATTAACTCCAATGCCTGCTCTTCTTCCTTTATTGGATACACATGAGCTATGAATCTGGATTTTTTTTCTACAATCTCGCCTTCCCCAGACTCATAAACAATTTTGTAAGAAGTCTTTTCCATACGTTTTTCTCCTGAATAATATATTTCCCTGATTACGCAAAGAAGGTGCTGCCAAAGCAACACCTTACTTTGCACCTACGATGCTATCGCACATGCTCAATTATAACATTGAATCCCCCAATTATCCACTTATTCTTTCTACAAGAAAATCATACAGAACTTCGTTTAGTACACATGGAGTAATCTGATTTCTCATCAATAGTTTTAATATCCCCTCTGCCTTTTCTCGTTCATCAGCAATCCCCCCGGTTTGCTCAAACTCAACTACCTGATGGTTTAACTCCTTCTCCACATAAATTCCATACTTCGCAATAGCATCATCGAATGTCTCCAAAAAATAAGTGATTACAGCCTCATTTCCATCTTCCTGATGAATGATTTCAAACCCCTGGCATTCGATCCCCATAAGAAATATCCCCCTTCATAACATATAATCTCTCGGTTATTTTTTATATCGACAAATTGTTTTGATAAACTTAATATTTTCAGGATTACATTTCATATCCATTTCTTTCCAGAAAGCATTACAATCCCTTGTTCAGCCTTGAATTACCACAGTGGATTTGCTATAATAAATGACGTGTATTTTGTTATCACTGTTATTGATAAGTTAATTTCAAAGAAAGGGTTATTAACATGAATTTTTCCAATCACGAACTTGTAAAAAAGCAAAAAAAACTTCGTTCAAGTTCGACTAAAATATATTCTAGTTGTAAACTGATATTTCTAAGATTAGGCGTCATTGCCCTAATCTGTGCAATTGCCACCGCAGGTTACGGCGCATACGGATTGGTATCCGGCATCATTGATAATTGTCCGGAAATAGACGAAACAACTATTTCGCCTGAAAAGTTTTCCACAACAATCTATGATAATCAAAAAAAAGAAATCGGTAAATTAGTCGGTTCAGAAGCCAACCGTATTCAGGTTTCCTTAAAAAAAATACCTGATAATTTAAAAAACGCCTTTATTGCTATAGAGGATGAGCGATTTTACTCTCATTCAGGTATCGATATGAGAGGTATTTTTCGTGCCGGTTTTCAGACCATTTCTTCCGGAAGTCTAGGTCAGGGTGCCAGTACCATCACCCAGCAACAGATAAAAAATGTTTTATTTGACGGTGGTATGGAAACTACAAAAGCAGATAAAATTGTCCGCAAAGTTCAGGAACAATATCTTGCCCTGAAACTTGAGCAGACCGTTGAAAAAGATGTAATTTTAGAAAACTATCTAAATACCATTAACCTTGGGCAAAACACACTTGGTGTGCAGGCTGCTGCCCATAGATATTTCAATAAAGATGTTAGTAAATTAACACTTTCTGAATGCGCAGTGATTGCAGGAATCACAAAAAATCCGTCAAATCTTAATCCAATCAGTAATCCGGAAAACAATTCCGACCGTAGAAAACTTGTTCTTGGGAACATGTTAAAACTTGGATTTATTACCAATGATGAATACGATACGGCACTTGCCGATAATGTATATAAACGTATTAAGAAAGTAAACAAAAAGAAGTCAAACGAGCATATTACTTCTTATTTCACGGATGCATTGATTAATGAAGTATTGAAAGACTTGCAGGAAGAATTGAATTATTCAGAAAGTCAGGCTTCCAATCTTTTGTATCGTGGTGGATTAAAAATATACACAACACAGGATACTTCCATGCAAAATATTTGCGACAAAGTGATTTCAAATCCTGCCAATTATCCAACAGGAACCAAGTATGGTATTTCTTACCGACTTACCATCACTGACAAAAAGGGAAAAACTCATAACTATGACGAAAATACTTTGAAAAATTATTATAAGACTACAAATCCGGCTTTTGCATTACTATTCCAAGGCAAGACATCCGCAAAAAACTGTGTTGAAAAATACAAAGAACAAATGCTTTCAGAAACAGAAGGAACAGTGGAAGGTGAAACCTTGTCTTACACTCTTCAGCCACAGATTTCATTTGTACTGATGGATCAGCATACAGGCGAAGTAAAAGCCCTCGTTGGTGGTCGTGGAACGAAAAGTGCCAGTCGTACACTAAACCGTGCTACCAATTGTAAACGTCAGCCAGGCTCAACGTTTAAAGTATTGTCTGCCTTCCTTCCTGCACTGGATGCAAAAGGTATGACGCTTGCTACGGTTTTCGACGATGCACCTTACAACTATCCTGGTACAAACAGACAGGTAAAAAACTGGTACAAAACAGGCTACCGTGGTCTTTCTACCATTCGAACCGCCATCAAGGATTCTATGAATGTTGTAGCAGTAAAAACCATGGAACAGGTTACTCCGGAATTGAGTATTAAGTATTTACAAGACCTTGGCATCACAACTTTGGTAACGGATACCTCACTTCCTGCCAATGACGTAAATCTTTCTACCGCTCTTGGAGGATTAACCTACGGTGTCACCAATTTCGAAGCAACTGCAGCTTACGCAAGCATTGCCAATGGCGGTACTTATCAGGAACCGATTTTGTACACTAAAATTGTGGACCACAATGGGAAGGTAATCCTTGATAAAACTTCTGATTCTAGAAAAGTTTTCAAGGAATCTACTGCATTTTTGCTTACAAGCGCTATGCAGGATGTTGTTACCTCTGGAACCGGTACTCCTGCCCGTTTCCTTAATTCCAGAATGCCGGTTGCCGGAAAAACAGGTACCACTTCAGATTGTGTGGATGCTTGGTTTATCGGCTATACACCTTATTTAACAGCAGGAATATGGACTGGATATGATGATAATACTCACTTATCCACTTCCACATATCACAAAATCATTTGGCGTTCCATTATGGAACAAATTCATGCCAATTACGAAGTGGTTGATTTTCCAATACCAGAAACTATCACCACAGCAACTATCTGTACCAAGAGTGGAAAATTGGCAAGAAAAGACCTTTGTAAATATGCAAAAGGCGGTTCTACCGTCCGCACCGAATACTTTGCAGACCATGCGCCGACCCAGTATTGCGACTGTCACATTTCCGTAAACATTTGTTTGGATTCAGGACTTCCAGCCTGTGACAACTGTCCTTTAGACCGCATTGTTCAGCAAATATTATTAAAGAAGGAAGAACAAGGAACAACTGCAGATACACCAAACTGTATCTCGTCGTCAGCTTTAAATTTACTTTGTACTTTCCACAAAAATCAATCCATAAAAATTGTTGAAA
>LXOW01085370.1_pt1 | contig 10331 bp, 9 predicted proteins | sample 1368591 | NCBI WGS metagenome assembly LXOW01 (sample SAMN04884650, study PRJNA319009) | bovine gut metagenome | isolation source: Cow rumen | host: Bos taurus | place: Italy: Legnaro (PD) | collected 2014-07-09
GGATAGAACGTCACCATATGATCAAGTGCCTGCATCACCACCATACCATCTGGCGTACACGCAGCACAGTTATTGACAAAAGCCTCTGGTGGCACTTGGTCGTAAGTATTATAACTGGCGACGAGATCCACATCGTTATCCTTGATCACAACACACGAAATACCATAGCTCGTACCTACCCATATCTGGTGGTCAAGATCCTCTGTGATGGAATGGACAACATCATTCAGCATACCATCACGACGGGTAATCATCTGGGGCAACTTGTCTGACTCTTTACGATAGAGCTGCAGGCCCTGACTCGTTCCCACCCAAGTCCAGCCGCGTGAATCACGGAAGGCACAGTTCACATAATGATCATGGAAGGTCGATACCGACGTACGGTATTTTTCCATCACCATATAGAGGTCTCGGGAACGGGGATTATCCCAGCCAAACGATCTGAAGGGGACATTATACGGACGGGAATAAAGCAGTCCGCGACGCTCTGTACCTGCCCACATACCACCTTGCTTATCAAAGGCTATCACATTGATATCCGTTTGAAGTACCTTACCATTCAACAGCTCCAGTTCATTGTAGAAATGTTTCGATCCCGACTTCGGGTTATAGGTCATATAGCCGTACGACGTGGGAATATAAAACAACGAGTCTCTCTTGGCGATATTGTTCAGGTGAGAATCAGCCTGATAGATGGTGACAAATTCACGTTTATCGACGTCAAGGCGCATCAGGATCGCTTCGTCTTTACCATTACGGATCTGATAGATATGGTTGCTGTCGTTATAGAGCACAGAGGAACTGTTGTAACGCTCCTTCATACTCTCATCATAGGCATTCAACTGGAATTGGGTCTTGCCTGTCTCAAGATCTTTTGCCTCCACGAGACCATCTTCATAGAACAGCAACAGAAGTCGGTCACGATAGGTCTCCAGATCCTGAAGGTTCTTGTCAGCTCGGATGCGATAGGTCTTCTTCGAAGCCACAGAGAAGAGATCATAGCCATTGAGCAGCCACACCACACCATTATCACCAACGAACATATCCTCAACGGTCTTTGGGAAACCGAACTTCAGGAACTCGTCTTTGACGGATGTCACAAACCTCTCTGTTGTCAGGTTCACACAAGTCACCGACTGTCTGTTCTTCAGCCACAAGTGGTGATACTTATCAAAATAAAGATGGTAGTTGCCACGATAACTATCCAAGGGATAGATATTCTCTTCTGTGGGATCGATAAAAGTAAACTGCTGTCCATCGAAGAAGTTGATCTGCCCCATCGTCGCCGTCACAATACGACCCGTTTTCGTACACTTGATGACTTGGGCGCTATTGTCTGCCAGACCGTTTGAGGCATTATAGACCTCAAACAATCTCCCGGAACGTTCAGCCATCGCCGGAAGTACCAATATCTGCAAGAGGCAGAGGATCAGATATATCTTCGTTCGTAACATGCCTTATCTATTCAGTTGTTTCACGGGGAAAGTAAAGTAAGTATCGGGGAAGGGCTCTTCCTTCAGCGTGAAGTGCCACCACTCGCTATCGAGCGGCTTGAAACCATGACGCATCATCGCCTGACGCAGAATCATGCGGTTGGCAAACTGGGCGGGCGTAATGCCGCGGAAATCAGGATGGCTCTCGGGACCGAACCAGTCGAACGTGCCTCCCATATCCACCTCTTTTTCTGTGCTCATATCGAAGAGGGTCAGGTCAACCGTACTTCCACGAGTATGTCCACTCTTCTCCATGATATACTCCTGAGCAAAAAGCACACTCTTGTCAAGATCGGGATAGAAGTAGGGTTTCATTAGCGTATCGGCAATCTCCTTAGACCAGCGCACGAAATGATCTACACCCATCTGAGGACGATAGGCATCATAAATCTTCAGGCGGTAGCCTTGAGCCATCACATCCTTACTCACTGCCTGCAGACTATCCGCAGCTTTACGTGTCAACAGGGCAGTTGGCTCCAGATAACCGTCAACACGTGTTCCCACGAAATTATAGGTTCCAAAATAGCGGATTTCAAGGATGGCATCAGGAACAACATCTGTCAGCATAACGAACTGACTGGTATCTTCTGTTTCAGAGAGAACAGGCTGCTGATCATCAGCATGGCAATATGCCCCGCATATAATCAGAATAGCGGCCAGCACCCAGTATTTCTTAGCAAACAGATCTCTACCCATCCTATTTTTACTTATTCAGCCACAAAAATACGAACTATTTTGCAAATGAACAAATAAAATCAGGGAAAATTTGGTATTATTGGGCAAATTTGTTATCTTTGCACCCAAGACATCATAATATTACTATCAATTTAAATGTATTTATGAACACTAGACAATTATCCCTATTTGTAGTGAGTATGATGGTGGTTTTTGCCTCGGCGCAGACCATCACAGGTAAGTATGAAATACCGAAAGTGCCGGAGTGGGCAAAGAATGCAGTATTCTATCAGATCTACCCGCAGACCTTCTGCGACTCTGACGGCGATGGCATCGGCGATATCAAGGGTATCATCAGCAAACTCGACTACGTGAAGAGCCTCGGCGTGGATGCCATCTGGTTTAATCCTTTCTTCGACTCTCCCTTCCACGATGCGGGCTACGACATCCGCGACTATTACAAGATAGCCCCGCGCTATGGCACCAACGACGATGCCAAGCAGCTCTTCGAGGAAGCCCACAAGCGAGGGATGCATGTCATCTTCGACTATGTGATCAGCTATACCGCCATCGATCACCCGTGGTTTGTGGCCTCCCAGAAACAAGAGCCCAACAAATACTCCAACTACTACATCTGGACGGAGACCAACTGGGTGGATCCTCCCATGGAGTTTGCAGGACAGTTTGTGAAGGGCTACGGCCAGCGCAATGGACAGTTCATGCGTAACTTCTACTGGTGCCAGCCTGCCCTGAACTTCGGCTTTGCCAATCCTGATCCCAACCAGAAGTGGCAGTTGCCTACCAATCATCCCGACGTGATGGCGATGCGTGAAGACCTGAAGAACGTGCTGCGCTTCTGGATGGATATGGGTGCCGACGGCTTCCGTGCCGATATGGCTGGTGCATTAGTCAAAACGCGTCGCGTGAGAGGCAATGAGCAGTTCTTCAACACCAACGAGAACGAGACCAAGCTCTTCTGGCGCGAGATCCGTCAGCTGCTCGAAAAGGAATACCCACACGGATTCATGGTGGCAGAATGGTCTTATCCCGCCGATGCACTCGACAACTGCTTCCACGTGGATTTCTTCCATTGGTTCAAGGGCTACAACGACCTGTTCCAGAAAGAGAGCTGGCGCATCCTCAACGGCGTGAGCGAGGGCCACAGTTACTTCGACGCTGAGGGCAAAGGCAGCATCTCCGACTTCCTGACGAGCTATATGGACCAGTATGAGAAGACCGTCGGCAAGGGTTATATCTCTCTGCCCCTTGGTAATCACGACAATGCCCGCTTGGGCAACCAGCGTACCGACAAGGAACTGGAGATCATCTACGCCTTCGGTTTCACGATGCCAGGCGTGCCGTTCCTCTATTATGGCAATGAGATCGGCATGCGTCAACTGCCTAAAGACTGGCCACAAGTAGAGGGAGCTTACCAGCCACGTAACGGCGCCCGTACCCCGATGCAATGGAGCACAGACAAAAATCTCGGATTCTCTACTGGCGATCCTGCCAACTTATATCTGCCTGTGGATCCTGCTCCAGATGCACCCAACGTGGCTGCACAAGAGAAGGATCCCAACTCCCTGCTCAATAAGACGCGCCGACTCATCGCCCTGCGCCATAGTGAACCAGCACTCGCCAACTATGCCGAGTTCGTGCCCATCTATCCCGGTCAGGAGGCATCAGACCCCTACCCCTTCGTCTATGCCCGAGCCGCAGGAAACGATGTGGTTCTGGTGATGTTGAACCCACGGGCAAAGGCTTCCGATGCTACATTTAACATCAATGTTAAGTTCAAGAAAACCAGACTTTTAGCAGGCGATCGTTTCAGTATTACTCACAACAAGAACACTGGCGACATGACGATCCACATGCCAGCCACTTCTTATGCCATCGTGAAGCTGCAAGGTAGATAAACAGATGATTAATACGATACATAAATTTATATCATGATGAAAACTTTTATTAGAACCCAGAACAGCTTACGGGCTGCAGCAGCCCTGCTGTTGGCAATCTTTTTCGCAGCAGGCTGCCAATACACCACGACTGCCGACGGTGGCGTACACATGGAGCTCAACGGCCAGAGTTCTATCACCGACCTGATGCCCTCATGGGACATGACTTACAAGGATGGTGCGCTGACCTCCGCCGATTCCAATTCAAGCAATCGGTTCCGCCCCATCACAACCGCGCAGGATGAGCTTGAGCAAGCATGTCTCCGCGAACTCGGCTTAGGCTATGGTGACGACGAGAACATCGTGGATCTGTCGGAACTATATTCAGATACGTGGCCCAGGATGGCGACGTGCTGGTAGGCAAATTGGACCATGGCCCCACGATTTATATAGCCGACGGTGCCACCATAACCCTCAGCAACTGCTCGATCCTGTTTGATGAAAACATGCACAACCGCCATCCGGCGCTCATCTGCAAGGGTTCTGCCAACATTATCTCGTCGGGCAACAACTCGTTGTCAGGCGGACATGGCGGTAATCCCGCCATCTATGTGNNCTATGTGCCACAGGGCAGCACCCTGACTATCGGCGGCTATGGCACACTCGATGTGAAAGGCTGCCAAGTGGGTGCCGGTATCGGCAGCGGCGATGCCAAAAAATATAAGAATAGCGGCAACATCATTATCAAGAGCGGACGCGTCAATGCATACGGCGACTCCCAAAGCGCAGGCATCGGCAGTACCCAGACGGGCACCTGCGGCGACATCACCATCGAGGGCGGCGAGGTGTATGCCTATGGAGGCTTTGATGGTGCCGGCATCGGCTCTGGCTACTACGGCAAGTGCGGCCCCATTGTCATCTCCAACAAGATCAAGTTGCTCGACATGAGGAACCCAGGCGCATCAGGCAAGAACCTAAGGGAAGTCCTCTTCGGAGAGACCATCGAATTCGGCACCCCCAAACAGACATTGAACCTGTTGCTCTATCTGTTGGAAACATTAGAGTATGAATACGACGAGGTGTGGCAGAATATCCAATACAAAATCCACGACAATGGTAAGGCCTTTACCATCACGCCGCTGACAAAGTAATATGGAACCAAAAAGAGGACTGACAGTTGTCGGTCCTCTTTCGTTTCTCGCAGCTTCATCAGTTCATGTCTGTTTCGCCGCTGTCATCATCACCACCGCCGCCAGTGTCATCACCGTTGTCGCCGCCTGTGTTGCCACCGTTGCCTGGCGTGATCGTACCCGTGCCGCCGTTGTTCTGACCGCCGTTCTCCGTAGATCCGCCGTTCCCTGAATCCGTAGATCCATTCTCGGCATCCTCCTCGTCGTCATCCTTGCCTGACAGCAGGCTCTTGATGTTGACGAACTCGGCCTTCTTGATAAACTCGCGACTGGAGAGGTTGTCCTCCTCCGTCTGGTCGGGCAGGAAGCGGATGTGCAGCGCCTTCAGGTGCTGGGCCACGTTGAAGTCCGACTCCTTGTCGGCACCGCCCTTCTGGCACTCGCAGGTCAGGTAGAAGGTGCCCAGTCCGGCAATCTTCACCTTCTTGCTCTCCAGCAGCATCTCGAGCAGACAGGTCTTGAACTTCTTCATCACACCCTCCACCACATCCTCCGTAAATACAGAGCCGTGCTCAGAGATGTGCTTGGCGAGCTTGGTCATGCTCAGGGTTTCGATACTCTTCAGTCGGGCGTACCACTTCCCGTACATCACGGACTCTGAGTCCTTGATGTCATTCTGATAAACTTCGTAAAGAATCTTACTCATGGTATAAGATNNCAGGTCAGGACTCCCCTGCCTTTCTTGCTTACAAAGGTACAAAAAATCTACGAGACCACCAAACATTTTGCCAACTTTTTTAAATAAAAATCTCACAATTTGGAAAATCCCTTTTATGAGGTTACGGCTCGTGGCTAACGAGGTTACGGCTCACGAGCCACGAGGTTACGGGTCGTCGCTCATCTTCAAATAATACTCGCTGAAATCCTTGCAGCCCAAGGGCAACTGGTGATGCACGAGCGAGGGCAACACCTTCTGCAACTGTAGGAAGAGCCGTTCGCCAGGCTCGTCGCGGTCGGGATACATGTGGAAGTCAGTGGAGAGTGGAGAGGAGAGAGAGGAGAGAAGTTCGATGTCCTTTTGCGTGAGCAAGGTGGCCGAGGGGATGGCGATGGCCTTATGGCCAGCCGAGAGCATGGCCCAGCAGTCGGAACAACCTTCGGTGATGTAGAGTGCCTCACCCGGATGCAGCAGATTCAAGACAGGCAGATTGTAGATCACGCATTGCGACCCTTGGGGGAAGCGGAAACGAGGCAGAGCCCCGCGCACCAGGTTGCGGTTCTGCACGCCCACCAGCTTGCCCTCGCGGTCGTAGTAAGGTATCTGCAACCAAGGCACACCCTGCTTGTCTTTCCACGAAGTCAGCCGGCACCAGCGCACCACGCGCTCGTCCAGCCGTCGCTCCTCGAAGAGGAACTTGCGAGCCTCAGGCAAAAGCCATGGTCGTTCGAAGAACCGCTCATAGCGACTGGCGTCGAAAGATGTGTGATGGCTGATGTCGGAAGTCTGAGGTTTCCACTCATCGAGGATGACGTTATGCTCATCGGCCAACCAACGGCACGCTGCCTTGAAGTCGAGATTCAAATGCTGCATCACCAAGTCGATGGTACCGCCCTTAGCCCCGCAAACGAAGCAGCACCAGGTGTTCTTGCTCACCTTAAATGACAGCGAGGCGTGATGATCGTCGTGAAACGGGCAGAGGCATTTATGTCTTGCGACCCGCAATCCAAGTCGCTCTGCGACCCCCTCTATCGGGAGGTCGCGGAGCTTTTGAAGTTCAAACTTATCCATAAACTTTTTACCTTTTTACTTTTTTACCTTTTTACCTTTTTACCGTTAAAAGATAATCCTCCGTCTTGGTGTAAAGGCCCGTCTGGTCTGAATAGGTGATGAATCCCCGGAACTGCCATTGACGCAACTGTCCTTTTGTGCCGTCGCTATTCTTGCCAAGGCTGGTACGGACTGCCTCCAGTTGTGACTCGTTGAAGGTTTCTGGCAGGCTGTCGAGCATATTCCTGGGGCCACGGCGCTGTGCCTCACTCAACTGGTCGGTATCTTTACCAAGCATATCGGCGAATACCGCCAACTTGCTCCAAATGTCATGATAGACCAGCCATTCCACCAGCTCGCCCATCGACTTGGTCCACGTCTGATTGTTGAGCGCCCAGAGCACGCAGCCAGCCTTCCACCCCGAGACCAGCGAGCGGTGGGATATCTCGAACAGCAGGTCATCGTCGGTCAGGTCGGCCAGCTTCGCCATGTCCTGCGCCAGCTTGTCGGTCAGTTTGTTCAGCGGACGGATGATGTAACGGCCTTTGCAGAGGTCGAGACGTGCCAGATACTCGTCCAACTTCTGATAGAACTCGTCGGAGTACTTACCCTGACGGGGGATGCGCCCGCTACGGCTCCCACGTGCCTTATAGGAGAAGACCATGCGGCCGAATGTGCCGTTCGTCAGCTCATATTTATAGAACCTTCGGGTAGAATCTGGATTTGAAGAGATCGTGAAGCAGGCACGGATAGTGGGGTTGCCCGTCACACCGTCGGCTGTAGCGCGCAAAGCACCTGCCCTGTCACGGTCGTAAACGTTGCGGAGCAACACCGATACCTGCTTGTGACCGCCGCACAATCGGTCGGCCATCTCCACCTCGGGCAAGTTGAAGTACTGCGTCAGTCCACCCTGAGCCTCGAGTGCCAAAGCGTTCTGGATAAAGGCGGCATTGGTCGTGTTCGACGGCGGAAAACGGAAGAACACATCCGGACGCGCAGTCTTTTTCTTGTTGTCAGGCTCGGTCTGTTTCTGCTTCTGCCATTCCAAGAGCTTCTTCTCTTCAGCCTCATCGTGCTGACGGAAATCACGGCAAATGGCTTTCGCAAGCGTTGACAATTGACCTTTGTTGTCGCCACTATGGGCCACAAGGTTGGCCATCATGCCCGTCGGCTCCTTCCAACTGAGGTCAGGGTACTGAAATTCCGTGCCGCTGATGTGTGCGCCAAGGATGGGGAAAAACATCGGAACCAGGGGTTCGTGCATGTCTTTTGATGCCTGCGAGAGCAGGAGTTTGATACATTCTGTGCCTTTACCGAGGTTCGGCATAGCGGGCGCAGTCGCTTTACTAATATCGTATCTCATTGATATTCTGCTTTTTAGATGAATAATACATTGGCCGTTTGTTCCAGTTCCAGTTGTTCCAATTATTTTTTGGCAGTTCCATTATTCCCTATTTCTATATATAACTATCTATATATTAATTAGTTATGNNCTGTAACTGTCACACTTCGGGACTAGCTCAAGGTCTCTTCTCTATCAGGCCATCCAGGGCCCAGAGCAGCTCATTGGCTACGTCACTTGAGAATTGGGCGACGCTGAAATCTGCCCCTACCTTCATCGGTTTGAAGTTCGGGCGGTATGTGCCGTCGTCGCGTCGGGTCACCGTGATGTACTTGCCGCGGAACACCTGCGGGTTTCGCTTTTCGGGCGGTGTTGGGATCGTCTCGATGAAAGTGAAGTGCTCGTCCGTATCACGAGTGAGCACACCCTGATAGTCCTTACCAATCTTTGAAATACTGTCACTGTGCAGGATTGTCTTGACATCCATACACAAATCTGTGTTTACTTTTAATACAAATTCTGTCATTGTCTTGCTTGATTTAATTAATAATGTTCACGCAGGTGCCTGCTTGTCGGATCCAGTGCAAAGTTAGGAACAATGAATGAGAGGGCAATGGATTTTTAAGTACCCGTCGCCAAATATCTCCTGATATCGCCTCATATCTACTATTGTCGCCTCACCCCAAACAAAAAAGCACCAGAACTGGCTTGTTCTGATGCTTACCCTATAGAGAATTGTCTTAAACAAATAAAAGATGATAATGCTTCTTGAAATACTTTTCTCCGAAGCCGTCAGTTTTGGGCATTCCCATACGAACCAATTCTTTATAGACCACAGACGGCATGAGTGGTAAGAAGACTTTTTCCTTCGAAGCCAATTTCCCGAGATACAGACAGATATCTGGAACACTCTGACGCTTTACAAGCCGTTTCACCTCGTTGTGAATCTTCCAACCCTCCTCGTCATCCAATGAGGGGTGTACGAAATGGAACATTTCCTCCTGCCCTACTGCCCCGTCACCCTTGGCTTGCACCTCCGAGGCCTGTGTCCTCGCCAGTTCATCCATGTCCTGATGCAGTTGCCTCATCTGCACATTATAATAATACAAGGAGATGCGCTGGTCGTTGCCCAGCTTGTCGAAGATGCGATACAGGTACAGCTTGACCAATGGGTAGTCGATCATGAACTTGTCGCCATCCCAATAAGAGTAGCGCCTGAGCTTGGCGGCTGCGTCAATGAAGTTATCCGACAGCTCCTTGCCGTGCGTCATCTCCAGTTTGAGAAGGTCGAGCCTGACAGCCGCTCTTTCAGCATCCGTTGGATCATCGTCGTAATCCATGATGCCGAGGTTCAGCATGTCGGCAGTCAAATCCGCCTGATATTGTTTATATTTCTCCATCGACAGGTTGAGCTGTCGTGATTTCCATATATCATATGGCGTTTTCTGACAGGCCTCGTAACTCTTCATGAGCTTCTTGAAAAACGCCTCGCTGTGGCTCTCGCCCAACTGGAATATCTTCATCGCCAACTCGGCCATGAAATCCACCATCTGTCGTATTTTCTTTTGCAAAGCGACAGAAGAATTCTTCGGCAGGTCGGCGAACAGCTTATGATTCAACCAATACTGCGGAGTAGTCATCGTATTATAGTTGGCTATCAGCACATTACGATAGGTCAACGTCCGCTCGCTGTTTACCAGATGAGTCAGCTTCACGATGATCGCATCCGTCAGATCGCTCACACTACTGCCACATTTCGCGATGGCTTCCTCATCCTGTTGTTCCAGATCGTCGTACGACTTCAGCATATTGTCCAGCGTTACGATATAAGCCAGTTTCTTGACTTTCCCCAGACTTTCATACTTTATGTTTTTATTAATAGTACTCATAATTTTTTAGTTTTAAATGATTAGTATCTTGATAAACAAACACACACCATCCCTTAGACATCAACCCACGCAGAGTCGATATCCAAGAGAATTACTTTACGCTGATATATCTCAGCGCAGATCAAAGAAAGTGGGAGAG
>LXOW01375018.1_pt1 | contig 10330 bp, 10 predicted proteins | sample 1368591 | NCBI WGS metagenome assembly LXOW01 (sample SAMN04884650, study PRJNA319009) | bovine gut metagenome | isolation source: Cow rumen | host: Bos taurus | place: Italy: Legnaro (PD) | collected 2014-07-09
TCCAGTATGCGGCGCGTCTCGTCGAGGTCCTCGGCATGATGCGCGTGGATGTACTGCGAATAGGTGGATTCGATGAAGTAGTTGCGCTTCTTCGGCAGGACAGCGTCCGCGCGCGAAAGCGCCTCGCATATCTCGGCACCGCTCGCGATTCCGCCGCGCCCCTTGAAGTGGCGACGGTAGTGGACAAGCCCAACCGCGTCTGCCTTAAGGTTCTTCCACGCCCAGTATAAAGCCGTAAGTTCACACCAGCCCTTGTTCTTCGCGCTGATGTTCTCCCCTTCGTCGTCGCGGCGAAATCCACCGGGCACCTTCGAGCCGTCGGAAAGCGCAGCGCCGACGAACACAGGCAGATACACGGCGTCCTGCGGCATGGCGTACTGCTTGTGCGTCGCGACGACGACTTTCAGTTCCGCGTCCTCGCTATCGAGGAAGAACGGCTGGAACACGACGTGGCTTTCCCTCTTCCCTTCCGGCGGAGGAGTCATGTAGTCAGGGCCATAGAGCCGCGTCATATAGTCCTTCATCGAGGCGGCGCAAGGGCACTTGCGTCCCTCGAAGTCCAGCGCCTCGCCAGGCATCAGCCCCTCACGCGGAGCAAGTTCCCCGAAGTAGTGGCGGCGGCCGACGGGATATGTGACGAAACGCGACGACTCGTTGCGGCAAAGTCCGTTCCACCAGTCCCACAGTCGCGTCCAAAGCCCAAGCGAAGCGAATGCAGTGGCGAGGCCTATCGCCCGCTTCAAACGGAACGCGCCTCCGTTTAAGCCCCACTCCAAATGCCACTTGCGCTCGGCTAACGCCTTGCGGCAAGAATAGAGAAAGCCGATGGCGAGCGAACCATATCCGTGAAGGGTGCGAAGGACAAGCCCGTCAGGCACGTTCTCTGACAGGAAGACGTCCACGAACACGCCTGCGCACGGAGGCGGATTGGACAGGTCCTCGCGCGACACGAAGCTCGTACCCGTCAACCGTATCCGAGGAAAGCAAAGTCCGTAGCCCTTGGGCTCGCCTGGTTCGTAAATCACGTATTTTCCGCCGAAACGGGCCTCAAACGCCGCACGGAAACGTGGCCAGTCGGCGCGCGGCATGTTGACGTCAAGATCGTCGTCCCACGGAATGAATCCTTTGTGACGAGCAGCGCCAAGGGCAGACCCTCCGCCGAGTATCAGTCGCGAACCAGTCTCACAAGCAACAGAAAGAATGTCGTCGAGAATCGACCCGAGACGTCTTTGAAGCAATGCAAGCCGCTCTCCGTCCAAAGGTATCGCTCCCTCGGCTTTCAGGTGCTTGTATGCGTCAAACGTGGAAAGCCCCATTCATTCCTCCCGCCAAGACGAGACAAGGCGTTCGTAGGCGTCAAGGAGTCCGGTCTTCGGACACCACCCAAGCGCCTCGAGCTTGGCCGTCGAGAGGCGCATCCTGAATTCCGGCGCATAGCCGCGACCCGCGGCACCGGAGAGGTCCACTGTGACGCGCGTCGGAGGATGCGCCGCGGCAAGCATCTCCGCCATCTCGCGTATAGTGCAGAAGGTCGCCGGATTCGCGACATTGTACGCCTCGCCAGGAGCCCCCTTCTCGGCCAACGTCAGGATGGCCGAAACGGCGTCGTCGATGTAGCAGTAGCAGCGCGCCGTGCGCCCTTCGGTGTGAAGCACGATGTCGCGCTTCTCGAGGACGGCCTCCGCGAACTGCGCGAAGACGCGCGTGTCGCCGCGCACAACGCCAGGCCCGAACGTCTGCGTCAGCCGCGCGATCGTAACGTCGACGCCGTGCTCCCTTGCATACGCGACGCAGAGATTCTCGGCAAGCCGCTTCGCCTCGGGATAGCTGGACCGTACAGACGCAGGGTCGAGAAGGCCGAAGTCGGATTCCGTGACGGGATCTGCCGTCGGCACGCCGTACACTTCCATCGTGGAGAGGAAGACTACCTTTCCGACATGCGCCTTTCTCGCAAACTCGAGCACGTTGCCGGTTCCGCCGACAATCGTCATGATCGTCTCGACGGGCTTTTCCACAAATCCGCGCGAGGCGGTCTCGGCGGCGGCATGGATGAGACAGTCGGCGGAAACGCGCGCTTCAAGCGGACGAGCGACATCCCATTCGACAATCTCGACGCCCTTGAGCGCACCAAACATCGAACGTGCCTTCTCGACGTTCCGCGCCGCCGCCACGACGGAGTCTCCCCTCGCCGCAAGCGCCTTCACAAGCGCCGCACCGATCAATCCCGTAGGGCCTGTAACAATGTACCTCATCCATCAGCTCCCTTGACCGCGCTATTGTACCAAAATCAGAGCATGGACTCAATCAGATCGCAGACACGCTCGGTGGCATGTCCGTCCTCAACGCACCCCTTGCCCTTGAGGAACGCCTCCACGCCTGCCCTGTACTTGTCTTCGTCAAATGCCTTTATGTTTTCCGCAAGCTCCGCCTCGGTCTTCGCGACAGGGAACGGCGTCTCGGACATCGGATAGTAGAAGCCCTGCACACGCTGGTAGTCCTCGAGGTCCGGCGCGTGGACGAACACCGGGCGGCGCGTCAGCATGAAGTCGAACATGCAGCTTGAATAGTCCGAGACGAGGATGTCGCTCGCGATCAGGAGCTCCTGCATGTCGGGATAGCGCGTGGCGTCTACGACCGACTCACCCAGGTCGAGGTTCCCGACGTACGACAGCATGTTCGGATGCAGACGCACCATGACGCGCCACTCGCCGCCGAAGCGCGCGGCGCATGCGCCGCGGAGGGATTCGAGGTCCCTGATTATGACGTCCGTACGACGGTCAGTGCGGTGCGTGGGGGCGTAGAACAGGATGCGGTCGGCGGGACCGAGCCCGAGACGCTTCTTCACGGAAGCGGCAAGCTCCGAGCAGTCGCGGAAGAACACGTCGTTGCGCGGGTGGCCGAACACCTTGTGCTCGCCGCAGCCGAAGAAGCGCGTCGAATAGACGCATCTGGACTCCCACTCCGAGTCGGCGACGAGATAGTCGATCATCGCCGCATCGAGCCTCAGCAGCCTCTCCCAGAGCCGCATGGTCCCGTCGCCGGCGCGGTCCGCTCCGATGCGCTTGATGCCGAGCGAGCCGTGATAGGTCTGGAAATAAATCTGCCCCCTGCGCTTTCCGAGGCCGCGGAGGATAAAGCGGCTCTGGCTTTGGTTGACGCACCACATCTGCGCGGTGGAGAGCTCGCGGAGCGCGGCGAAGGAGTCGTACCGCACGACGCGGATCCCGTCTGGCGCCGCCTTCGCGAAGGCCTCCGGGTCGCTCGCAAGCCATACGATCTCGACCGGGGACTTGCGGCGCAGGAGCTCCAGCGTTATGTATTTCTGGTGGTCCCCGAAGGAATTGCCGCGCATGTTGTAGAAGACGATCTTCCCCTTCTTGACGGGCAGGAGCCGGCAGACGCCCGCCGTCAGCGCCGCGCCGCCGAGATAGAACCACAGGTACGGAAGGACCTTGTTCCTGAAAGCGCCCGGAGAGCGCAGCTTGCGCAGTTTCGCCGCAAGTCCGAGTTTCATTGCGCCTCCCCGCCCGACAGGGCTTTTTCGACAAGGTCTGCCGCTCGCTCCGAGGCGCGTCCGTCCTCCATGCACCCGCGCGCTTTCAGGAACTCCTCCCTGCGCGCCGCATAGCGTGCAGAGTCGAACGCCCGGATGCTCGCGCAGAGCGCCTCTTCGCTCTCCGCGATCGGGAAAGGCGTCTCCTCGAGCGGATAGCAGAAGCCCCGCCCCGCGTCGTACTTCGCCTTGTCCGGCGCGAACACGAAGCCCGGCCCGCCGCCGAGAAGATAGTCGAAGACGAGGCTGGAGTAGTCGGTCACGCATGCGTCCGCGGCGACGAGAAGCTCCTGCACGTCGTCGTAGGAGGAGAGATCCAGCACGCCCGCGGGAAGCGAGAAGAGTCCCTCCGCAAGCCCGCGCGCGTCGTGCGGATGGAGGCGCACCGCGATTTTCCATGTGCCGCCGAAGCGCTCGGAGAAAGCCCGCGCCCATTCGCCGAAGCGAAGTCCGCCGGCGGCGGTGAAGAACGAGGACTCGCGGAACGTCGGCGCGTAGAGGGCGAGGCGCTCGCCCTCCGCGAGACCGGCCGCCGCGCGGACGCGCGCGCGGAGCGGCGCCTTCCTCTCCTCCGGCCAGAAGAACACGTCGTTGCGCGCGTGCCCGAATCGCAGCATCCGCGTGCGCGGGAACAGCGACTCCGCGAACACCTCCTCCTCGAACGTGCTGTCGGTCAGCACCGCGTCGGCGGCCGCGGAAAGCCTTTCGGCCGTCTCGCGGACCCTGCGCGAGGCAGTGGAAAGGCGCTTGATCCCGAGGGAGCCGTGCCATGTGTTGAAATACGCCTGGCCCTGCCGCTTCGACGCGGCGTTGAACAGGAACATCTGCTGCGCGTTTTCCACGAGGACCTTCGCCGTCGCCATCTCGCGGACCGCCGCAATTGACCAGAGCGGCACAGCGCGCGCTCCGCGCGGGAGGCCGGAAGCCGTCGCGCCGCCCTCGACAAGCCATACGACGTCGAGATCGTCCCTGCGGCGAAGAAGCTCCATGGCGATGTACTTGGGGTTGCACGACACTCCCCCGGAAAGCGACGCGAACGCCACCTTCCTCGGATCGACCGGGCGTCTCCGCGCGAAGTGCGCAAGCAGGCGGCACACGGGCCGGAGCAGCAGCAGACGGCGCCGGAGCTTCGCGGCGAATCCGCCGTTCGCGACAGACCTGAACGCACGTCTCAGAAGACCGAAACCTCCGCGCCTCATGTCCGCCTCTTTCCCCTGCAGGCCAGATTGAGTACAAACGAAAGACCGATCGTAACCAGTGCAACGGCCGCAACGGCAATCGCCGGCGGCCAGCCGAGCGGCAGCAGATTCTTCAGCACGACCCCATGGAGCAGATACACCTCGTACGAAATCGCGCCCACGAACGCGAGTGGCCTGACGCGCCGGAGCCATTCGAACGCATAGAAGATCAGCGCGAAGGACGGGCCGATGAGGAGATGAAACGCCTCCCTCACCGGGATGTTCCAGAATCCGATCTCCCTCGCGGCGAAAAACGACGCGGCAGCCACCGCGGCGAAAAGATAGACGCCCACAGGATGCTTCCGCACCGCGGCGCGCACCCTTTCCTCGTTTGTCGAGAACACGACACCGGCAGCGAACGCAGGGGACGTTATCCAGTAGTACACAACCATTCCGACAGCGTACTTCATCACGAGGAAATACGCAAGCGTCAGTGCGCACGCGGCAGGCACCCTCCAGCGGCGGCCGAAGCACCTGAACGAGAGGAAGAAGAAGGCATAGAACGCGAGCTGCGCCCACACGTACCAGGCGAACGGGGGATGCAGGACGAAGCGCGGCAGCCGGCGGAAAAAGACATGCAGGGGAATGTCCAGCGCGAAGAACCTTGTCGCCGCCCACGTGGTTCCGACGACGAGAAGCGGCACCATCAGCCTCGCGAGCGAACGCTTCCAGAACGCCTGCCAGTATCCCGGGATGCGTCCGGACGACTCGGCGGCGGAGTAGGACTTGACGAGGCCGTATCCGGAAAGGAAGAAGAACACGGCCACGGCAGGAGTGGCCCAGTGCACAAGGTGAAGAACCGGAACGGCGAACTGCGTCTTCGTGTCGAGATGGCTGAACATGACCACGAGCGCAAGAAGCCCGCGCAGCGGCATAGTATCGGCTTTCCCGAATCCATACAGCACGGGGTCAGCCGCCCTGCGGATTCTGAAGGCCGCCGCAATGGGCAGCAGGATCATTGCAAGTAGAAGCGGCGTCATTGCACTTCGCCTCCCTCGGATGTCTCTGCACCCCGCCACTCCATGAACTGCTCGCACCGGCGGGNNCCGGCGGGACAGCGCGGCGGAATACTCGCGGTATTCAGTCCTCACGGGCGGCACTCCGAGACGCTTCCCGTCCGCAACGGAAAGCCGCCCATCGGGCCCAAAGCGGACGGCATTCATGAGTTCCTCGTTCCCCCCGTACCGGCCAGTCGTGAAATCTGGATGCAGCGGAACCCAGACCGGGGTCTCCATGGCTATGCACGGAAGTGCGCAGTGCAGGCGGCTCGTGACGACGTATGGCGCGCGCTCGTAGCGGCGTAAGAGCTCGTCCGCCCTGGCGAACATGGCTTCCTCCGTGGGACAGTCGCGGCTCCGCACCGAGTGGGTCACATACTCCGCCCGGCAGAGGACGTCGTCGCCGAACGCCTGCGCGTACACCCTGTGGAACTCAGCGGCGTAATACCATCGCACGGGAGGGATCCTTATGCCGGCCCAGGAATGGAACACGCGGAACTTCCCGGCAAGTTTTGCCACGACCGCAAAATGCAGCAGCGCATGGGGAACGACACGGAGCATGCGCGCGCACGCCCGGAAGAGCCCCGTCCCGCGCTTGAATCTCCGGAAAAACGGGTCGACAAACACCGGAGGGTCGTCCGTGTCCTTGTGGTGGTACGTTCTGCCGAGAGTCAAGGTAAGGCACGAGGTGTACTCGCCCTTGATCCCATATCTCCCCAGCAGCTGCACGGCGTCCGTGCTGCGGCATCCTATAGGCTCAAAACGCCGCAGGTAGGCCACGGTCCGCTCTGTGAAAAAGGCATCCGCCTTCTTTGGATAGAGGTGAAAGGAGACGAACAGGGGGAATATGTCGCCGCTCGGGGGGAAGCGCTCGGGATAATGCATGAACCATCCGTTCATGATCAGCTTCGTAGGGCCACCGTCATACCGCCACATGCCTTCGCGCTCGACGTGGACTGCATCGGCCCCGGCAAACTGCCTTGCCGCGATCGACTGCATGTAGTCGCCTATGTTCTTCCTCGCTCCCTTTGCGGAGCAGACTAAGATCCCTCGCTTCATCACCGGTCCCCTCGCCGTTCGAAGGACGACTTGTCCGGGAACAGCTCGCCGTACACCTTGACGAGCCCGGCACGGTCTTCATCCGTTATCTCAAGCGTGTCGTTGAAGCAGAAAAGCCCTGGACGCCACTGCCGCAACTCGTCCAGCCCGGTCGCCCAGCGCTTTCTTACAAACTGCAGCGATTCGGCGTACGCCGGCCGGAGAAGACTGCGTATCCAGCTTCTCTTCACACCCACGGCTCTGCGCGCCAGGCGGTAGTGTCCACGTCCCGAGGCAAGGGCCTCGTAGTAGTAGACAGCCCTCTGGACGGTGTCCTTTGACCTGAAATGGCATCCCAGCGTCTTTTCGATCTCGCTGGAATACAGGTCGAACGTAGCCAGCATGTCCGACTTGAGATACGCGTCTATATTGTGGTGCGGATAGCGGACCGCGGCGGAACGCAGCTGTCTGCACGGATGCGGATGACGCGCCAGGACGAGATCAAGCGCCCGCCTGAGACGCGATTCATAGGGGTTTGCCGGCTTCCAGTCCGCAGGCCTCGGCTTCCCGGCATACCGGCAGTACGGAAACCCGTCCGGTGCATAGAAGAAGGACGGCTCGACCTTCCTGTAGAACATTGTGTCGTCGTTTGCGCATAGAAAACGCTCGGACAGACCGGGTATATGCGCAAGATGGTGTTCGATGCACGACGAGTCGAACGTCGGCAGATAGCGCGCCGGGATGATCTCGGAGTGCCGCACGACGCGGAGCTTCGGATTTTCGGAATCCAGCCAGGCGGGGAGAGCCGCGTCGTCGTCGACGACAAGGAAGACTCTCCTGATCCAGGGAGCGCACTCCTCCGCCGAGCGAAGCGAAAACTTGAGGTCTTCGCCTGCGGCGAATCTGCAGGCGGCGTTCGCCTTCGAGTCCGCCGGCAGGCCGCAGGAGCGCGCAACGGCATCCTTCTTGGCCGCCCACTTCTCGTCGGCGGCGTCGCACCAGGTGTAGACTATATCGACCGGACGGTCCATCAGATTCTCTCTTCCCGCCCCCTGAACCCGACGTTCAGTTCATGGAGCGGCGCGAGGAGCGTGCCGAGCGACGTGCCCTGCGTCATCTTGGCAAACGCATTGACGTCCTTCGGGAAGCACTTGCCGCCGTAGCCGAACTTGCCGTCCGGCCCAGGCACGAACGTATGCGTGTCGTTGATGTAGCCCGACAGCAGCATGCCCGCGTGGACCCGCGCCCAGTCCGCCCCCATGCGGCGGCAGTAGTCGTAGACGGCGTTGAAGTACGTCACCTTGTACGCGCCGAACACGTTGTGCGCGTACTTGGTTATCTCCGCCTCGAGCGGCGTCATATAGGTGAAGGTCTTCCCCTTGAATATCCGGCAGAGGAGCTCGAGCTCGCCGGTGAACACCATCGGCTGCCGCCTAAAGTCCTCGATGTACGTGCGCTCCGTGAGGAATTCCGGCATGAAGTAGACTCGACGTCCGGTCTCCCTGGTCAGCCTCTCCGAAGTTCCCGGCAGGATCGTGGTGCGCACGAAAACAGGCACGTCGGGCAGCTTGCGTATCAGCTCCTTCATGAGCGTCAGGTCCTGCGTTCCGTCGTCCTCCGTCGGCACATGGATCTGCAGGAACGCCACGTCGATTCCGGAAAGGTCGTCGTTGTACCCCTTCGGGGGATCGCTGATGAACAGCCTGCATGCGCGGTTGTTTTCCTCGAGCCAGCTCTTGAGCGCGCCGCCGACGAACCCGCAGCCGACGATGCCGACGTTTACCGTTCCCCTGCATTCGAGATTTTTATTCATATAGCCAGAATATTACGACTGAATGTCGATATTATACCAAAAAACACCACTCTGCGGAGAAGCGGCGTCATGCTGCGAAGAAACGCCTGCAAAGAACACAGCATGGTCGTCGTACGCGACGGCCGTGTCGTACGAGTCCACCTTCCGGCGCACCTTCTCCGGCTTTGCGGACGCGTCGCGCGGTCACTGCCTCCTGAAGTTCTTCGGGACCCTGCGCGTCGCGGGGTTGTGGCAGCCGTAGAGATGCACGAACAGCGCCAGCCCGCCAGAGGCGCCCGCAAGCGCCTCCTCCACGACCGGCAGCGCCACGATGCAGGCGCAGACGACCGCCATGTTTGCCATCCTGGACTCTACGCTTCCGTTCATTCAGCACACCCACCCTCGACAAACCTGACTTCCATCGGCGTGCCGCGCGCTATGTCGCACGCAGCGCGCCTGCCGAGAACCGACTCCATCTTCCCGGGGGGCAATCCTCCATAGGGACGGATAGACCGGATGTTCTTCTCCGTGAAGACATCGCCGGCCTTGATGTCGGACACGGCGAACAGCGACCGCGCGAACATACGACCTTTTTCATTTACCGAATAGTCGACGCCTCCGAGCGCCGCCTCGGTGCTCCGCACCGCATCCACCATCGCGGCGAATTCGTCGGCGTTGAGCGAGAATCCGCTGTCTTCGCCGCCNNCCGATCTTGACGCCCTGCGGGCCAAATCGGCCGATCATGTCGCGGATCGTCGCAAGGTTCATGTCTTCAACCTTGGCGGGGTACGCCGAAGTGCACTTGAGGAGCGTAATGTCGCTGTTGCCGACTTCTTTGCAGGCGTCAACCGCGCCCTGAATTTCGTCAAGGGTCGAGATGCCTGTCGATATTATCATGGGCTTGCCGCATTTTGCCGCGTAGCGGATGAGCGGATAGTCGAACGCCTCGAAGCTGGCGATCTTGTACATCGGCACGTTCATCTTCTCGAGGAAGTCGACTGCTGTCTTGTCAAACGGAGTCGAGAAGAGCGGAATGCCGACCTCGTCCGCATACTTCTTCAGAAGCGGCTGCCATTCCCACGGCGTCGAGGCCTTCTGGTAAAGCTCGTAGAGGTAGCGCCCGTCCCACAAACCGCCGCGGATGCGGAACTCGTCGCGCCTGCTGTCGATGGTCATCGTGTCGGCTGTATAGGTCTGGATCTTGACCGCATCCGCTCCGGCGTCCTTTGCCGCGGAAATGATCCTCTTCGCGAGGTCAATGTCCCCGCAGTGGTTCGCCGACATTTCGGCTATGATGAAGACGCGATTACAAAGCATTGGCAGCCTTTTTGAATGTTTTAAAACCCGATGGCGCAGTCCCAGACGGATCTTCACTGAATCCAACTGACGCAAACAACCGTATTGAGGCGGTGTTGGATTCGGCGATCTCCGCGACGAACGTCTCTTGCGGAACGCGGCTCATTGCGTCGAGCAAAAGCGCCTTGGCCAGGCCGCGACCCCGGTACGCAGACGCGATGCTGATACTGACCAGCCACTGATCAGCACGGCGGCTGAACCTGATCTGGCCGACAAAGTCGCCACCCGGCTCGGTTTCCGCGACAAAAAAGACAACATCAGGATCGGCAATGGCACGGTTGAACCAGGCAGCGTGTGTTTCCCAGGCAATCGGTTCGCGATGTATCGAATTTGCGCGGACAACCGGATCGTTCGA
>LXOW01440382.1_pt1 | contig 10330 bp, 6 predicted proteins | sample 1368591 | NCBI WGS metagenome assembly LXOW01 (sample SAMN04884650, study PRJNA319009) | bovine gut metagenome | isolation source: Cow rumen | host: Bos taurus | place: Italy: Legnaro (PD) | collected 2014-07-09
TGTAGGTAGGCTTTCAACGGTAACTATGGTTTCGCTGGGTTTGTCGTAACGCTTCAATACCCTTTGAAGGTTGACATCTGCATTGCTGCTGGCTTTGATGTGTTGAAGGTGACGGTGCAAAGCATTCAAAACGTCGCTTGGGAATATTTCAGGCCGCATGAAAGGTCGCAGTAAGGCTGCAAATTGATTTTGCCACTCTGTCCCGTGAGGCATCACAGCGTGTGAGCCAAATTGTTGATACACGTCGTAGTGCGCCACCTCATGGACATATGTGATAAGCATCTGATAGGGGTTTAAGTCGAGGTTGAGGGTGATGGAGCAGATGCCGTTTTTCGTTCTGGGGGGTCGGAAATCGCCCAGTTTCGAGCTTCGCGGACGCTTGAAATGCAAGCGGAAGCGTCGTTGTTCGAACAACTCGCCTACCATTGTCACCGCCGCATCAGGGAAATAGCGCCTCAATAATGCAAGTTCATCAGCCTTCATCTTGGTGCAAAAGTTCGTATTCAAGAGATTGCTGCGGATGATAGCTCCACTTGGTGCAGGTGTTGCAATGGCGAGGGGCGCGTCTGCGTCCAGGAACATCCTTGGTTTTGCAGGAAGATGCGGCTAGGGTCAAAGCCGATAATATAAGTATCAATAGTTTTTTCTTCATCATCTTTATTTTGTCAGCCATTATTCCACATGTCTCGTCTTTATCCTTATTCGTTCCAGTTTATGGGTAATCTTCAGTGGAAACAGTGTCGGCTCGTCAGTTTTAATGTTGTTGTACCGTATTTTTGCTGACCATGTTCCGAAAACGAAACCATTCAGCGGTATTGTCTTGTTCTCAACGGGAAGAAAGCCTTCACTATTGTCCAAGAGCATGGTTTGTACCCATGTCAGGCTCAATGGTAATCCAAGCTGTGTGGCAAGGGTGTCAATAGGCTCGGCAAGATAAATCTTATCTATGCGATTAATAATCCACACAGAGTCTGTGCTGAATTTAGCCCGAAGAGCTTCCACTCCCATTGTAGCGGTGACGCTAAGCCACACGAGGCTATCCTTTCGCATTCTGACTTGCCCCGACAAATTGTCGTAATTTTTTCCATTGCCTTCCACATCAATAGCGACTTTGGCAGTCATCCATTCAAAGGGGACAGGCTGCGTAGGCACAACAGTTTTTTTGTGCGTTGAGCAGGCTGTCGCGACTGTCAGTAATCCTATGAATATGAGTAAGCTCCGGATTTTCATTATTCTTTCATCTTTCGGAGAATGTCTTCATAATGCTTCTCATATACCTTATCAGGCTCTTTCAGCAACTTGATGGCTCTTTTCATATGTTTTTCGGCTTCTTTGTAGTTGCCTTTCATATAGAGCACCCAAGCGTGTGTGTCCAAATAGGTTGGATTGTCAGGCTCGATTTCAATAGCTCTTGTCGACATCTGCAAAGCCTTGTCCAAGTCTTGGTTTTTCAATGCAAGGTAATAGGCATAGTTGTTGAGCACCAACACATTGTCGGGGTCATTACGGAGCGTGCGTTCATAAGCTTCAAAAGATTTTCCTTCGTCACCTTGCTCGTGATAGAGGTCTCCAAGGAAAGCATCGAAATTGGCTGTTTGGAGTTTGTCAGAGGTGTATCTCCTCCCCTTTTCCAGATAGGTGATAGCGTCATCGTTGAGACTTAATACCGCACTGGCCACTCCTGCATACCAATAGAAAACAGACTGCATGGGGTAGTATTTCAGGGCTTGTATGGCGTGTTGGCGAACGCTCTCGTTTTCGTTAAGTTTCGATTCGCTGATAATGAGGTTTTGCCATGAGAGGAAATCGGTACTGTCTATGCTGAGCGATTTCTTATAGTAAGTTCGGGCAAGGGCNNTGTAATAGGAGCCAAGAATGAGGTAGCCTATCTTGTTGTCGGGATGGGTTTCACTAAAGGCCAGACCGCATTGCAACGCTTGTTCGTTGAGATTGGTCGACGATTGGTTTTTGTTCATCCAATAGTCATAAATATTGGCTTTGGTAGTGATGTCAAGATTTTGATTACGGATGGCGGCAATCAGTTCGTTGAAAGCTTTTTCCTTGTCGCCGTTTTTTTCGTAAAACTCAAGTAACGAAATATTGACATAAGGGTCGTTAGGGTTGATTTCCTTAATTCTCTCGTATGTTTTTAAGGCTTCTTTATCCTTTCCGTTTTCTGCATACAATTGTGCCAGCATGCTGTAGTAGCGTATGTTCTCAGGGTTTTGTGCGATGAGCTTTTCGAGTTCCGAAATCACTTTTTTGGTGTTCCCTTGTCGTTTGTATGCGTCGAGGCGTTGTTCGGTGATAAATTCATAGGTTCCTACCAGCTGTTCCAACAGGTTCATCTTCTCTATGGCTTTTCCATAGTTCTCTGTCAGCAAGTAGGCATCAATCAGTTCGCTGAGCATATCTGGGTCGTCGGAATATTTCTTGGTCAGGACTTCATACAGGTTAATAAAGTCGTCGTATTGTTCCAAGTTGCGGTAAAACTGTCCTAAACGCATCTGATACCATTTGTTGTCAGGGGCGAGGTTGGCGGCTTGCTGAATCATATTTAAAGCCTCTTCGAGACGCCCCGCGTTGTAGTATTGTTCACTCAACTCATACATCGAGGCATCGTCGTCAGGCATGTAGCGCAAAGCTTGTTCAAAATTGCGGATGGCACCCTCTGTATCATCACGGTATTTGCTCTGTAAGCCGTTTGAAAAATAGGTGGCATTCTTCTTCACATCCACCTGCTGAGCGAATGCTGAAGAACAGCATAACCCTAAAAACAACAGAAATACTTTAAACTTCATAACGCAAAACTCTTAACTATTAACTCTTAACTATTAACTCTTCCCTGTATGTCCAAACCCACCTGCACCCCGTTCGGTCTCCGATAAAGTTTCCACTTCCACCATTTCTGCCTGTTCACAACGTGCAATCACCATTTGTGCGATGCGGTCGCCGTTATTGATGACAAATGGTTTGTCAGAAAGATTTATCAAAATAACGCAAATCTGTCCACGATAATCGGCATCGATGGTGCCAGGTGAGTTGAGAACAGTGATGCCACTTTTGAGAGCCAGCCCGCTGCGGGGACGCACCTGACCTTCATAACCATCAGGAATTTCCATATAAAGACCCGTGGGCACGAGACAGCGCTGCATCGGTTCGAGCGTAATGGATCCTTCGGGAAGATAGGCACGAAGATCCATTCCAGCTGAAGATTTGGTCTCGTAAGCTGGTAACGGGTTATTGGAAGTGTTGACAACGGATAATTTCATATCTAAGGATTTAAAGATTTAAGATTTGTGGAGCTTTTTCTTAATGACGGAAGTAATGCCATGCATCAATTCCTTTTCTCTCCAAACAATGAATGCCATAAAGAGCAACAACAGCAGCGTATTAATGACCAAGGTCAGGACAGTATTGCTGAAAGAGAGATAATTTTGAGTAAAAAACAGAGCTATCGCTACAACGAAATATAGAAACGCTGATTTCAAGTCGTAAGGTATCGGAGCCTTCTTTTGTCCAACAATGTATGACAACACCATGCAGGTGCCGTAACCCGCAAAACCACCCCAAGCACAAGCCATGTAGCCATATTTGGGCACAAAGATGAAATTGATGGCCAATAGTACTACGCAACCAATTGCGGAAAAGACAGCCCCCCACCAAGTCTCGTCAATGAGTTTGTACCAGAACGAGAGGTTGAAATAGACGCCCATGAAGATTTCGGCCATCATCACAATAGGCACCACACGCAGTCCTTCCCAATAGTCACTTTTGATAATGTATTTGAGGATGGGCATGTAAGCCACAACAGCAAGGAAAGCTAATAGGGTAAAGATGATGAAGTATTTCATTACACGGGCCTGGGTTTCCCTGTCGGCACTATCGCGCTTGCCTCCGAAGACGAAAGGCTCGTAAGCATAACGAAAGGCTTGCGTTATCATTGCCATAATCATTGCAATCTTCACGCAGGCACCGTAAATACCTAATTGCACTTCACCCTCTTTTCCTGGAACAATAAAGCGGTAGCAAATTTTGTCGGCCACTTGGTTGAGGATACCGGCAAGGCCTAAGAGTAGCAGTGGCCAAGTGTAGTTCAACATTTGTTTCAACAGATGATGATCGATGCCATAGCGCAGCTTTTTGATTTCAGGGATAAAGCCGACGGTAATTAGCCCCGTACAAATGAGGTTGACGATGAAGATATAACCGACTTGATAGCTGTTTTCGTACCAACTCATCAGGGTTGGATGACTTTCTTTCAAACTGGGTGCCAACAAAAAGATAAATAGATTCAGTCCGATGTTCAGAAAGATAAAAAGCAGTTTCAAAGCAGCGAACTTGATGGCTTTGTTTTCGTAGCGGAGACGGGCAAACAAAATGGATTGGAAAGCATCCAGCGCCACAATGACGGCCATGATTTCCACAAACTCGGGATGGGTGGCATAATGGAGCACATTTGAAATGGGTCTCAGGAAGATGCTCACCAATAGGACAAATGCCAAAGCGACGAGTCCTACTGCCAGTCCTGATGTGGAAAAGGCTTTGTCGGGATTGACATTTTCTTTGTTTGAAAAACGGAAGAAAGTGGTTTCCATCCCAAAGGTCAGGATAACGAGAAGCAAGGCAGTATAGGCATAAAGGTTTGTCACAATGCCGTATCCCCCTGATTCCGCTGCTATTTTATAGGTATAGAGTGGTACCAGCAGGTAGTTCAGAAACCTACCGACGATACTACTTAAACCGTAGATAGCGGTCTGCTTTGCTAATGAACCTAATCTGTTGTCTGCCATATATTATCGTTTTAGTATTTCAAACGTAAAAATATGAATTATATTGGGAATGGTTTATTTTTTCGGCAATTCTATAACAAATATTGTTCCTTTCCCTATTTGGCTCTCAAAAGAAATTGATCCTCCTGCAGCATGAACAATATTATAAGTTAGCGACAGTCCTACGCCTGAACCTCCCGACTTGGTGGTGAAATTGGGCAGGAAGATGCGCTCTTTGTCCTCATCTTTTATACCTTTTCCGTTGTCTTCTACAGAGATTCGGAAGAGGTTTTCGTCAGATGCTAAGCTTACCGTTATTTTGCCGTCAGGTTTGCTGCCAATAGCCTGTACTGCATTTTTCACCAAGTTGCCAACCGCACTGTTGAGGTTGGTCTTGTCGCCGTTGAAAGTGCTGTCTGAAGAAGGGTCGTAATGGTAGGAAAACGTTATGTTTTCTTCGTTATCATAAAGGTTTACAACGTTGCCAATCAATTCTACAAGGTTGATGGGTTGCGGATGGTTTTCTGGCAGTTTAGCGTAGGATGAAAACGAAGTGGCGATATCCGAGAGGGCGTCAATTTGTTCAATGAGGGTGTTGGTGGTGCGTTGTATTTGCTCTTGTGAGGCTTTCCCATTTTCAATATTGCGTTGCAGCAGTTGAACACTAAGCCGCATGGGTGTCAGCGAGTTTTTAATTTCGTGAGCCACCTGTCTTGCTACCCCGCGCCAAGCCATCTCTGTTGTGGTGCGTTTCAGTTCGGCTGTACTTTTTTCAAGCTCTACGATTAAATGATTGTATTGCTTCACCAAAGCTCCTATTTCATCATCTCCTTTCCATTCAATCGGTTCGTTCTTTTGGTCTATCCTAATGTCTCCTAATTTATTCTGTATCAATGTTAAAGGTTGTGTCAAACGTTTGGTGAGTTGAAGGATGAAGATTAAGGCGATTCCCAAGAGGACGAGGAGAATGTTGATGTAGGTAAGAACGAAGTTATGGATTTCTTTTTGGAGATCCGTTCGGCTTGAGAAATAAGGCGTGTTGAGAAATGCCATCACGTTTCCGCTGTCGTCGACCAAAGGTATATAAGCTGATTCATATACACCCGTTCCCAAATACTCGATGTGTGTATAGTACAATTCGTTGTTTCTGAATAAGTTGTCATATGCTTCAGCATTCATTATTGGTGCTTGCAAATTCAATTCGTTAATTTCGGGTCTGGTGGTGGCAAGCAGTTTTCCGTTCAGTTGATAGAGATTAAGGTCAGTAAAGAATGTGGAAGCATACTGCTTCAATATTTCGTTCCAAGTTTCTTTGGATGCGGTTCTCTTAAGACTGGCAAAGTCGAGGTCGTTGCACATTTCCAATGAGAGGGTTCTTGTGTTCTCGAATTGTGTTGTTGAGGTCTTTTGGTTGTACAGCGTTCTCATATATATCACCGACACCGGTCCAATGGCGAACAGCGCTATGCCCAGCGTGAGAAAGATAATAGTTTGTAATTTTTTTTGAAGGCTTCTGCCTCTCCATTTATGTTGCTTTTTTGGCTTTATCAACCAAACGGCGAATAGGAAAGGTAGCGATGCACCAACGAAAAACACAGCAAAGGGAGCCGTTTTTTCCGACCACCCCTTTGTAGGTGTGCTGATGACGATGGCGTTATCTTCACCGTCAAATTGTGCGTAGTGTTTGTATTTCTTGCTGTATACGAAATCTTTATCTTTGATTTTCAGGCTATTCAAATAGTTGGGATACACGTATTTCCCATATTTGTAAACCAATTGGTTGTTGCGATAACTGGCTACAGAGTATTTATATTGTATTTCGCTATTGGAAGTTTGGAGGAGTTGTGGAAACACAAAGCCCTCAGGGGCAATAGGTTTATAAAACTCGAAATAAAGCTTTTTTTGTTGTAGGGTATCGTTTGACACTATGTTAATGATTCCCAAATAATTGGGATCCAATGTATAATAATCCATGAAGTAAAATCCCTCCCCTACCCTTTCCAACTTGTTATTTGAGAGTTTTTCCGAGAAATACTTGTCGCAATCCATGATGTAACCCTCCGGTTGGATGTCTATTTCTTCATTTGGTGCGCAGAGGGTCAAAGTGGCGTTATAAGCCTGCATAGTGGTGTCGAAAAGCAACTCTTTGGCATAGCCGAGAATGACATCAGCCAGTACGTTACTTTCGGCAAAGAGCATCTGCCGTAGGTTGGTGTCGGCTTTTATTTGTTCAGCAAAGCGGGCATAACTGTTTTCAAAGTCTACATCACGTTTTTCCATTATGTGTTGTGCCTGTTGCCGCATTTCTTCGTTTTCCCGACTTGTGATAGTGTTGTGGTAAATATAAGTACCTATCAGTGAACTAATTAGTATGATTCCTATACCAATTTCAATGGTTTTTTGCATCTTTATGTCCGTCGTCGATTCTGTGTTATTATTCTTGAATACCAACAATAAACCGACTATGAATAAAATCGCTATTGGCAATATCCACCAACTTTTGAACGGTTCAATCAGTTGTGGTTTGCCGATAACTTGGTAATAGGCTAAAGTTTTGCCCTCTTTATTTAATAAAGGTATACCTTCGCCTGTGTTTTTCAATGTGATATTGGCATTGATGAAGTGAGGTAATGTCTGTAAGCGGTTTTGGAAGTATTTGTTTTCAATCGGATAAATAGTATTCAGTAAACGGTAAACATAGTAAGTCATTTGTTCGTTTTGAAATGACTTTACATAATAGTTACCAGAGAGTAAATTAGCGATAGTATCGTTGCCGATATTGATTTTTCGTTTCAGCAGTTTGGGATTTATGTCGTTTCGATTCCAGAACACCAGAGTGTCGTTCATGAAAACCATCAGACCGGTCTGCGTTTGTGCCAATTCTTCGTGGTTAAGTCCTTTTTTAATTGTCAAACGCATTTCCTCATCCATTTGCAATACCGATTTTTTGAGGTTGTGTTGGATGAAACTCTCATTTAGGGAAAAATGGAAGAACGCGCCAAAAAGCAGCAGCAAAATAACACTACTCCCTATTAGGATGAAACCGAGTCTTTGTCTTTTGTTGTTCTTCATGCCGCCCTTTTTTGAATAATTGCCTTTAGTTTTTGATTTCGTGTATGTTACAAAGCGTCTCTTTATTTTGTGTTTTTCTTGCCTGTTTGATAGATTATCCCATTCTTTTATAAAAACGTCTCTGTGGGGCTAAAAATGCCCTTATTTTGAATTTCTCTCTTTTTTCTCAAAAATATATACCTTACTAGACCATTCTCCTGAATGTTTTGCTTTTCCGTTTGAGATGAGTCCGCGAAAGATTCCTCTAATTAAAGGAAATGAATGATGCTTGTACTGTTCGCTCATATAAGAAATATAATATGCATCCCATTTCAGTTTGTCTGTTCTTACCAAATCAAATCCTACGGAGTTGAATATTTTGGCTATGGTTGTTTTGTTAAAGTGGTTCAAGTGGCGGGGAACATCATAGGCTGCCCATAGCTCTTTGTAATACTGTCCATCATATGATTTGTAGTTGGGTACAGCAATCACAATTCTCCCATTGGGCTTGATTAAGCGTTGCAATTGTTTCATTTCCCACTTTAAGTCATCGACGTGTTCTAAGACGTGCCACATGGTAATCACATCGAAACTTTCATCCTGTAGTCGTTCCAATTCGTTGCTCTCTATAATATTTGCTGTGGTTCTTTGTTTGGCAATGCTTTTAGCCTCTTCTGATGGTTCTACTCCTGTGCAGACCCATCCCTTTTTTTCAGCCGTATGAAGAAAATCTCCTACTCCGCAACCAATATCCAGTAACGATCCTTGTTTTAATCCTCCCAAAGCGAGGTTGCTTTTATGATTCAGGTTGGTCTTTTTTACCGCCTCATACACTTTTGGTATAAAACCCTTTTTGTTTTCCTGATGACTATAATAGTCTTCCGATTTGTAATAAGACCCTATTTTTTCTGGATTGGGACGGGGCATTGTATAAAGCAAGCCGCAGTTCAGACATTCGCAAATATGGAAATCCTCCTTTGTTAGAAATTCGTCTCGTAACCAAAGATTGATTTGTGCTTTGTCGGATTCGCACCAGGGGCATTTGTTGTTCGTCATCTCTATAATGTTTCACATGGAACAATTATTTTATCTTCCTAAAAATATGGCCAACACATTGATGTCGGCAGGTGAGATTCCGCTTATCCTGGCGGCATCGCCTAAGGTTGCGGGTTGGTAGCGGTTAAGTTTCTCTCTTGATTCATATGATAAGGATTGTAGACAGTGAAAGTCGAAATCTTTTGGGAGTTTTATGTTCTCCAAGCGTCTCAACTTGTCGGCTAATTCATCCTCTTTTTCTATATAGCTTGCATACTTGATTTGAATTTCTGCTTCTTCAAGACATTCTTTGAGGAATTTATCGTTNNCTATCATATCGTCAAGTCCTATTTGCGGTCGTAGTAATAGGTAGGACAATCTTTGCTTTTGTTCGATGGGTGAACTGTCCTTCTTTTCAAGTAGGCCGTTGATTTCCTCTGGATAGGCGTAGAGGTCATTGAGAAATTCTTTGATTTCTTCAACTTTTTGGAGTTTCTTCTTGTATTTGCAATACCGTTCTTCTTTCGCCAAACCTAAATTGTAAGACTTTTCTGTGAGTCTTGCATCGGCATTATCTTGTCGCAATAGGATTCTGTATTCCGCTCTACTGGTAAACATACGGTAGGGTTCATCTACGCCTTTGGTGATTAGGTCGTCAATTAGCACACCGATATAGGCTTCATATCTGGATAATACCAAAGGCTCATTGTCCTTCAACGACAAGCTTGCATTAATACCTGCCATCATCCCTTGACAAGCGGCTTCTTCGTATCCTGTTGTGCCGTTGATTTGTCCAGCGAAATAGAGCCCATGAAGAAGACGTGTTTCCAGAGAATGGTGAAGTTGTTCTGGGGGGAAATAGTCGTATTCGATGGCATAACCTGGTCTGAAGATTTTGGCGTTTTCGAAACCTTCTATTTGCCTTAATGCCTCAAATTGGATATAATCAGGTAACGAGCTGCTGAATCCGTTGAGGTAGTATTCTTCTGTTGTCCATCCCTCGGGCTCTACAAACAATTGGTGGCTGTCCTTGCCAGAAAAGCGTTCTATCTTATCTTCGATACTGGGGCAATATCTGGGTCCTACGCCCTGTATCCTACCGTTGAACATGGGTGAATACTTGAAACCTTTCCGGAGTGTTTCATGTACCTTTAACGAGGTATGTGCAATCCAGCAGCTTCGTTGTTTCTCTATTTTGAAAGGCTCTGTATAGGAAAAACCAACCACTTCATCGTCGCCCTTTTGTTCAATGAGTTTGCTGAAGTCAATGGTGCGGCCATCGATGCGGACTGGGGTTCCCGTTTTGAGTCGTTTGGCCTCAAATCCGAGTTCCTTCAATTGTTCTGTGATTCCATGAACGGCCACTTCTCCTATTCTGCCTCCGGTAAAATGTTGCTCACCGATATGAATAATTCCGTTCAGGAAAGTGCCATTGGTTAAGATGACCCTATTGCTTTCGATGTTGCCCCCCA
>LXOW01130461.1_pt1 | contig 10328 bp, 10 predicted proteins | sample 1368591 | NCBI WGS metagenome assembly LXOW01 (sample SAMN04884650, study PRJNA319009) | bovine gut metagenome | isolation source: Cow rumen | host: Bos taurus | place: Italy: Legnaro (PD) | collected 2014-07-09
CAGAGTTCGCCGTCCGAGAGCGACCTCTACCGGCATTATGCTGAACAGCAGGATCTGAAGGTGGCACAGCTGAGTGGCTTCAAACTCTGCGACACAGTACGTGTCGATGTGGTGATGCTGCAGGCCGACAACCAGCAGGCTTGGCTTCGGCTGACCGAGGAGTTCGATATCCGCGCTGAAGAAGGTACCGTCAGTTGGCTGGGTCAAATCGACAATCCCGCCCAGCGCACCCAGTGGAGCGGCGCACCCGTGTTGCGTGTGATAGCCTCCCCCGCCAGGCGCACCGTCGGCTTTTACCAAATCGCTACCGAGGTGCAGTACGACGCCTTGATTGATTATCAATTGGAGAATACAAAAAACAACAACTAAATATGAAAACATTTTTCCGACTTCCCTTACTGTTTGCCGCATTGATGGTATGTTTCGCTTCGTGCGAGAAAAACGACACCGAGTCCGACACCACGGGCGGCACTACAAGCAATACCATCGAACGTCTCATATACTGCCATGTCGACAATAGCGAATCCCACCAAACGCTGACCACAGAATCGGAATGGGAAGCGATGCTCGACCATATCTGTGATTTGGCGCATGATGGCAGCGAGGTGACATTCTATAATATGAATCAGGCCACTCCCACTACATCCGACATGAAACAATCGCAGTCTTCCGACAGCAAGGAGAACCGCACCATCACCACCGCCAGCCGTGAGGAGATGAAAAAATGGATGAAGCGAATGGAAAAAGAGGGGCTTACCGTGCGCGTTACCTACGACAACGCCTCTGGCACCTGGCGTGGCGAGGCCTATGCTACCGCCCCTGCTGTCAACACATCCGGCATTCTTCCCGGTACCTGGCATTTCAGTTGCATGGTGGTGTCGCAGTACGATGCCGATGGTCAGCTGCTCAGCCGCGATCGCTTTGATCCCGATGATGACGGCAGCTCCATGCGCTATACCTTCCATTCCGACGGTACGCTCTTACTTGCTATTGTTGGAATGGGCGGCGTGGAGGTCTCAGACAACGGGACATGGTCCCTCTCCTCTGATGGCGTGCTCAGCAGTCAACTGCTGCCCAACGGCATCGATTGGAACGTCAGTTGGATAACCTCCAGCACCATGATTCTTTCGCGCAACGACCTCGGAACAGCCGATGGAGACTATTGCTATCAGCTGCTATTTGAGTCGGTTGCCGATGCGGAATGAAAAAAAATAACGCCTCGTGTAGTTTTTCACGCTCCACTTACGTCTTTATTATCGAAGTCAATTTGCAAAAGTTAATTCAAAAGAAATTATTAATCTTAAACAATCAATTACAATGAAAAAAAACATTTTCCTCGCTGCTGCTACAGCTCTGATCTTCACCTTCACCGCTTGCCAGAAAGATGATGCTGCCACTACTGGCGTCAACACCACCACCAACGGCACCGACATCCCCGTCTCCACTGCCCGCGTCAAGTCTACCTCCGACCTCCACAACACCAACTGGAACTACACCACGTCCTACTCTGAGATGGTGGCCGCTTTGACGGGTGTCGATCTGTCCTGCATGCAGGGCTTTGAGGAAGAGACCTACACCTTCGGACTCTCTTTCGATGGTACCTATGCTCACTTCACTTTCCCCGACAACGTTGTCGCCGTTGCTGGCGAAGAGGGCGTGCTTGATCGCATCTCCGCTATCGATTACACCTATTTCTACGACGGTGCCACGCATACCGGTTACTTTGAGGGCGTAGTGGAAGACACCGTTGGCAATGAGGTGCCTGCTCAGCTGCAGTTTACCTATGACGACGCTACCGATGTCATCACCTTCAACCTGCCGATGGCCTATGCCGACGACATGACCCCCATCACCATCACCCTGACGTTCCAGCGCGTCGAAGAAGAATAATAATCACGTTGAAACATAGATTCTGAATAACAAGCGCCGGCATCCGCCGGCGCTTGTTTTCTTTTAGGGGAGAGGGAGCCCCAATGCAGCGGCTGACCCAGCCGTCGACGGGGCGCATAATCGGGGAAAAAAGACTATCTTTGCATTTTAAAACCTTGGGTGTGAAGAAATATTTCTCTCTCTACGGCTTTGCCTACCTCCTGTGGCTGGCGTTGGTGGTGGTGTTGCTCTTTGCTTTTCCGAAGCGGGAGCTGCATCTGATGCTCAACGCACACCATACCGGCTTTCAAGATTTCTTTTTCAGATATTATTCCAAGCTGGCCGAATGGCCGCTGTATCTGTTGGCGGCGCTGCCGCTCTGCTGGAAGAAATTTCGACTCCCGCTGTTCTATGCCCTCTGCGAGCTGTCGGCTGGCATCGTGGTGCAGATACTGAAGCACATCTTCCATGCCGACCGTCCGGTGCGTGTGTTCGAAGATGCCGGCGACGCGGTGCTGCCCTTGGTGGAAGGCGTACGGATGAGTCACAGCAATTCGTTCCCTTCGGGTCACACCTCAACGTTCTTCGTCTTCGCCACCTGCTGTGCGCTGTTGCTCGCATATCGCTATGGGCAGTCGCCCAACAGCTCTTCGAAACGGATGCTCCGCTATCTTTCGCTCGTTCTGCTGCTCATCTTTGCGGCATTGGGCGGCTATTCGCGCATCTACCTCTCACAGCATTTCCTGTTCGATGTCTGTGTGGGCAGCGTCGTCGGTTTTCTTACCCCCTGCCTGCTGTTCCATTTCGCTGGAAACAGGATTCTAAAAATCAACAAAAAATGTGAAAATGTGAAGTTGTGAAAATGTGAAAATGTGAAGTTGTGAATCTCTTAACATCTTAACGTCTTAACATCTTAACGTCTTAACATCTTAACGTCTTAACGTCTTAACATCTTAACCTCTCAAACCTCTTAAACCTTTCAAACCTCTCAAACTAAATGAAGGATTTGTTCCACAAAATAAATACGCTTAGAAAGAAGGTTGTCAAGCCCATCTCCCTCTTTGCTTTTTCCGCTATCATCAGCGTAGGGACGTTGCTGTTCTACAACATCCCCTTCTTCCGCTATGTTGCGGTCAACGCCAACGAAGGGCTGGGTGGCAAGATTTTTCTGCTGGCATCGCTGGTGGTCATTATGTTGGTGTTCAACTTCATGATGACCTACCTTCTCATTTTCTTGACACGGATTGTCGGGCGCATCCTCTTGGCCCTCTTCTCCATCATCAACGCCGCCGCCGCCTATTTCATCTACAACTACAGCGTCATTATCGACGAGACCACCATCGCCAATGTCTTCAATACCCGTTACTCCGAGGCCTCGGGCTTCTTCGGCTGGTCGCTCTGGTTTTACCTTGTCGCCTTCGGACTCCTTCCGGCGCTCTTTTGTCTGCTATGGCCTGTGGTCATTGGCAAGGCCAAGAAGATGGGGATTTTTTGTGGCAGCTCGCTGGCCATCGTCTTGGTCGTGGGCCTGCTGAATGTCAACCAGACCCTCTTCATCAGCCAGCACGACACCGAGCTGGGCGGACTCCTCCAGCCGTGGTCCTATCTCTGCAATTCGCTTCGTCTCTCTATGGCGCGGCACCATGCGCAGGCCGAGGAAATCAAGCTCCCCGACGGCGTCATTGTCGACAATGAAAAGACTGTCGTCGTGCTTGTCATCGGCGAGTCGGCCCGTAAGGCCAACTTCCAGCTCTACGACTACCACCGCGAAACCAACCCGCTGCTGTCCAAGCAGGAGGGACTGAAGGTCTATCAAGCCAACGCTTGTGCCACCTACACCACGGCGGGCACCAAGTCCATCCTGGAGCCCATCGTCAGCGGCGACCTCTATGAGCTGTTGCCCAACTACGCTTTCCGCATGGGTGCCGATGTCTCTTGGCGTTCCACCAACTGGGGTGAACCGCCCATACACATCGACGAGTACCTTACCGACAAGGAGCTCTCCGACCGCTATCCCGACGCGGATCGACGTTATGATGGACTGCTCCTCAAAGGGCTGCGTCAGCGTATCGAGTCGAGCCAGAAGGACAAGGTGCTCATCGTGCTGCACACCAGCACCAGCCATGGTCCCAACTATGCCGCCAAGTATCCGGCCGAGTTTGAATATTTCAAGCCAGCGGCTCACACAGTGGAGGAGGGGCAGCAGCACCTCGACCGTCTGGTCAACGCCTACGACAACAGCATCCGCTATACCGACTTTCTGCTCGACAGCATCATCAACCTCCTGCGTTCCTTCACCGATCGGAACTGTGCCATGATTTATGTCTCAGACCACGGCGAGTCGCTCGGCGAAAACAAGATGTTCATGCACGGTGTACCCATGAAGCTGGCGCCGAAGGTGCAGTATGAGATACCGTTCCTCGTCTGGACTTCCGAAGGGTTCCGTCAATTCAAACCCATTGCCAGCCAGCCCGACGCCCCCGAAGGTCAGCTGCCCTCCGTCATCGACCAGCACTACGTCTTCCACTCCGTCCTCAACCTACTGGCCATCCAGTCACCCGCCTACAACAAAGACTACGATATCTTTGTGTCGGAGTAGGGTGGAAGATGGCATTGGAATGACGTATCGGCGGCAGGGGTGATAAAAGAAGGAAGGCGCACTTCAAAAGTGCGCCTTCCTTCTTTATGGGTTGCCAACGGAGTGTATGCTGTTGGACGTTTTTCTTTATCGCAGGACAACGATGCGTTTGGCGGGGTGGTCGCCTATCTTGACGAGATAAACACCCGTGGAGAGTCCACTGTCGCTAACCTTGCGGCCTTCCATGTCGAATACACTGACGGTCTCGCCCGCAGCACCTTCGACGACGATCTTGCCGTCGCGGACCAGGATGGTGATATTCTCCATATCCGTCTCTTCGATGCCGGCGTTGCCTCCGTTGCCGGAGGTGTAGCAGTTCTCTTCAAAATGGGAGGTGCCGTCGGTGATACTGTTTCCGCTGGTAAGTGAGGGCGTGGAGGGGGCAGAAATGAATGTCGAAGAGTTGCTGCCGCCGCCAGGACCGCCGCCGGGGCCGCCGCCACCGGGGCCGCCACCGCCAGGGCCGCCACCCGTGCTGATGGTAGGAGTAAGGAAGGAAACGGCATCGTTGCCGTAGGTCACCGTATACCAGTTGTTGCTACTGATGGATGAGTTCTGGATATAGGGTTGGTTGAGGACACGGCTGCTTTCGATGCCGCCGACGGCGATGATAACGCCACCGTTGACATAGACCTTTTTGCCCTCCTCGGAGTTGGCATCGATGGCCAGCTCGGGCGAGCGGGAGCTGATGGCGTAGACCAAACCGCCGTTGAGGTAGCAGTTGCCGTTGGCATCGAGGCCATCGTTGTTGCTGGAACGGGCGTAGACATAGCCGTCGGTGATGGTGAGGTCCTGTGCCGCATTGATGCCGTCGTCGTAGGCGTTGACGAAGATTTCACCGCCGGTGATGTCAAGGTAGTTCTTGCTTTCGATACCCTCGCCGTTGTAGCCGGTAGTGGTGACCTTGACATATCCGCCGCTGATAACCAGTCCGCCGCTATAGGTATAGCTGCTGCCGTTCTGGGTCTTGAGACCGGCCTTGATGCCTTTGGGCGACGAGTAGTAGTCGCTGCTGATGTTGTCGGTGTTGCCCGTGTAGTTGGTGTTCTCGGTGGTGCCGTTGTTGTAGTAGAGTCCACCGCTGGTGGCCACGGTGACGCTGCCGTCGCTGATGGTCAGCACACCGTCACACTTCATGCCTTTGCCACCCGAACCGGTGGAGGTCAGGTTCAGCGTGCCGCCGCTGATGGTCATATTGCTGTCGCAGCTCAGACAACAGGCGGCCTTGGTCTCCAGGTCTTCGCTGTCCCAAGTGCCGATGCCCGAGGTGGTAACGGTGATGTCGCCACCGCTGATGTTCAGGTCGCCGGCACACTTGATGCCTTTGGCGGCAATGGCGGCGCAAGCGATGTTGATGGTGCCGCCTTCGATGTAGATGTTGCCGGAATCCTCGTCCTCGTGATCGGTGGTCTCGCCGGTCGAGGTGTCGCCGTCAAGGTCGCACTGGATGCCGTCGTCGCCCGTGCCGCTGATGTTGACGGTGCCGCTCTCCATGAGGAAGTACTCGTTGCACGAGATGCCGTCGCCCACTGCGGAAGTCACGTTGATGGTGGCGTTTTTCAGGCTGATGTACTCGCCGGCTTTGATGCCGTGTTTGACGTTGCCCACCACATTGAGGGTGCCTTGCTGCTTGAATTCAATATGACCTTTCACATAGAGGCAGCCTTTCTGTGAGCCGCTGGCAGCGTCAACCAGGGTGTTGGTGGTGCCGGTAATGGCCTTCACGTTGATCCGCTTGCTGTTCTGGATGTGGATGGCCGCACCGCTGTAGACCGGCGTGGTGTTGGTCAGCGTGAGGCCGTTCAGCTCGACGGAGGCTTTATAGGAGCCCGACATGTAGAATTCGCCGTCGGTCGAGGTGCCACTCAGCGTGTAGGTGATTTCGGTGGCAAGGTCGTCGCTCTGGGCAATGGAAACGTGGGCGCCTTCCTGCGTGACAGTAAGGTACTGTTCCACATTGTCGGCCACGCTCACGATCGCCGTATCGCCGTTGTAAGCCACCAGAACGGTGTTGTCGGCCGGCGACTGCGCAAAGACGCAGGTGGCGAGGCCGATCATCGCGATAAGGATTTGTTTTTTGAACATGGTATTGAGGGTTAAAGGGTTTGAGGGTTTGAGGGTTTGAGGGGTTTAAGGGGTTTAAGGGGTTTAAGAGGTTTAAGGGGTTTGAGGGGTTTGAGAGGTTTGAGGGGTTTAAGGGGTTTAAGAGGTTCGAGGGTTCAATGGGGTTTAAGGGGTTTAAGAGGTTCGAGGGTTCAATGGGTTTGAGGGCTCTCTTCGCTTTTTCGAAGCAAAAGTACTAACCAATTTCTGTTCCTATAGTAACAATTTGGTGGTATTGTTTGACAAAAATTCCTATAAATCCATTTTTGCTTAATTTTTATCCGTGTTTTTGCAATATTAAAGCCGACCAGCCTTATCAGAAAAATGAAAATAATATACCGTTGTAATTTTCCGACTCCGAAATTCGTTATTCTAGTGTGAACGAACGAGACACTTTCAACGGGCTGATGCTCCGCTATCGCGGACTGCTCTTCTCAGTCTGCCGCCGCTATAGCTACGACGGCCTGTCGGTCGACGACCTGCTGCAGGAGACGCTGATGGTCCTTTGGAAGCTGAGGAATAAGTTGTTAGACATTGGGGTCGCCCCGAAGCAGGCAGTATGGATTTGGCGCGTGGCACGAAGCACATGCATCGACCTGCAGCGCACCACAAAGGTTCACGAACCCCTGTCCGAGAACTACAACCCGTCCGACGACGACCCCTCGCTGCACGACGCGCTACGCGAACTCATCTCCCACCTCCCCGAGCCCGACCACACCATCGCCACCATGCACCTCGAGGGCTACAGCTACAAGGAGATTGGCCAGAAGACAGGCTTGACAAAAAACAACGTAGGCGTCCGTCTGCTGCGCATAAAGGAAAAACTGAAAGAACAATGGAGCACGATATGACATTTGAAGAGTTTTGGGAACAGGAAGAGCAGAAGGCCCTGTTTGAGCGGCTGCAGGAGGACTATCCTGCCTGGCAACACCGTCGCCGCCTGCGCCGCGCTGCGGCGGTCTCCCTCGCCGTGGTGGCTGTGGTAATAATCTCAACTTTCACCTTCCAACTTTCACCTTCCGATAACAACAGCACCGTTTGCTGCAACCGCAGCGGAATCCCTGATGCCTACTGGGACGATATGGCAGCCAAGATTCTGATGACAGAGACATTATGAAAAAGTTTTTTATAGGTATAATGGCTTTGGTGTGCTTTGTGGGGCTGGCGGCATGCTCACACAAGCCGGAAGAGACCTTGCTCTACCGGCAATATGCCGCGCGGACGGACCTCACCGTGGCGCAGGTCACGGATTTCGAGCTGAGCGACTCGGTGAAGACCGCAGTCGTCATCCTTGTGGCCGACGACAGTACCGCTTGGCAGAGTCTCAAGACGGAGTTCGATATCCGCACCGTCGAGGGCGTCACCAGCTGGATGGGCAATATCGACGAGCCCTCTCAGCGTGTCAAGGGCGGCAAACTCCCTGCCTGGCGCGCTATGGCCGTGCACAGCGACCGCACCATCGCCTTCTACCGCATCGACACGGAAGAGCAGTACGAGGCGCTGCTGGACTACCAGCTGTCGAACATTGTAAAATAAACGAAACAAAGAACTCAAAAAAATACAAAAACATGAAAAAGTATTTCTTTATCTTGATGGGCCTGACGGCAATAATTGGTTTTGGGTCCTGCACGAAGAGCAACGACGAACTATCTGTCCCCGGATTTCGCGAACGAGACATCATTTTCATTGTGAATTATGGGGAACGTCAAAGGATTCACATCTCAACGGAAGCAGAACTTGACTCGCTGCTGAACAGCTTCTGCGACCACCTTGGAAGTGGACACGGTAACAATATTACCTTTTATGACGCCGATTATGAATCCCCCAAAGGTGCAACAAAGGAGACGATAACGATCGTAACCAGCGACCGTGAGCAGTTGAAGACCTGGATGCGGAAAATGGAGAAAGATGGTAAGACAGTCAATGTGACCTACGATGCTGTCACAGGTGTCTATCATGGTAAAGCCTACGCCAACAGGAGAGTTCCCACTCTGGGCACCGACTGGATAGATCTGGGACTGCCGAGCGGGGTGCTGTGGGCCTCGTGCAATGTGGGAGCCAGCAATCCCGAGGATTATGGCGATTATTTTGCCTGGGCAGAAACCACGCCTAAACCTGATTACAACTGGGACAGCTACCGCTATTGCCATTTAGACGGCAACTCTCCTAAACTGACAAAGTATTGTAATTATGACTATATCGGCTACAATGGATACCTTGACACCTTGACGGTGCTGGAACCGTGCGACGATGCCGCCACAGCATACCTGGGAGAAGGTGCCCGTACTCCGACCTACTACGAATGGAAAGAACTCTTTGACAACTGCACCTCAGTGTGGACTACCGAGAACGGCGTGAATGGCTACCGCATCACGGGTCCTAACAACAATAGTATCTTCCTGCCCGCTGCCGATATCCGTACAAGAGCCGAAGGCTTTATCACCAACAATTCCGGAAGCTACTGGTCGTCCACGTTAGGTCTTGACTTGGTATGTGGTATCGATAACCTGGTGACATACGCATGGGTTGTCATATTTGGGGAGGATGGTTCCCACTATAGCCGCAGCCTACGCTATATGGGAATGCCTGTCCGCGCAGTACGCTCCGCAAGAACCAAATAACCGACACCTCCGTTGTCATCACATGGATGCTGCGGGAAAGAGTTTTTATCACAGTCTCGAGCGCAATAAAAACTATATTGTGCCGTTTTGGATTCGGTTTCACTATAGAGGCGTAGGGCAGTGTGATGCCGCCGCTTTCTATCATGCTGCCGTTTCCGAAAAAAAAGTATTTTTGCAATATGAAAGAGACGCCTCCATACACCCATCCCATCACACGTTACAATCAGAGAATCAAGGAGGAGGGGATTGTTGTCTTCGACGATGTGCGGGGGTTGCCAGCCGGCAGCGAACCGTTTGCTTCGCCCGATTATGTCATCTGCCTTGGCCATCGTGGACGTATCGATCTTACCTACGATGGCGAACCCGATTTCTCCGAGGCGCATACGGTGGGCGTTATCTTCCCGAATCACAAACTGGCGACGGTGAGCAAGACCGACGACTATCTCGCTACGTTGATTGTTGCCGATGTGTCGATGCTGAACGACCCCATGCTTCGCATTATCAATCAGTTGCGCTATCGCTATGAACTGCATCCTTGTGTGAAGCTCGACAAGCATGAGTATAAGATAATTCTGCATGTCGTGGAGGGCATGCGCGAGATTGTGCGTCTCAATATGCCGGGTCGTCGTATGTTGATGTCCCGTCTGCTGGAGTTCTTCTTGCGACTGCTCAGTCAGTATCGGAAAAGCAAGTTGAACGAGATTTCTGTCGATAAGCGGGTGAGCATCAGCTTCCACGACGAATTGATGCGCCATTTCCGCGAGCATCGTGACGTGGGTTTCTATGCCGCCAAGGCTTGTCTTTCGGCCAAACATTTCAGTGCTGTCGTCAAAGAAGAAACAGGTCAAACGGCCGCCTATTGGATCCATACCCAAGTTGTGGCGGAAGCCAAGATGCTGCTTCACATGCGACGTGACCTGAGTGTGCAGGCCATCGCCGACATGCTGGGGTTTGACGAGCAGGCCACCTTCAGCCGCTATTTCAAACGGGAAGTGGGAATGTCTCCCACCGCATTCCGTGAAACGGAAAACACAGAAACGACACAACCCGCCTGAGAGGCGGGTTGCGGTAGCCGACACAAAGAAGCCGTCCTATTC
>LXOW01220087.1_pt2 | contig 10325 bp, 7 predicted proteins | sample 1368591 | NCBI WGS metagenome assembly LXOW01 (sample SAMN04884650, study PRJNA319009) | bovine gut metagenome | isolation source: Cow rumen | host: Bos taurus | place: Italy: Legnaro (PD) | collected 2014-07-09
AATCTTGAACGGTGCCCGACAGATTGGCAAATCATATATCATACGCCATGAAGGGCAGAAACGTTTTGAGAACTACATTGAGATTGACCTGATAGAGGATAAGAAAGGCGACCGTGTGTTTGAGGGCACCCGAAACAAGGAGGATTTCTACCTTCGCCTGAGCACCATTGCGGGTGACCGTATGAAGGAAAAGGAAAACACTCTCGTCTTCCTGGACGAGATTCAGGCTTATCCCGAGATGCTGACCCTCTTGAAGTTTCTCAAGCAGGACGACCGTTTTACCTATATCGTGAGCGGTTCACAACTGGGAATCGCTTTGGACCAGACGCTGTCGAAGCCAGGCGGAAAGGTTGAGGTGGTAAAGATGTATCAGTTGGATTTTGAGGAGTTTCTATGGGCTAACAACGTAGGGGAAGAGTTTATCGACCATGCCCGTAAATGCTTTGAACAGAAGACCGCCCTATCGGAAGCACTTCATCGGCAGATGATGGAACTTTTCAAGCTGTATCTCTTGGTGGGTGGTCTGCCGGATGCCGTGAATGTGTTTCTTGAAACAAGAAACATTGTCCGTGTCAGAGCCGCACAGGAAGAGGTTTATAATTTGTATAAAGGTGATGCCAGCCAATATGACAAGGAACACAAACTGAAAATCGAGCGCATTTACGAACTGGTGCCGTCATATTTGGAGAACAAGAAAAAACGTGTCAGATTCAAGGAGATTGAGAATAAGGCACAGGCTCGTGCATCACAATATCAGGATGAGTTTGAATACCTTGTGAAAAGCGGAATCTGCAACGAGGTGAAGGCCATATCCAATCCAAAGTTTCCTTTGGTGGAATCTGAGAGCAAGAACCTGTTAAAACTTTATTTGAACGACGTGGGATTGCTTACGAGGCTGCTCTATCAATACAACATCTCGGCCATAATGGAAGAGCAGAAGAGCATCAATTTGGGCACTGTTTATGAGCTGGTGGTCTGCAGCGAGCTGTCAGCCCACGGCTTCCCGCTGTTTTATTACGACAATAAGAAAAAAGGCGAGGTTGAGTTCCTGGTCAACGACTATGACCGTCTATCAGTCGTTCCTATTGAAGTGAAATCAGGCAAAGACTATGATTTGCACGCTTCGCTTGACACTTTTGTGGAGACTCCCGATTATAACATTCAAGAAGCGATAGTGCTTTCAAATGAAAAGGAGATTAGGCAACAGGGAAAGATTGCCTATCTCCCAATATATTTCGCTATGTTTTTGCAGCCTTCCACGCCGCCTGACCAAGTTATTTTGTCCCCGAATAATTATTCTAAACCATGAAAAAACACATTCTAAAGTCTCACCTGAGTCCGAATTTTATTCAAATCAGATTTTGAAGTGAATATTGCATTTTTTTACATCATTGAACAATTATTACAATAATTTTCGTATTATTGCGATATATTTACGTATTAAAAAAATTGTCACATGACGTATTTACTCATTCTTTTAGCGGTTTCCCTTGCCGTTTCGGCAGTGGGTTGGAAGTATTTCATTTATTTCTTCAGTGTCGGTTACGGTTATGGTATCTCGGCATTGGCTGTGACGATAGCTATCCTATTTCACGCCAACCTGAGTCTACCCACCATTCTGCTTCTTATCTTGCTGTTTATCTTTGGCTTGCGCCTGGGCACCTACCTGCTCATACGAGAACGCAAGGCGGCAGAGTATCGCAAGATTCTCTATGCCCCGTTGAACCAAAAGCAGAAACCCCTTGGAGTCATTATCACAGTATGGCTGTTTTGCGCACTGCTGTATGTAACCCAAGTGAGTCCCGTGGCATTTCGTTTAGCCAACGGCCCTCACGCCAGCGAACTGTGGGCGTGGATAGGAGCAGCCGTGACATTGTGCGGCATTCTGTTAGAGGCCGTCAGCGATGCGCAGAAGGCTGCCGCTAAAAAGGTCAACCCCAAGCGCTTCGTCGATACTGGACTGTACCGCATCGTTCGTTGCCCTAACTACCTCGGTGAGCTGGTCATCTGGACCGGTGTCCTGATTAGTGCTATCGGAGCCCACCTCAGCTGGTGGCAATGGATAGTGGCCGGTATTGGCTATATCGGCATCGTATTTGTCATGTTCAGCGGTGCACGCCGGTTGGAACTTCGACAGAACGAGACCTACGGCAACGACCCCGAATACCAAAATTACATCAAGAACACCCCTATTTTGATTCCTTTCTTACCCATTTATTCCGTTGCGCGTTATGAATGGCTCAAAGCTTGATCTCTTTTCCAAAAACGGTGTACTCGTCTCCAAGGACGTAAGTCCTTTCCAGACTTTTTCCGGCAAGGGGATGACATTTCAATTGCAGTCGTACGACTGGAATAGTTGTGCCTGTGTGTCGTATCTTACCATGCGGGCTTTCCTCGGCCTGATGAAGATGGACACACTGATATGCACGCCTTACACCAAGGATATGCCACTTCTCTCCTATGATTTCATCTCCGCTATGGGAAGACGGACGTTGATGGTGGAGGCGTATGACACCTTGGTGGAACCTGTCAACCTCTCCTCCATGCTGGCAGTGAAAGAAAAATATCAGGATTTGAAGGACAAACCCACCAAAGCTGCATGGTACGATTCATTGAAACTCCCGCCCACCGTATGCAAAGTGGGAGACAGCTCACGGCTGTCCGCCCTGGCCACAGAGATGATTACCGCCTATTTAGATCTCTTCGCCTCCGCTCGCGACATAGACCGAACAGCCAAGACCGCACGCAACAGCGCCTACGTGGAAGGGCTCATCAACGATGGTCCCACCTTCAAGCTTGTCAGCAAAATGATCGGCACAAAGTCTGCCCAAACCCTTTTCCGCCGTTTCCTCTTCGGAACGAAGTAGTTTGGAATAATATCCAAATTGAATTTTTGCGTAAATTTGCAGCGTCATATTTTCAGCTTATGTTCAACGGATCTCGCATAGTTTGAAAATGTGGCGCGGATATGTTAAAAGGAGAGGCCCATTAATATAAACAGAAGCGATCAACTCTGATACACAATGAAAAAAGCAATGATATTTTACGTACGGCAACCGCAATTTACAGTTTCTTTAACAATGGCGACCGGCTCATATCTGTAGGGTTGGTGCCCATAACTCCTTCCGGCACAGGCATCTTGAGCTTTTTGAAGTGCTTCACCCAGTATTTGGGCAGGTTGCCGTTGGCATCGCGCCAGTTCATGGGCTTTGATTCAAAGAGGTCACCAAAGGCTGCCTGAACAAGCTCGGAACAGTAATAGGCGTCGTTGTCAGGAAGGAAAGCGTCGTCGTAGGGTTTCCCAATAAGGTTCTTGGCACGGGTGATGACCGCAACAGTATCGAAAGACACAGTGAGGCGGTAAATATCGAAAGATTCCATGAAAAACCGAAGTTGGTGCTCTCTTTCGAACTGACTATAGGATATGCGCTGCACACCGTTTTCCGGCATGGCCTCGATAATCCACACGTCATCCTCACTGTCTCGTTCCACTAACGCCACGTGCGTGTATTCGCCGGTGCTGGCGGAAATAGCATGCTCCATATCCGACCTGTTTTCCGTCAAGAACAGCAGGTCACCGCTTTGCAGGGTGTACCTTGGATGAAGGGTACTGTTGTCAAGAAATTCGCGCAATCGCATGCTGTCGGGCATCATCTCGCGCAGAGTTTGCCACAGGACAGGTTGGTAGGTAACAAATTCGGCTTCTCGCCAACACACGACCATGGGTAACATCCATGGATAGTGCGTGCTTCCGCCAAGGTCAACGTAGGCGGAAGTGTTTCCCCAAACGATAAGGGTGTCGTTGGATTGGTTGACGAAAATTATTGTGTAGCCGCATTGGTTGGTGCTATATACGCTTCCGCTGGCATATACTTCATGCAAGTCTAACGAGTTATCAGTCAGGCCGAAATCCTTCGGAGTGGGATAAATATGATAACGCTTGCCAAGAGTCAACAAGGCTTCTTCAATGGACGTGACAGAAAGTTGAAGTGTGTCAGAATCGTTGTCTTTAGCCATGGGAGAAGTATGTATAGAATATCCATTTTTGAGATGAGGGTCAAAGCTCTCTTTGGTTATCGTGCGAGAGTTCTCTGTCATGCGCTTGCCATCACGTTGAAAGCCGATGGTCTCTTTATGAACGCCATATCCCAGAGTACTGTATGTCGTAATTTCCATACTTTGCAATCCTGGGGCAACAAAAGAAGCCAATGGTTGAGGATAGGTGTAAGGTTCTATGCGGCCAGCGGTGTCGATGCTAAAATTCGCTCCCTCGCCAGTTCTGATAACTACACGATCCTTGTGGTCGGGGGCGGGAGTCATGCCTGCGATGTCGAGAGGTCGCGCCACACGGTACCAGCCGTTAGCATCTCGGAGATAGACACTTTTTTCGTCGAAACCCCATAGACGATTATAATGATTAAGCGTCCGTTCCGGTTCGACGAAGGAACGTTCGGCAGTGAGAAACGGACAGTGGTCCACTACCCCATCGGTTCCCACACGCATCACACCTTCGTTGACCCGGCAATAAAGGCGACCGTCGTGTATCCCGATGATGGACAATGCGGTCACCCCCATCGCTTTCCATCGGTCGATTTCCTCCATTAAGATAAGCTGACAGTTGTCGTCTAGTGCCCACATCATCCCGGAATTGCAATCTACCTCAAAATCCCGTAAGGCAAGTGGGGTGCACTGCCAGCGACCATTACCATCCAGTTTGGTATAATAACTCTTACCAGCTTGCTTTATGATTAAATAGTTTTTCCACAGCCTCACACAACTCACTTTTTTATCATTAGGGGTGGACATGCGATGGTAAGTACGCCAGTTGTCAGAGGTGCTGTAGAGTCCTTGGCCAGCAATCCAGCCACTGTCTGCCGAGAACATGTAGATATCGTCTATGCCCATCTTGTAGTCGAAAGACTTGTCGAGCAATGGGGTAAAGGTACGTCCGCTGTCGGCGCTGAAGGCCAGATAACCATCCTGGGAGCCTGTCCACATGTATCCCCCCTGGCCGCGCCATACAGGATGGAACCATTCTTGTCCTCGTTTGCTGATGTATGGGATGGAATCCCACGATTGGCCTCCCGTTGTAGTATGCTTGAAAAAACTGCCCCACATATAGCCCACGATGACCGCTGTGTTGCGATCGAAAGCTACGATATTTTCAAAAGTTTCTCCAAAGAAGCCACCCAGTTCTCCCTCCTGGATAATGTGCCACGGGGAATGAATGTCATCGGCACGATAAATCTCATTGCACCTTGTCGCCATCCAAATTGAGCCATCAGGGGCCACAGAAGTGTAAGTAACGACCCAATTGCGGCACACCACATTAAGTTCCGCAAGCCGGTCGTATTGTTGCGCCCACCCCAACAGCATAAAATATAACAGCAGCGCCCAAATCAAAACTATCTTTTTCATGTTATGGTTTCATATTAGAATCACTTTTAAGTTGCAAATATACAAAAAAACAACATTAGCATGGGAGAAAACACAACCTCCACCCTCCAGGCACCCGTTGGAGGCTACACTTACCGTCGGCTTGATATTTTGGTTACTTTTTGATCATAGCAAAAAGTAACAGAATAGAAAGTTGGTAAAGATCTTTGCACACTTTCCATCCCCGGAAAGTATGAAGAAATATTTCGTATCTTTGCCATCTTAAACTGTTCAGTAATATGAACTAAATAATGAGCATTAATCTATACAGAACAGGATCTATCAATTCTGACACATAAATGACAAAAGCTTTGTTTTTTGAAACGACAATCAAGTTGTATGACAGCGAGAAAAAATAAAATATCATCACTATGAAACAACACCCCATCAGAGAAGGATACATGCCCTATCTGGGCTATCAAACCTATTACCGCATTGTCGGTGAACCATCAAGCAAGCCTGCCCTGCTTTGTCTGCATGGCGGTCCGGGCAGCACACACAACTATTTCGAGGTGCTCGACCGCATCGCCAACACAGGCCGCCAGGTGATTTCATACGACCAAATTGGCTGCGGCAACTCCTATCTTGACGGCCATCCCGAGCTGTGGACCCAAGAGACCTGGGTCAACGAACTCATCGCCCTGCGCGAGCATCTGCAGCTCGACCAAGTCCACCTTATCGGCCAGTCGTGGGGTGTTATGTTAGCTATCGCTTATATCATTGACTGCCAGCCTCAGGGCGTCAAGTCGGCGATACTCTCCTCGGGCCTCGCCTCCAGCTCACTTTGGGCCAACGAGCAGCACCGCCTCATCAAATACATGTCGGAAGAGGATCAGGAGGCCATCCGCCACGCCGAAGCCGCAGGAAAGTGGGACGCCCCCGACTATCTCCGTGCCAACGACCATTATTATGAGCGTTACGTCATCAGCATCGACGAGAACTCTCCCGAATGCCTCCGCCGCCCCAAACGCGCCGGCAACGAAGCCTATCTCTACGGCTGGGGACCCAACGAATATCAACCTCTGGGCAATTTGTCCGATTTCGAATACACCGACCGCCTCAACGAAATCAAGCAGCCCTGCCTGATTTGCAGCGGCACCCGCGACATCTGCACCCCCGTGGTAGCCGCTTCGCTCTACGAGAACATTCCCAACAGCCGCTGGGAGGTCTTCAAAGGCGCACGCCACACCTGCTTCGTCGAACAGACCGACAAGTATTGCGAAATTTTGGAGAAATGGTTGGAGGAAAATGATTAATCAAATACAAGAGCGAATACTACATTTTAACGGAACGTGGAGAAGTTACCAGCAGAGAATTCTGGACGACCTCGGTTTTCATATTAGAGACAAGAAACTTCACATCGTTGCCGCTCCCGGCGCGGGCAAGACCACCCTCGGCATTGAGATTATCGCACGTCTTCAGCACCCAACCCTGATACTTTGTCCTACCAACACCATCAAAGACCAGTGGCGAGAGCGCATCTGTACCTCCTTTCTCCAAGAGAAAGACTATGGGCTTGTTTCCACTCATATCAGAAAACCGGGATACTTGACCGTAACCACCTATCAGGCACTTCTGGCCGCTTTCTGCGGACGTGCGGAAGAGGACGAGACGTCTGCACCTAATGAGAGCTCCGAACCGGAAGAGACTGAAACCAAATCCATCTCATCCACCGGAAGATTCAAGCAAGAAAAAGCCAATGAGGTGATTGCCATTCTGAAAGCGGCGAATATATCAATGCTCTGTTTTGATGAGGCACACCATCTGCGCAGGGAATGGTGGAAAGCGCTTACCTACCTTAATGAACACCTGAAACCGGAACAGACTCTTGCCCTGACGGCTACGCCTCCCTACGATGCGGAATATGGCGAATGGAAACGCTATCAGGACCTCTGCGGAAAAATTGACGAGGTGATTTCAATTCCGGAACTGGTAAAGAACGGCGACCTGTGTCCCCATCAGGATTACGTCTATTTTTCGTTCCTGAAGCAGCATGAACGGGATTTGCTGGACAAATACAAGCAAAACATCAAGTCTTTCATTGAGATGATCCTGAACGATTCGGAACTGTCAGAGGGGCTGTCGAAAATGAAGTTCTTTGAGGCAGAAGACGCCGATGTGGAAATGATTTTCGAGTTGCCGGAGTTCTATATCTCCATCGCATCCTTGCTGAACGCCAAAGGGTATCCGATTCCGGAAAGTTTTTTGGAACTTTTCGATGCCAAACAAAGCGATTTGCCAAAATTCGACCTTAAGCAAGCCTCCGCATTCATCAAAGGCTTTTTGGAGAATGAGACGGAGTCGTTCCAACTTTTCGAGTCGAAAAAGGACGAATATTTCAATTTGGCAAAGCGTTTAGGCCTTGTAGCCAACAAAAAGGTAGTTCTTGACGAAAACGTCAAAATCCGCAGAATGATTGCCGGCAGCTTGGGGAAGCTGGACTCCATCGTGCAGATTGTCAAACAGGAGTCCTCACAGTTGAAAGAAAAGCTGCGCATGGTCATCCTGACCGACCATATCAAGATAGACGACACAGCTTGCCAAAGTATCGGGGTGGTGCCGATTTGGCGAAAGCTGAAAGAAACCGTCATAGAGAACGTGTCTATTGCTGTGTTGTGCGGATCGCTTATCCTGTTACCGGAAAAAGCCATCAGCAAATTACACAAATCATTGTCTGCCAACAACATTTCAGAAGACAGCATCCATATCAGCCGTTTTGGTGACGATGACAACTATATCAGAATCACTCCCAAGGAGAGTCTCAGAAACCACATTGTCAGAATCATTACGGAGATGTTCTGTGCGGGCGACCTGACGGTTCTCATCGGTACGCAGGCATTGCTCGGCGAAGGTTGGGACGCGCCCGCCATCAACTCGCTGATTCTCTCCAGCACGGTGAGTTCATACATGCTCTCCAACCAGATGCGGGGGCGCGCCATCCGCATCGACAAGCACAACCCCGACAAGGTGTCGAACATCTGGCACCTGGCCACTATCGACTTTCCTGACAAGAAAGATTTTTCCATGTTCGGAACCATCTCAGACAACGACATGGATGCTCTTCGGATGTACACTTCCGATCTAGTGCAATTAGACACCCGGTTCAAGGGGTTTGAGGCACCGTCCTACTATGGCAATCACGAAATCGTGTCAGGAATAGAAAGGATATTGGACGACCCGAGTTACAGAGAAGTCGCTCTGAGGAAAAGAACGGAGAAACTTAAAGACAACACTTTGAAACTTGCCAAAAACAGAGAGCTGATACGGCAATGGTGGAACGACGCTTTGTACCTTGGATATAGCCGGAACAAGGCGATGCACCTGTCAACAGGCGTCGATGTTCCCCGATTGACCACGAAGTCGTTGCTGTTTTATGGATACAAGTCCATGACTCTATCGTTTCTGGCGATCGTTTTCACTGTCTATCACCTACTTTCAGGAGTGATTCCGTTTATTTTCCTAACCGCTATCACCCTAATAGTCGTTGCCGTCTTTCTTGGAGTAATGGTCGCAAAATATCTCAAAACAGGAACAGTGGAAGGGGTGATGAAACAAATCTCCATTGCGATTTTGGAAACAATGTCATCTCAAAGACTGATAAAATCATCCATCAAGAATGTCGGCTTGCAGGTTACGGAAAATCATGGTTCGATTTTTGTCAGTTGTAGCAACCTTCCTGCCGAAGAGAACAACATGTTTATTCAGTCCCTGCAGGAGTTTCTGGATCCGGTTGACAACCCCAGATACCTGCTCATCAAGCATAGCAAATTCCTGGGAAAAATCAAGCAGACAGACTACTTTGCGGTTCCCACTGTATTGACGTGGAACAAAAGTAGCATAGAAATATTCCAAAAACTGTGGGAGAAATACATCGGAGAATGCGAGATTGTTTACGTTCGGAATCTTGAAGGACGGAAAATACTCCTGAAAGCCCGCAAAGATGCCTCCTCGGCCATGAAACGGAAACGTTCCAAAAGGCTTTCGAAGTGGCAATAAAGTTTTTTGTATCGATTGCTGATTGATACATGATATATTAGTTTTATAAATATGACATTCAACACATACGGAAATAAAGAAAACCAGAGTTTGCTGCTAATACCGGGATTAGGGGTATCCTACGAGATATTCCTGCCGCTGATAGAACTGCTGAAGGACAAATATTACATTGTCGCGGTTGGCATTGACGGATTTTTGCTCGGTCAGGAGTCGCAGTTTACCTCTGTCGATGACCAAGCTGTTCAGGCGATTCAATACATTCAGAATAATCTGAATGAACATCTGGATGTTGCCTATGGGCTTTCTTTGGGCGGTAAAATCCTGTCCAGAATCCTTGAGCGCAACGAGATTGTTATTGACCATGCCATTATGGACGCAGCCCCGCTGCTGCCTCTGCCCAAATGGACTGTGAATCCATTGCGATACTACCAGAGCCTGAATGTGTGGACCTGCTATCACTGGACCGGCTTCTGGAAATTTGTGTTTCATTCCCACTATTTTGACGTGCTTTTGGACGAATGCAAGAAAGTGTGGCCCTCTGGCAAAGGGAAAGCCGTACGCGACGGTTACAAGGATGTTTACACCCAAAAGCTGGAATCCATCCAAGGGGCAAACATTCACTATTGGTACGGCACGAAAGAGGCTTTTATCGCCAAGCCCCAGGCCGAGCACCTGTGCAAAATCCATCCTGACACTCACGTGGAAGTCTTTCCAAAAATGAATCACGGGCAGCTACTGGTGGATCATCCTGAAGAAATTGCCAAGAGGATACTGAGAATGAATACGAAATAAATATAAATAACAGATATAACAAAAAAGCACCCTTTCCTGGGCGCTTAAACAAAATAGGGCCGCCACAATGTGACAGCCCTTTATTTTGAGCGGAAAACGAG
>LXOW01364558.1_pt1 | contig 10325 bp, 7 predicted proteins | sample 1368591 | NCBI WGS metagenome assembly LXOW01 (sample SAMN04884650, study PRJNA319009) | bovine gut metagenome | isolation source: Cow rumen | host: Bos taurus | place: Italy: Legnaro (PD) | collected 2014-07-09
CTCCTGAAGCGATACAGGTTTCTCACCAATCCTATTCATCTCTATCACCTCCTTAGCACGTTCCGCAGAGATTGTCTCTAAGTTGGCTGCGATATTCTTATCAGTAGAATAAGTAACCATACCGGCAAGGATATCACTCTTAAAGAGATAATAGTCGGAATCTTGTGTCTGAAGTATCTGATCTTTGTGAGGAAGACGTTTTGAAGCCTCCATATAGTCATCAACCTCATAGTTCAGACAACACTTCAATTTGGCGCACATACCTGCCAGCTTTTGAGGATTAAGTGAGATATCCTGATAACGTGCAGCATTGGTACTCACGCTGGAGAAGTTCTTCATCCATGTAGCACAACATAACTCGCGTCCACAAGGGCCGGTTCCACCGATACGTCCTGCCTCCTGACGAGCACCGATCTGTTTCATCTCAATACGTACATGGAATGCGGCAGCAAGGTCTTTGATAAGTTGACGGAAATCCACACGATCATCGGCTATATAATNNTTGTTACCGTCACCCTGATATTCCACATCACCGATCTTCATCTGCAATCCAAGCCCCTTGGCTATCATACGGCTCTCAATCATCGTATTATGCTCACGAGCCTTGGCCTCATGGAACTTCTGCATATCCACATCCCTGGCTATACGGTAGATACGTTTGATATCATCCGGTGACTTTATTGTAACCTTCTTTAATTGCAGTTTCACAAGTCTTCCCGTCAGTGTAACCACACCGATATCGTGACCCGGATTTGCCTCGACAGCCACAATATCACCTTTCTTCAACGGAAGGTTATTCACATTATGATAGTAGCCCTTACGAGTATGTTTGAACTGAACCTCTACAAGGTCAGTATCATTGAAATTACCGGGCACATCAGCAAGCCAGTCATATGTATTCAACTGTCGGTCTTGTCTTCCAACAGCCTGATGACACAGTCCCCTATCACATCCAACCTTGACAACTCGGTCTTTATTATTCTCAATCATATATTTACTTTGTAATTAAAAGCACAATCATTTGCAGGCAGAAGTCGAAAAATACTATCTTTCCGTTTGCATTTTGTCCTATATCGCGTATTGCCTTATTTGCCAGATCGCTGATTGGCATGATGTTAACCTCATTCACGAATCGTGCAAAGTTACGCGCAAAATCTTCTTCCTTCTGCGTCATATATGTCAGTTCCTCCTGTCGGAAGTTATACATAAAGTTCTCACGTATCATTCGCAGGAAGTATGTAAGCCAGCGTTTCTGTTTTTCTCGCCCGAAGCCCGCCATAACCTCACTCCACTTTCTAAGGTCCTTAATCTTTCGCTGATAGGCAAGGCGCATAAGCGAGATAAAAAGATCCAGGAACTGCTCGTTTTCCGAACCCACCTGAAGCTCCTCCATCGCTTTAAGCCAACTGCCATTAGCCAGTCTTGCTATACGGTGTGCCGCATCTTCGCTTATACCTCTGCGCTCTACAAGAGCCTGTTCTATTGAGGTATCATCTATCTTCTTCACATCAATACGCTGCACACGACTACGAATGGTTTCAAGCAATTTATCCGGCTCTTCACAGACCATTATAAAGACAGTCTGCTGAGGCGGTTCCTCGATGAGTTTGAGAAGTTTGTTAGCACACTCGATATTCATGCGCTCAGGCAACCATACCAGATTAACCTTATAACCTCCCTGGCTTGATTTCAGACTTAATTTTCTCACCAAGTCATCGCTCTCGCCAGCAGTGATGATTGCCTGCTGGTTCTCACCTCCCATAGCCTGCATCCACTGGTCCATAGTAAAATAAGGTCCCACCATCACCAGTTCGTGCCACTCCTTTGCAAAGTCATCGCTTACAGGTTTGTGGTCTGTACTCATCGATGGCAGTTTAATAGTAGGATAAGTAAAATGCAGGTCAGGATGCTCCAGTTTTTCCAGCATTGCCTTCGATGAAGTACTACCATCATCAAGAAGACCGCAAGCGAAAGCTATTGCTATCGCCATCTTCCCTATTCCATGGGGGCCGCAGAGCATAAGAGCATGAGGCAGACGGTCTTCACTCACCATCTGCATCAGGCGCTCCTGCACCTCTTTCTGTCCTATGACACTCTCAAACCCCATAAGATTATCATTTTTCCATTATAAAAGCCTCCTTACGACCTCTGCCACGCTGTCAACAGCCGATACAGTGTAGAAGTGGATATTATTCACTCCGTTTTGATAGAGATTACGACATTGCTCTGTGGTCCACTCTATACCAAGCTGTTTAGCATCATCGTCTGTCTTACACTTCACGATCTCCTTAGCCAATGGCTCTGGGATATCGCAGTGGAATGTCTTTGGGACAACCGTCTGCTGACTTAGTTTTGCAAATGGTTTTATTCCAGGAATGATAGGTATAGTGATACCCATTGCCCGAGCCTTATTTACAAATTCGAAATACTTCTCATTATCGAAAAAGAGTTGTGTCACAGCATATTGTGCTCCCAATTCCTGTTTCTGACGAAGATATTCCATATCACGCTCCAGATTTGGAGCCTCCTCATGTTTCTCGGGATAACAGGCAACTCCGTAATCGAAGGACTTGCCCGGGTTCTTTATAGGACTTCCGTCAGCAAAACGACCTTCATTGAATGCCTTAACCTGTTTAATCAAATCTGTGGTATGCGCATGGCCTCCTATAGTTGGTATAAACCTACTATCCTCCTTTGCTTTATCTCCACGTAGCAGTAGCAGGTCGCTGATACCAAGGAACTGCAGATCAAGGAGCTCATACTCGATATCTTCTATCGTAGCTCCACTACAGATGACATGTGGTTGTACAGGTATGCCATATCGCTGTTGGATTGCAGCAGCAATGGCTATAGTACCAGGACGTCTGCGAATACGTTGGCGTTCAAACTGACCATTCTCGAGTTCACGATACACGAACTCTGAGTGGTGGGTTGTGATATTTATATATGCAGGATCAAACTCTCTCAGCTTGTCGATATCGGCAAACAGTTTCTCCGTACCTGTCCCCTTTAGCGGTGGCAACACTTCAAACGAGAATCTCCTGCTCTCGTTATCTATATTCAATACACTCATCGTGTCATTATCCTTTTTTGGGGTACAAAGGTACGAATAAAAGATTAAAACGCCAAATTTTATTTAGGTATTTCAGATATTATCCCCTTCTTTGCTGAAGTTTCTCGGATAACAATCTGTTGCGGAACTATCTTCTTATATATCTTTGTATCACCTCCTATTGCTTTTAACAGCATCTCACATGCAGTCTTACCCATCAGGTTCGACTGATCCTCAATGACCGACATCTTCGGAGTGACGTAAAGTGCATGAGGATCGTCGGTAAAGCCAATAAGAGCAACATCTTCAGGAATACGTAATCCCGTCTTCTTTATTGCAGCAAGAGAAGCGAAGGTAATGGTATCATTGAATGCAAGGATAGCATCAGGGCGATATTCGCTTTGCAAGAGATTAGTGACTGCCTCAACATCCTTCTGATAGTCTATCTTATCACAAATCACAAGTTCACGCTCTATAGGAATACGGTTTTCACGTAGTGCTTCCAGATATCCATGCTTACGACGACGTACCATATCGAGATGGTTAGGGCCGCCAATAAACGCTATACGACGACTTCCGGTATCGATAAGATGCTGGGTAGCCTGCTGTGCAGCCTCATCACCATTAGCCGTAACGCATGAGAATTTATCCGAGAGACAGGTCCGTCCAAAAAAGACCAAGGGGATTCCCATTGTAGCGATTTCCTCGAAATGTGTATAGTCTGTGGTGCTCTGAGCCAGACATGCGACAATACCCTCCACATGCATGCTTATGAAATTATCGATTGCACGTACCTCCGCCTCACNNGCCTCACTGTCTTCATGAGTATTTGCACTGATGACAGAATAGCCTGCCTTACTTGCCTCATATTCGATACCGTCGAGCACGGAGGAATAATAATGGCTCACGAGATTTGGCACAACAACCCCAATCATCCTAGGAGCCTCCTTACGCAAACTCTGGGCAAAAGGATTAGGACGATAGTTCATCCTTTTTGCAAGACTCTTTACCTTCTCCTGCATTTCAAGTCCTATTTCAGGACTGTTACGCAAAGCTCTACTTACAGTCGCAATACTTACTCCTAGTTCACGTGCAAGGTCCTTCAACGAAGTTCTATGTTTACTGTTTGGCATACCGTTGAAAATATTTGGTGGCAAAGATACGCATTTTTATCGAAAAACGCAAACGTTTACGTGTTTTTTTACGTTAAAAAGCATGATTTTACGGGAAAAACTACGTACCTTTGCAACAGAATTCAGAAATNNGAATTCAGAAATGAGTAATGAATAGTTGATAATAAGTTAGTTAGAAAAATGAGAACCGAGGCTGTCGTGATGACATCCTCGGTTTTTTGCTTTAACCAATAAAGGCTTATTGAATATGGTCTATATCCCCAGAGCCAGACTTATGCTTTTCCAAAGACTCTACATGTCCCTTCAATTTTATGTCGCCACTACCAACAAGATTGCACTTTGCTCTCTTACAACCCTCGACGAAACGGACATCTACATCACCAGAACCCTTGAGATGGATATCCGTATCAGCTACATCCCACTGACTTACTGACACATCACCGGATCCAACAAGAGAAATAGATGATGAAAAAGCCTTTAGCCGTTTTATCTTCAGATCACCAGAGCCAACCAGTTCACTAGTGCAATTGTCACATATAATATCACTGAACTCAATATCACCGGATCCACGTAGCATGATACGCATATCGTCAGTATCTAAATGGCTCTCTGACTTAAAGTCGCCTGATCCATACAACTGTACCCCAATAAGATCAGGTGACGAAACATAGATTTTCACGTCACCCACTGAACCGACAGATATATTCACGAAACCTATTTTTCCCTTATTACGGACAGTAAGAGTATTACCTTCTACAGTAGTAACGATCTCATTCACAACATTTTCCGGGCCATCAAGACGTACTGAAAAAGAGTCTGCCTGAGTATAAAAAACAGTAGGAGATCCATAGACCTCAATGCGTTCAAAACCATAAAGTTTACGTACCTGGGTAATATTATTCGAATCTGCCAAAAGGACATTCTCTCTATACACACAGGACATCATCATTTGAGCCATCACCAGAACAAACAGGCAGGACACTAAAGAATGTTTTGCTTTCATAATTCAATCATTTTATTGTTACGTTCTGACCATTTGACGCAACAAAAACCAAAAAAGTTGCAAAGAAAACTAAATTTTTCTGGTAAGAGGTAACAAAACCCAGAACTTAGAACCTTCGCCAAGCTCTGAGATAACACCTGTAGTACNNAGACAGTCCGAGACCAGCACCAGGAACAAATTCATCGAGTTTAACAAAGCGGTCAAAGATACGTTCCTGATCATCTTTACTAATTCCCTTACCGGTATCGCTCACCCAGATAGTTACCTGATTACCATTGGTATCGTATCCCAAGGTTATAGTACCATTAGTGGTAAACTTAATCGCATTCTGCATAAGGTTATCCAAAATCTCCCTCAATACCGCCTGGTCTGTTCGTATCAGCATTTCTTCCTGAGGCAGGTGATTAAGGATAGGAACATCTGTACTTGGCTGATAGAACTCAACTATCTCCTTAAACATCGGATTTAGGTCGACAGCAGCCATCGCCAAGCTACGGGCTCCTGCTTCTATCTCTGCCATGCTTACAAGACCACTTACGATGCGTAGCAGCTTCTGATTATTCTGTTGTATCTCACTGATAATCAGATTCCTGTCATTCTCATCCTGTACCATTGGCAGCAAGTCTGCAAAGCCTACTATAGCATTCAGTGGAGTTCGTATCTCATGTCCCATATTTGCCAGGAATGTAGTCTTCAGACGGTCACTCTCTTCTGCCTTATTACGTGCCAGGATAAGTGCCGTCTCCAACTCCTTACGTCCATCAATACGCATCGAGGCACCAACTATCTTTGTAGGCATGCCATCAGCATTACGGTCACCTATCGTGGCATAACTTTCTTCCCAATAGGTCTTACCCTGAATAACGGACTTCACATGATACTGTTGGAAGAAAATATCCGTTTTGCCTTGACACATATCATCCAGAGCCTTTGTCACACGAGCCTGATCGCTGGGAAGGAACTGTGAAATCCAATCATCAATATTAGTTCCAGCCTCTGGAGTGAAGTTATCATTATTTTCACGGAAATCATTTTCAAAGGTAATAGAGCGCATCTTAGGGTCAACATGCCAGGTTGCCAAACGCATCGCCTTAAGGACAAATTCATATTCTACATTTGTCTCAAGCATCTTCTCTATCTCCTTGAGCTCTTTTTCCAGTTGCTTACGCTGCACCATCTGACGATAGATAAGTGCAATAAGCGCAAGAAAAATTACTAATCCTACTAACCAAAGAAGGATAACCAACGAAGAAGTTCGCAGTGTGATAAATAACATGCCTCCGGTCATATTTACTACGTTGATGTGGCAAAATTAAGAAAAAAAACGGAATAACACAAAATAAAGATGATTTTTTTGTGTTTTATTTGTTTTTTTGCCTAACTTACATTAACTTTGCAGTCGTTTTTCCACATTATAAAGAAAATGGAACAAAATTTCAACCTCATCGCCAAAACGTTTATGGGACTGGAACCTGTACTGGCGAAAGAACTGACCCAATTAGGGGCAAATGATGTACAAATAGGTAGACGAATGGTATCGTTTACTGGTGACAAAGAGCTGATGTATCGTGCTAATTTCCAATTGCACACAGCTATCCGTATTTTAAAACCCATCAGGCATTTCAAGGCAAAGAGTGCTGATGATGTCTACGAAGAGATTAAGAAAATTGATTGGGCCGAATATCTTAGCCCAGAAAAGACTTTTGCTGTAGATGCTGTGGTTTTCTCTGAAGAGTTCCGACACTCCAAATTTGTGTCTTATAAGGTTAAGGATGCCATTGTAGACTTTTTCCGCGAGAAAACAGGCAAGCGTCCGAACATCTCTGTTGCAAATCCCGACATACGTCTTAACATGCATATTGCAGAAGACCACTGTACGCTGAGCCTAGACTCCAGTGGAGAGTCATTGCATCGCAGAGGCTATCGTCAGGAGAGTGTAGAGGCTCCTCTTAATGAGGTACTTGCAGCCGGAATGATACTGATGTCTGGATGGCAGGGCGATACTGACTTTATTGATCCTATGTGTGGTTCAGGAACTCTCCTTATCGAGGCTGCACTGATAGCAAAGAACATGGCTCCTGGACTTTTCCGCAAGGAATATGCCTTTGAGAAATGGCCAGACTTCGATGCAGATCTCTTTGATTATATCTATAATGACGATAGCCAGGAACGTGAGTTCAATCACCATATCTACGGCTATGATATAGACATCAAGGCAGTAAATACAGCCCGTCTTAACGCAAAGGCTGCAGGTCTTTCTGCTGATATCACCATTGAACAGCAGGACTTTAAGGATTTCATGCAGCCTCAGAACAAAAGTATCATGATTACCAATCCTCCCTATGGAGAGAGAATATCCACGCCAGACCTCCTTGGCACCTATCGTACGATCGGTGAACGTCTGAAGCACCAGTTCAGGGGTAATGACGCATGGATTCTCTCATATCGCGAGGAGTGTTTCGAGCAGATCGGTCTCAAGCCGAGTATCAAGATTCCTCTATATAATGGATCACTTGAATGCGAGTTCCGCAGATACCAGATGTTTGACGGCAAATTGAAGGACTTCCGTCATGAGGGTGGCGTTGTAAAGACTGAGGAAGAAAAGCGCCAGATGGCTCAGAAACACCGTTTTAAGAAAGAGCGTGAGTTTAAGCAACGTCTCGAGGAGACAGAGCAAAACGAAGAAGCCGACATCCGTAATTTCACCTTCCATCGTCATGATATCGAGAAAAAAGAGCGTCCTATCCGTAAAGAACGAAATTTCCATGAAGAAAATGACAAACGCAAGGGACGTGACTTTAAGNNCGTGATTTCGGTAAGAGCAAACGTGACTTCGGCAAGAACAAAAGAAGATTTGACGACGATGAAGATTAAGTACTTACTGGGTATCGTTGCCCTGATAATATCTGTATCGATGTCTGCACAGGATAAGTTATTCACCCTTGAGGATCTGAACTTTGGCGGCAAAAACTACGCAAACCTCCGTCCACAGAACATGTGGCTCACATGGTGGGGCGAGAAACTGATACAGACAGATGTAGAGGAGTGCTACACCATAGACACCAAAACTGGCAAGAAAAGCCTCCTCTTTACTCTCGAAGATATCAACAAGATTGCAGGTAGCAATGATGAGAGTTACGTTCGTCATCTGATGAATGCCAGATTCCCCTACCCCGACAAACCTATTGTAGCTTTGGGAAATAGAAAGGCTTTTATTCTGCTTGACTTCGAGACTAAGAATATTGTTTGGCAGGATAGCATCTCAGGGCAGGAGGCAAACGACTGGAACTCAGTATCCCGAGCTACAACTTACGTAGAGGATAATCAGTTATATGTAGTTGACGGTGAGGGGGAGAAGCATCAGTTGAGTACTGATGGAAGTCGGGATATAGTTTATGGACATAGTGTTCATCGCAATGAGTTCGGTATTCGCAAGGGCACATTCTGGAGTCCAAAAGGTAACAGACTTGCTTTCTATCGCATGGATCAGAGCATGGTAACCGACTACCCTCAGGTAGACATTTTCCCACGTTCAGCCACCTNNAAGCCATAAGGTAACCGTGGGTGTCTACGATGTCAAGACCGAAAAGACAATCTATCTGCAGGCTGGCGATCCTACCGACCGTTATTTTACCAATATAGCATGGAGTCCAGACGAGAAGACCATCTACATATTTGAGCTGAACCGCAAGCAGAATGATTGCCGCTTGGTATCCTACGATGCAGAATCTGGTGAAAAGATTGTAGAGCTTTATCACGAGACTTCAGATAAATATGTAGAACCACAGAACCCCATACTGTTCCTGCCTTGGGATGAGACGAAGTTCATCATGCAGAGTCAGAAAGACGGCTACAACCACCTTTATCTCTTCGATGTGAGCGGTAAAGAGCTGAAGCAGATTACCAGCGGAAAGTGGGTAGTGCTCAATGTCGTAGGCTTTAACACCAAGACCAAGAGCATATTGATACTCAGCAATGAGGCCCATCCGATGAATAGTAATCTGTATACCGTCAACATTAAGAATGGTAAGCGCAGACTTATGGGCAAAGGCATCGGAGTAGTGCAGAGTGCACAACCATCGGCATCAGGACAGATGGTTGCTCTTAAGCTGTCTTCTTACAATCACCCACGCTTCATCGACATCATCAATACAAACGGCATGGGTAAGGTAACAGATCTTCTGGATGCCGAGGACCCCTGGAAAGAGTATCAGCAACCTATTTACGAAAGTGGAAGTATTAAGGCCGCAGATGGAACCACCGATCTGTACTTCAGAATGGTAAAGCCCCATGACTTCGACATCAATAAAAAATACCCGACAGTGATATATGTATATGGTGGTCCTCATGCCCACAATGTAGATGCTTCATGGCATTATGCCAGTCGTTCCTGGGAGACATATATGGCTCAGAAGGGTTATATCGTTTTCATTCTTGACAATCGTGGGTCAGAGAATAGAGGCAGAGACTTTGAACAGGCCACTTTCCACCAGCTGGGTCAGATTGAGATGCAAGACCAGATGACGGGTGTGGAATACCTTAAAAAGCAGCCTTATGTAGATATGAATCGTCTGGGTGTTCACGGTTGGAGTTTCGGAGGTTTCATGACGATCTCACTGATGACCAATTATCCAGGCATTTTCAAGGTTGGTGTTGCAGGAGGTCCAGTCATCGACTGGAAATGGTACGAAGTTATGTATGGCGAGCGCTACATGGGCACTCCACAGGATAATCCAGATGGTTACGCCAAGACCAGCCTCATAGATAAGGCAAAGAATCTGAAGGGTAAGCTTCAGATGATCACCGGTTATAATGACAATACGGTAGTGCCCCAACATTGTCTCTCGTTCCTTGACGCATGTATCAAAGCTGGCACCCAGCCCGATTTCTTTGCCTATCCAGGCGAGGAGCACAACATGCGAGGACACGCCTCAGTGCATCTGCATGAACGTATCACCCAATATTTCGAGGACTTCTTGAAATAAATTCATAAATTGTAAATTAGTAAATCGTAAATCATAAGATGAGAATATTATTGTTAGGAAGTGGCGGACGTGAGCACGCCTTAGCTTGGAAAATCGCTCAGAGTGAGAAATGTGAGAAGCTCTATATCGCACCAGGCAACGCTGGTACAGGT
>LXOW01149945.1_pt1 | contig 10324 bp, 7 predicted proteins | sample 1368591 | NCBI WGS metagenome assembly LXOW01 (sample SAMN04884650, study PRJNA319009) | bovine gut metagenome | isolation source: Cow rumen | host: Bos taurus | place: Italy: Legnaro (PD) | collected 2014-07-09
AAAAACAGAAAGCAATATGGCACACAAAAAAGGTGTTGGTAGTTCCAGCAATGGTCGTGAATCCGAAAGCAAACGCTTAGGCGTGAAAATCTTTGGTGGTCAGAAGTGCGTCGCCGGCAACATCATCGTCCGTCAGCGCGGTACCGCCCACAACCCCGGCCAGAATGTCGGCATGGGCAAGGATCACACCCTCTTCGCCCTCGTCGACGGCGTGGTGAAGTTCCATAAAGGCCGTGAGGATCGCAGTTTTGTTAGCGTGGTTCCCGCCGAGTAAGAAAAAGTAGTAATTTTTTTCATAGTTTTTGCATGGCCCTGTTCCATTCGTGGAGCAGGGTTTTTTCTTATTTCTCCATCTGTATGCGGATGCTCTCGCCGTGGATTTTCTCGAGGAGTTCGCGGGTGAAGGCTTCGTTGAGGCCAAGCCTTGCGGCCTGGCGGAGGCGGTCGTCGACCATGGAGGCCCAGCGGTCGGACTGGTAGACGGTCATTCCGGCCTCGCGTTTGAGGGTGGCAATCTGGTGCGAGCACTGCATGCGCTGTCCGAGGAGTTGCAGGAGGTCGTGGTCGACGCTGTCGATTTTTCTGCGCAGCAGCGCCAGCTCGGGTGCGATGGTCGCCGACGGCTGTCCGTTGGCCGCTGGCTGTCGGGAGAGGAGCTTTTCGGTGAGGTCGCGGAGCTCGTCGGGGGTGAGCTGCTGTGCGGCGTCGGTGAGGGCATGGGTGGGGGAGGGGTGAACCTCGACCATAAGGCCGTCGTAGTCGAGTTGCAGGGCAGTCTTGGCAATCTGCGGCACCAGGGCGGTGCTGCCGCCGATGTGGCTGGGGTCGCAGAGGATAGGCAGGGTGGGTAGCTGGTGGCGCAGCTCCATGGCCACCTCCCAAAGGGGTTCGTTGCGGTAGCCGTGGTTGTCGTACATGTTGAATCCGCGGTGGATGGCGCTGATGTTGTCGACACCAGCATGCTGGAGGCGCTCAATGGCGCCGAGCCAGAGGCGTATGTCGGGGCTCACGGGATTCTTCACCATGACGGCCATGCCGCTGTTGTGTAAGGCCTGGCAGAGGTCGTCGACCATGAAGGGGTTGGAGGTGGTGCGGGCGCCAATCCAGACGGTGTCGATGCCGTAGCGGCGGCAGAGCTCTACATGTTCGGGGCGTGCCACCTCGCAGCAGAAGCGCAGCGGACTGCCGTCGGCCATGCGCAACGGACTCTCGCGCAGCTCCTGCATCCAGCGCAATGCGGGTTCGCCGAGGCCTTCGAAGCCTCCCGGACGGGTACGCGGCTTCCATACGCCGCCGCGGATGAGGCGCACGCGAGGCTGGCGGCTCAGGGCCTCGCAGATCTGCTGTAGCTGCTCGCGGCTCTCCACGCTGCACGGGCCGGCGATGAGGTAGGGTCTGTCGTTGTGTTCCATAATAATTTGCAAAAGTACACAATTTTTTCGATATGGAGACGTTATTTCTGCATGAAAGTAAAATATCTGAAACTGAAGAACTGGCTGCTCGTCACGGTGATGGGAGCCTTGGGATTGTCGTCGTGCCACTGTCACAAGGAGGCTGCGAAGGTGGAGGAGAGTGAGGCTCCGGCCATGAAGCCGCGCGAAGAGATTCGTCTGATGTATGGCGTGCCGACGATGACTTTCCATATTCGCGGACAGGTGATGAGTGCCGACGGTACCCCCGTGAAGGATATCCGCGTCAATATGCTCGAGCGCAATATGGAGCTGAAGGACGGTGAGTTGCAAGGCGACCCCGAGCGCGTGAAGGTGTGGCTCGACCAGAGCGCTGTAGTCACCGACAAGGATGGCCGCTTCGAGATTATGAACAGTGGCATTCCCCAGGAGGAGGTGAGACTGATGGTGCGCGATGTCGACGGCGAGACCAACGGCGAATACAAGGACCAGGTGGTTGGACTGGAGGTGAAGGCTGAGGATGTTGACAAGAGCAATGCCGGTGGCTGGAATCAGGGCACCTTCATGAAGAGGGTGGATGTGACACTGGAGGCCAAATAATCTGGTAGGACTGGTATAGCTGGTATTTCTGGTATGGTTGGGAGTGATGGGGATTTCGTTGAGACAGCGGGTAGGGCTTGAGTTGCAGCGGTCGCTGCGACACAACGAGGCACAGTTGCATTCGCTGAGGACGCTGTTTTGGGAGTGTACGTTGCGGTGCAACATGAGTTGCCGCCATTGCGGAAGCGACTGCAAGGTGCAGCCCGACGTGAAGGATATGCCGGCGGCTGATTTCCTGAAAGTTATCGATACTATTACCCCTCATGTGAATCCGCATGAGGTCTTTATAATTTTCACTGGCGGCGAGGCGCTGTTGCGCGACGACCTAGAGGAGGTGGGGTTGGAACTCTATCGCAGGGAATACCCCTGGGGGATGGTTACCAATGGTTTCTTGTTGGATGAGAGACGGCTGGAGCGCTTGATGGCCAGCGGTATGCACAGTATCACCGTGAGTCTTGACGGCTTCGAGGAGCAGCACAACTGGATACGGCGGCACCCGCAGAGTTTTGCCCGTGCCACAGAGGCCATTCAGCTGCTGGCCGCGAGGAAGGACCTGCTGTGGGATGTGGTTACCTGCGTCAACCCGCGGAACTACACCCGCTTGCGGGAGTTTAGGGATTACCTTGTTTCATTGGGTGTCCCTGCCTGGCGGCTGTTCAGCATTTTCCCCATGGGTCGTGCGGCTAATGACCCTGAGTTGCAGCTGAGCGATGAGCAGTTCCGCGGTATTCTGGATTTTATTAAGGAATGCCGTGAGGGAAACACTAACGCAAAAACACATTTAAGCAATAACGCATTCTTCAACGTCAGCTATGCCTGTGAGGGTTTCCTCGGAGCGTATGAGCAGAAGGTTCGTGACCATTTCTTCTTTTGCCGTAGCGGTGTGGAGGTGGCTTCGATACGTTGCGACGGTGCCATCAGCGGCTGCACTTCGGTGCGCAGCCACATGGACCAGGGCAATATCTACAAGGACGACTTCTGGGAGGTGTGGCAGAACCGCTTCCAGATGATGCGCGACCGCAGTTGGGCCAAGAAAGGTCAATGTAAAGACTGCAAAGTCTGGCGCTATTGCGAAGGCTCAGGCCTGCATCTCTACAATGACGATGGCGAGCTTTTGGTGTGTCATTACAACAGATTGAAAGGTTGAAAGTGTTTTTTTTCAATTTTCAATTTTCAATTATCAATTTTTTTTGTATCTTTGCAATCGCAAATGTGGATAGATTTGTAATGATTGCAACCACTTGAAAAAATGCTAAAGCACTAATTCAACGGCAATTTCAGTACAATCTTTTCACTGTTAAAACAAAGTATTAACAGTTAAAAGTAACGTAAAATGAGCTATTTTTTCACTTCAGAAAGTGTCAGTGAAGGCCATCCCGACNNTCAAATCAGCGATGCACTGTTGGATGAATTCCTCCGCCGCGACCCAGAGAGCCATGTGGCCTGTGAGACGCTGGTAACTACCGGCTTAGCCGTGGTAAGTGGCGAGGTGACCTGCAACGGCTGGGTCGACATCCAAGAGACTGTGCGAGATGTTATCAAGGAGATTGGTTATACCAAAGGCGAATATAAGTTTGAGGCCGAGTCGTGCGCGGTGCTTTCCACCATTCACGGACAGAGCGGCGACATTAATCAAGGCGTCAGTCGCAAGAAAGAAGAGGAACAAGGGGCTGGCGACCAGGGCATGATGTTCGGATACGCTTGTAACGAGACGCGCGAATATATGCCGCTGCCCATCACGCTGGCGCATATCTTCCTGCAAGAACTGACCCGCATCCGCAAAGAGGGCAAGCAGATGACCTACCTGCGCCCCGACGCCAAGAGCCAGATTACCATAGAATACAGCGACGAAGGCAAGCCGCTGCGCGTCGACACCATCGTGCTGTCGACCCAGCATGACGAGTTCGATACCGAGCGCAAGATGCTCAAACAAATTGAAAAGGATGTGCGCGAGATACTGATACCGCGGGTGCTGAAGCGCATCAACGCCAAGAACCGCGCCCTCTTCGCGAAGAAAGACTACAAACTGTATGTCAACCCCACGGGGAAGTTCGTCATCGGCGGTCCCCATGGTGACACGGGCCTCACGGGACGCAAGATTATCGTCGACACCTATGGTGGCCGCGGTGCCCATGGCGGCGGCGCTTTCAGCGGTAAGGACCCCTCGAAGGTCGACCGTTCGGCAGCCTACGCCACGCGACATATTGCCAAGAATATGGTGGCCGCGGGATTGTGTGACGAGGTGCTGGTGCAGGTGGCATACGCCATCGGTGTGGCCGAGCCTGTTGGATTCTATGTTAATACTTATGGTAGCGCCAAGGTGAAGATGACTGACGGTGAGATTGCCAAGAGAGTAGAAAGGCTCTTTGATATGCGCCCATTCGCCATCACGCAACGCTTTGGCCTCAAAAATCCCATCTACCGCCCGACGGCCGCCTACGGCCATATGGGCCGCGACCCCTTCGAGGCACAGGTGGAAGTATATGACGCTGCTGGTCGCAAACGCCAAAAGAAGGTTCAGTTCTTCGGTTGGGAGAAGTTAGATATGGTCGACGCTATAAAGAAAGAATTTAAACTAAGGTAACTATGACAAAACTCAGTGTGAATATCAACAAGGTGGCCACCATCCGCAATGCGCGGGGCGGCAATACCCCTGATGTGTTAAGGTTTGCGCAGGACTGCGAGCGGTTTGGTGCTCAAGGCATCACCGTGCATCCACGTCCCGACGAGCGCCATATCCGCTATGCCGACGCGTTGGCTATCAAACCGCTCATTGGTGTGGAGTATAATATTGAAGGCAATCCTAAAGGCATTTCGAAGAGTCGCCCCTATGGTTTTATCGACCTGGTGAAGGAGATTAAACCTGCCCAAGTGACGCTGGTGCCCGACGCCGAAGGTGTGTTGACCAGCAATGCCGGTTGGGATACCGTCAAGAACCAAGACTACCTGAAGGATGTCGTCAAAGAGTTTAAGCAGAACGGCATTCGCGTGAGCATCTTCATCGACGCCAACCCGCAGATGATAGAGATGGCTGCCAAGACCGGCACCGACCGCGTGGAACTCTATACCGAGAGCTATGCCAGTCGATATGCCGTTGGCCGCGAGGCTGCCATTGCACCCTTTGTCGAGGCCGCCAAAACGGCCCGCGACTGCGGCCTCGGCCTTAATGCCGGCCACGATCTGTCGTTGGAGAACCTTGCCTACTTCCGTCAGCAGATACCATGGTGCGACGAGGTCTCTATCGGTCACGCCCTCATCAGCGATGCCCTCTATATGGGTATTGAAGAGACTATCCATCGGTACCTAGTTTGTTTGCAATGACAAAACAAGAGAAAAGAGACAGTATCCTGAACGGTTTGGTATTCGCATTGCTTACCACAGGCCTGCTTGGATTGACCTTATTCTCCTATATTTTGGGCGTTGGAGACCGCTCGTTTATGGATGTATGGGGATGGGTGTACTATTTTGTTTCCTCTTTGATGCATGCCGGATTTTTCGTACTTGCTCCACTGGTCGTGGTATATATTCCATTGTCACTTCTCGGAGTAAGGAAGAAGATAGGGATACCTGTACTTGGCATATTCTACGTATTCCTTGTTCTTGTTGCTGTTGTGAACCGCTACGTATTCCAGTTATATCATTTCCATATCAATGGTTTTGTGCTTGATATGCTTTTTTCTGAAGGGGCGGGTGAAATATTCGTGTTTTCTGTCTGGCTATATGTCAAGGCGATCTTGATATTCCTCGGCGTATGTTTGGCGGTCATTGTCCTTGCATGGCTGTCTTCTTACCTGTCGAGGAAGATTGCTAGGAGAAGACCGGTCTATTGCTATTCTCTTGCAGCCTTTCTGGCGATTTCCCTTCTGTCGCAGGGATTTCATGTCTATGGAGCCGCAACATTGCACCCCTCCATTCTAGAGAGTGACTCTTTCCTGCCCTATTATTTCCCTCTCAGCATGAACTCGGCGTTGGACAAGATGGGAATCATTGACAGGACGGAAATAGCAACCCTAAAGATTAGCGAAAACAGTGCCCCAATAACTTACCCAGTCAATGAATTGAGGACAGATGCGAATAAACTCATGTTTGGACATCCGAACATAGTGATGATAGTAGTGGACTCATGGAATTTTAGAACATTGACAGAGGACTGTATGCCCAATGTATGGAGCTTTAAAGAAAAAGCCGAGTTCTTCTCCAACCATTTGAGTAGTAGTAACGGAACCCGGGGAGGAATATTTGGTTTAATCACCGGACTCACATCCTATTATTGGAAAAGTTTTGAGTATTCTTCCTTAAGACCGGTGTTTATTAGACAACTACAGGAAAATGGGTACGCAATCCAAGTCTATCCTTCGGCGAACTTCAGGACACCACCTTTTGACCGTATGTTCTTTAAAGGAATGGATATTCATACTACTACAGAGGGCAATAGTGTTTATGAAAGGGATTGCAATCTTACCTCCAATTTCATCAATGACCTTGCTGACTTCCATCGAGATGGGTTGCCGTTCTTCTCGCTTCTGTTCTACGATATGGCTCACGCCATAGCTGTCCCGAAAGAGAAAAACACCCGTTTCCAACCAGCATGGGAGTATGCTGACTATACCAAGTTGAACAACAATACCGATCCACTGCCTTATTATAATCTATATAGAAATTGTCTCTATCAGATAGATTCGCTTGTCGGTATGGTGTTCAAGGCATTGGAAGCAAATAATTTGATGGACAATACCATCATAGTTGTCACGGGAGACCACGGACAGGAATTCAACGAGAATAAAAAGAACTATTGGGGCCATTCCGGAAATTATTCGAGGTACCAAATTCAAGTTCCGTTGATTCTGTACTATCCGCAAGTGCAGAAAAAGGTCTATTGCCACAGAACGACACATTACGACATTGTTCCGACATTGTCTAGAATGGCATTCGGGATATCCAATCCCGCAAGTGATTATTCCATGGGTGAGTTTTTGCAAAATGATAGGTCGAGGGGTTGGCATATTGTTGGAAACGATATTAACTATGCCTTCATTACTGAGGATGGACACATTATTGAGAAGCAGGGAAACGGCTATGTCAAAGTGTATGACAGAGACATGAATCTCCAATCAAATTATAAGATATCTCCCAAAGAATTGAACGACAATCTTGTGCGATTGAACAGATTTTATAGATGACAATAGGTATGAAACGCTTTGGCATTGTAATGTTACTGACAATCAGCCTTTCTGTTGCTGCACAGGAAGAAATCAATTTGGGACTTATTCCTACACCGCAGAGGGTGATTGACGACCATCGTGAAAGGAACCAGATATTTACCTGCAATCTGCAAAAGGCCAAGGTTATTGAGCGTAAGGTGGATACTTTGCCGGTGGAGTGCAACCTTGAGCAGGCTTATCAACTTGTATTCCATAAGAGTAGGATTTACCTGAGATATGTTGGCGAGGAGGGACGGCAGAATGCCTACCTGACATTGGCACAGTTAAAACAACTGCATACGTCGATAACTTGTGTCACCATCACCGATTGGCCAGCCTACACTTACCGTGGCTGGATGGACGATATTAGCCGTGGACCTGTGCCGCACCAAGCCTTCCGGCAGAAGCAGTGGCAGCGGCTCCATGCGCTGAAGTACAACTACTGTAACTATTACACCGAGCATACGCTCTACCAGCCGGAGTTCCCTGATTTGGCGCCCGCCTACGCCGCCGAATGCAAGCCGCACCCTGACGAGGTCATCAACCTGCAGCTCTTCGCCCACGCCGAGAAGACGCTCCGCGTGCCGTTCTACCAGTATATGATGGACAGCAAGGTGAACTTCAATCCCAGTGTGGAGGAAACTTATGATTTCCTCAAAAAACGCATTGCCGCCGCCTACCAGCGCATCCCCAACTCACCTTTCTTCATCATCAACTGCGACGAGACCGAGCAACTCGGCACCGGCCGTGCCAAGAAACTGGTGGACAGCCTCGGTGCCGACCAAGTCTATGTCGACCACATCAACAAATGTTATCACCTCGTTAACGAACTATCCACTTGCCACTCTCCACATTCCACTCGCATCGCCATGTGGGGCGACATCGTGGCGAAGAACCCCACTATGATGAAGCAGTTGCCCAAGGACATGATCTACATCATGTGGGCCTACGAGCCTATTGACAGCTTCACGCATCTGATAAAGCCGTTCAAGGAGCAGGGCAACCCCTTCTGGGTGGCTGCCTCGACGGGGCACAGCGCCACCATGACCTCCACGCCGCAACGATATATAAGGAATATAGCAAATTTGTTCCGCGACGGCTACCGTGACGGCGCCGAGGGCTGCATGCTCACCTGCTGGGACGACAACGGCGAAGCCCTCTTCGACAACAGCTGGCACGCCCAGTACTGGGCCGCCGAGATGGCCTGGAACCCCCTCAAGACCGACGACCCCGAGGAGCTACGCCAGCGCGAGGCCCAGTTCAACCAAAACTTTGAGCGCCTCTTCTACGGCCATAGCGTTGCTGGCGACTCAGTCGCCAGCAAGACCAGCGACCTCTACGCCGTCGGCGCCCTCATGTACAACCCCGACGTGGCCGACTGGTACACCTCTGCCGCCCTCATGGAGCCGCTTCTTAACTTCAATCCTGACAATACTGGAGAAGTTTTGCCCGATCGTCTTGATCATGTGACTGCGTTAATCAATGAAATCCATATCGATTCAGCTGCCAACCCGCATGCCCACTATGCAATTAATCGTATGAGATTGAACATGAGAAAAGCAAATCTTCGCTTTTTATTGTACAAGAAACTCTTTGACCGAGACTCCTCCCATTTTAATGTACCAATGAGTACGTTCGATTACTTTTTGGAGGAAATGAGAAAATTATACGTAGAGGAACTATTCGACCTCAAGCGTGAGTACGTACGTTTGTGGGACCAGGAGAATGGCGACTACGAACGCTATATCGTCATGAACCGCTACGACGACCTCGCCCGCGAGGTGCTAGAACTCGACAGGCATGTGTTTGTTCAGATTATTTCTAATAATCAGAGTAATCAGAATACTCCGATGGTGCAGCTAAGAACCCTCTACAACGACCGCCCCATCTATTACACCATCGACGGTAGCGAGCCCACGGCCTCCTCCACGAAATACGAAGGCCCCTTCCCATTGGAACGTTCCGCAACCATCCGCGCCATTACATATAATGAATACGGCGAGGGCGTCATCACCGAGCAGTATCTGTTGAGTCACCTCTGCATGGGTGCCAAGATTACGTTGAACACCAAGTATAGCGACTACAAGCCCATCTACTCGGGTGGGGGAGGGAACGCCCTTATCGATGGCCAACTCGGCAGCAACACCACCTACGCCGACGGCCACTGGCAGGGCTACTGGGGCGATAGCATCGATGCTGTCATCGACCTCAGTGTGGGCGGCGGTTTGTCCGCCGTCACCCCTCACGAAGTCACCATGCGCTTTATGCAAAACACCTTCGATTGGATACTCGCCCCGACACAGATCAAAGTATATGTCTCAAAAGACGGCATGGATTGGACCCTTTTCGCTGACAAGCACTTCGATATGGATCCTCGTGAGACGGGCATGCGCCTTCGTAACTACACTGTGGATCTCAATAATTCTCAATTTTCAATTCTCAGTTCTCAATTCTTGAGGGTCGTCGTTCCCAACCCCGGCCCGCTGCCCGAGTGGCATCCTGCTCCTGGCCAGCCTTCTTACCTTTTTACCGACGAGATTATTGTCAGGTAGTTTTTATTTAAGGAGCAACACAGTTCCCACTACAAAAATAGTAAATTTATTTTAGGTACCAAAATATTAAGAGATAAATCTTTTGTAACCGGACAGTAGCCACCCAGTAGCTGTCTTCTAAGGTATTTCTCCCATCGTTCTCCCATTGTTCTCCCATCGTTCTCCCATCTAAAATGGGAGAACGATGGGAGAACGATGGGAGAACAATGGGAGAACGATGGGAGAAATGAGCCAGCAGATAGCCAGAGAGGCTGGTGGAGAGCGAGTTGTGCCTCAATGGGTGGCGAAGTGTCCATATTAATATTTGTAAATGCTTGTGGTACAATTTGATAAAATGCTTTTGTGTTGAAAATCGCACTTTTTGCACTTTCTGTTTCCTAGTTTCCTTTTTTTTATCTCTGTTTAGAGTNNTTGGTAGTTTGAAAAATGGTTGTATTTTTGCATCCGCTTTCGACGAAAAAACGGCTTGTTGAAAAAGTTGTTGATAACTAGATAGAAAGCGAAAGTACATTGAAATTAATGAGAAGATGAGATAGCGTGTGTCAAAAACAATATTATATTG
>LXOW01174692.1_pt1 | contig 10318 bp, 3 predicted proteins | sample 1368591 | NCBI WGS metagenome assembly LXOW01 (sample SAMN04884650, study PRJNA319009) | bovine gut metagenome | isolation source: Cow rumen | host: Bos taurus | place: Italy: Legnaro (PD) | collected 2014-07-09
GTGCAAGCGGCAATCTCCGTGATGGACAAAGAAGAGGAGTTGGTGGCGAAAATCGTCTCCGGTTTGCAGATCTTGTCTAATTCCATGAAGACATCCTTCTTGAGTTGCATCTCTTCCACAGCAGCCTCGATCACGAGGTCGGCGTCTGCGAAAGTGGCGTAGTCCGTGGTGGTGGTGATGTTGCCCAGGATAGCGTTCATGGCGTCCTCGGTGATCTTGCCCTTTTCCACGAGTTTGGCGTATGATTTGGAAATGGAACCCATTGCCTTGTCGAGGCTGGCTTGGGTTCTGCTCTTCATGACCACGGGCATCTTGGCGGCGAAAGCCTTCACAATGCCTTTGGCCATGGTACCTGTACCGATAACACAAATTTTCATAACAATGTATTTTTAGGATTAAAAATGATTATTCGTTGGTGAAATGGGCGTCCTGCTTGGTGAGGAACGCGGTCATGCCCTCCTTTTGGTCCTTGGTGGCGAAGCATTTGCCGAACATACGGCTCTCGAAAGCGATGGCCTCGTCAGCGGGGAGATCATACTCCTCGTTGATGCACTCTTTGGCGTATCTTACGGCGATGGGGGCATTTTTCACGATTCTGTGAGCAAGTCTCATCGCCTCTTTCATCAGGTCTTGAGGTTCGTAAACGGCGTTCACCAGTCCGATGCGCAGCGCTTCGTCAGCCTTGATGGCGCGGGCGGAGAAGATCAGCTCTTTGGCCATGCCCATGCCGACGATCTTGGTCAGGCGGTAGGTGCCGGAGAAGCCGGGAATGATGCCCAAACCGACCTCGGGTTGTCCGAACTTTGCGGTGTTGGCAGCCAGACGGATGTCGCAAGCCAGCGCTAACTCACAGCCGCCGCCGAGTGCGAAACCGTTCACCGTTGACCGATGGGGTTTATTGGCTTACTGGTTTACTCGTTTAGGCGGTTAGAAGGTTAAGAGGTTAAGAGGGCGGTATGTTGCGAACCCCAAAACCTTAAAACATTTGAAATTGACAGTTGACAGGGTTATCGTTTTTTGACGAATTTTAGGTCGATGATTCCTGTTTCGGTTCGGACATGAGCTATGTAAATACCTTCGGCAAGGCCGGCGAGGTTAATGCGATACGTTGACGAATCATCATTCGCCCCTACGACGGTGCGTACAACCTTGCCGGAAATGTTATAAACCTCTATGCCGGAAATGTGTACATTCTCGTCAGTCACACGTATATCCACGTGGTCTTGTGCGGGGTTCGGATATATTAAGATGATATCTTCCAAATGTGTGTAATCTTCCACACCTACGGAGTCTATAATTTGAGCTTCTGTTTCAAAATGAACCATTTCAGTTGGAGAATCAGGATTGCACATCGCTACCACATAGCAATCGTAGTCTGTTTCAGATTCCAAATGCTGCAACGCATGGGTCAAAACATCTGAATTCACAGTGTCAACCTGCCAAATCGAGTCGGAAGTAGGCTTGTAGTACACGAGATACGTAACATCAGCCATATGCCAGCTGTACTCGTTCTGCCAAGTCAAAACAGCAGAAGAGTCCGTAATATCCGAGATAACAGGTTGTTGTGGTATTGCACATGGTATGGAGTCGTAAAAATCCAATGTTAGATTATCAATATTGATATCATATCCATACACATTCGGGCCCGGCATATTATTGGAATCGCGGAAGGCGATGTATGTTCCACTACCTTCGTACAGATAGAACGCCACAGTGGCGTGTTTGATATCATCAGATAAACTGTCCAAACGTTGTACGAGTGTGAAGGTTGCAGGGTCTGTAGGGTCAGTCATCACCCCCACATCAATACTCGCATAGCCCCACGTAGCCATACTCGCACTACTGTTGTGAATATCAAACGAAATCTGCAATTCACGAATATTTAGATAATTGGCATTGATATACTGCATAATAGCAATGCCTCCTGAGCTTTGGAAAAAAATAAGAGCTTTACCGTTTATATTGTCGGAATTGGATTCCACACGGGGATAGGAGGTCGTTGCAATTCGTGACCAGCATGCAGGCATCTGATAGAGTGGCGTGTCCTCAAAATCCCAAGCCTGAGGTACATCGATGATGTCGGGCGCACACTCAGTGGTAAAGGTCACCACCATAGAGGGATTGGGATTACATAGTGCTGTGACGTATATCTCGTAGGTGGTTAGCGGAATCAGGTCAGTAATCGTATGGGTGGTTGTGTATGCGGTATCGGTAAGCCAAACCGAGTCAATGGTTGGCTTGTAGAAAAGGACATATACTGCAGAGTCAGCATCATGTGCCCATGATAAATCTACTGAACGACCTTCGGTGTTTACAACTGTGAGAGTAGCCGGGCGAGGACAGGATGGCGAAAAATATAACATCAAATCGTCAATATAGATGTTCGTATTAACTAAATCATGGGGTATGCCAATATCGTGAAAAGCAATGTATTTACCATTACCTGTATAAGACGAAAAATCAATATCCACCATCTGATAGCTGAGTAAAAAGTTCTTGAGTGTGTCCACTGCCGTAAAAGTAGAAGGATCATTCGGATCAATCATCACCCCGACTTCTACACTAGCGTAGTAATTCAAACTTCCGCTGCCATAACGGGTGTGTAGAATCATGGCTAATTGATTGGCATTTATCGAATCAGATAACTTCGGCAGCGTCACATACCAACCCGTAGCTTTGTGGAAATTTAAGGAATTTGTACCTTGGTGAGCAAGATTTGCATCATTGATAATACCTGGAGCATTGGTGTTCGTGCCGCTGACTACTCGTTCCCAACAAGCAGGAAGGGGATTGTCGGCTGAGCCGCCAGTATTGTTTTCCTCAAAGTCCCAAAAAACAGGCAAGCTGTCAATAATTGTGCAAAGCGTGGTGAAAACAAATGGATTCGAAAAAGCACCGGGATAACAACTAGCTGCAATCTGTACCTCATACGTTGTATTAGCCTCCAAACCTGTCAAAAGCACCTGTAAGTTGGAATAGAGAACTCCTGTGGTGTCGAACAGGGTAGAATCACTATTAACTGGTTTGTAAGCAATTATATACCATGCCGAATCGGCATTGCTTTCCCAAGTGAGAGCTGCAGAATGAACATCCAAACTCAAAGCGGAGATATTAACAGGACGGGAACATCCAAGTATTTCCACTATGCTAAAATCATCCAGATAAATCATATTGTCGGCAGATCCCAATGTGCGGATCCCAATATGCGTACCATAACCAGTATAGGAAGTCAGCAGCACATCAAATGCCTGATACTCGGTCGTAAAACCAGCGACCGTATCAATCGCGACGAATGTAGATGTGTCTGTAGGGTCGCTCATTACACCAATTACTAACCGATTGTTGTCACTTACGAGATTGGTTTTTGCAAAGAATGAAACCATTAAATCGCTGATTTGCAATATACTGGTGTCAATCGCAGTCAGGACAACGGTTGATTTGGCACTGTTGAGAAAACTAAGACATTGGCTTCCACTATAAGCCCAGAAATTAGCGGTGTCGTTTTGCTCCACATGTGGGTAAAAATCACCCGTCCGGTTCCAACATTCGGGTAGCGGATTATCAACAGTACCTGACGTATTGCTTTCTTCGAAATCCCATAACTGCGGTACAGAAGTAATAGCTTCACAAAGTGTGGAAACAATAATCACATTGGAGGCCAAATCAGGGTCGCAGGCGGCTGCTATATACATTTGGTAGGACGTGTGGGCTGCCAAACCACTCACCACTAATGAATTGCCAGTAACCGAAACTGAACTGGAAGTCCATATTGAATCGCCATTAGCCTGATAATAGAGCATAAGCGGTCCATTCGTGCCGTCATAACCCGTCCAATGCAGGGTGACCGTATGAGCAGTAGGGTGTGATGCTGACAATGCTGACGGACGTGGACAAGCTGGAATGGTATCCAACACTAAATCATCAAGGTAAATGTCCGTATGATTAGATCCGGCGTTGCGAATCGCAATATAGGAACCCGTACCGACATAATTCGCAAACGGAATACTATATTCTTGAAAATCAGTAATAAATTCTGTAATTTGATACACTGGGACAAAACTGTCTGTGCTGTCAGGGTGGTTCATCACGCCGATAGTCAGGTTAGCCCAATTGAACTCATTGTAATCGTGATCTTCCGTGGCCATTGCTGCAAAAGAGATTTGCAAATCATTGATCGACAGGGAGTCAGTGTTGATACTCGGCAAAATAACTGTGGAAGGACTGTCGTTGTGGAAGCACAACATCCTGCCATATCCTTGAACGGGACCTTCTTCAATTACATACGGGTAACTACCGTTACTGCGATTCCAACAAGCTGGAAGAATATATGGTGTTGAATAAGCTGTATTATTATGTTCAAAGTCCAAACGATACGGAACCTGCGAAATATTATCGCATAATGTGCTGAATATCTTTATTTCGGAATGCCTGGTTGTGTCACAGTCGTTAACTAAATAGAGCTCATATTCAGTGGAATGCTGCAAATTGACCAATGTGTGCGATGCAATATTGGAATTGAAAGCATCAATACTCCACACCGTGTCGCCGACAGGACGATAAAAGCACGTGTAAGTTGGATAATCGGCATCATGTCCAAGCCATCCAATTGTGACAGATGATTGTGTCAACTGTTGCATTGTAATGTGGTGCGGGCGTGGACAATCGGGAAGGGTATCCAATACAACATCGTCCAACCAAACATAGGTTAAGGGCCCGTTTTGTGGAGATACAATTCTTATGGCGATATGGTTTCCATTGCCAGAATATGAAGCAAAAGGAATATCATATTCTTGGTAATCAGCAGAAATAGAGGAGAGTGTCTGCACCACAATCATTGAATCTGACGGTGTGTCTAATAGCGAAGATCCATCCTTAACACCGATTTCCACCATTAGCGGATAATTCATACTCGCATTTGTCCGAATTTTGAAAGAGAGCTGTAACTGATTAATATTTAAAGAATCAGTGTTGATTGGCGGCAACATTGCGATGGGAAAAGAATGAATAGACGGCTCGTTATAGAAGATAAATCTAATGGACTGATTGTCCGAATTAGATTCAGTATTGTCAACAGAAAGTAATACATTGTTTTTCCACCAGCATTCGGGTAACTCAACATTTTTCAATATGTTATGATACTCAAAGTCCCATGTCTGAGGCAAAGCGGTAATGGTTGAGCATACGGGGTTTATTTTTACGATGTTAGAAGGGAGTTCAGGGAGACAATTCGATACAAGATAGACCTCGTACGAAGTGGACTGTTGCAATCCAGTGAGAGTGTAATGAGGACTGGTGGCAGTGAATGACAAGGAATCCCATTCCATATCTTTCACACTTTTATAAAAGAGGGTATATGATGTTGCAGAAGTGTCCCACCCAACCCACGACAGCAACACTGAAGAATCATACACGCTATCCGCTTTAAGGTTTGAAGGTTCTGGGCAATCGGGAATTCGGTCCAAGGTGAAATCGTCAAAATAATTAAGGCTGTTGTAAAACTTAATCGCTATGTAAGTTCCTGTTCCGGAATAATTTGAGAATGGGATGGTATAACGCTGATATTCTTCCGTACCATAAACAACAATCCGCTGCACTGGAGTGAATGTCGAAACATCGTCAGGATTGTCCAATACTCCGACATCTAAAATATAATCATCATAGTATATGTTAACGTTTGATACGCTGGCATAGAATGTAAGTTGCAATTCATTGATATTGAGGGAATCTTCCCATATTGGGGGCAAAACAGCGAATGTGTTTCCATGAAATGATTCCAAAACATGGTTCCCGGAATGTGAATAACCTTCAAAGGTGACTAATGATGGTAACTGACTCGAGTTGCTACCTCCTACTCTATACCAACAAAGTGGAAAAGAGCCGTTGCCGCCAGTACTCTCGGTTTCAAAATCCCAAAACTGTGGTACCGAAGCGATTCCACCGCATGGGGTGGTGAACGACACCGTATTCGAAAATCCGCCCGGATAACAATCCGCCTCAACCCGGCATTGGTACTGGGTGAGCGGGAGCAGACCTGTCAGCGTAAAGGACGTGGTGTCGAGAAGTCCTGCAGCAACGGTATGCCAAACGGAATCATTCTCCGCCTTATAATGGACGAAGTAGCTCGCCGTGTCCACAGCATGATTCCAGTTCAGACGTACAGACCGACCTTGTACATCAACTGCCTCCAGATTAGCTGGCCGCTCGCAGTCGGGAATCAGCATCAGTCGCAAATCATCGAGCCACAATGCCTGAGTGACACTGGAGCTTGTAAATTTGAGCGATATGTATTGCCCATTTCCGGTATAGTTACTCAAGGGGACATCGAATGATTTGTATGTGTTGGTCATGGAGGTGAGTGTGTCCACGGGGACGAAGGTGGAAGCCACCGCCGGATTTGACATAACCCCGACCACACATTGTGCCGAATACACGCTATAACTGAATCTGGCGGTGAAACTGATCTGCAAATCGCGGATGGTGAACACCGAAGTGTCTATCGGGGTGATGCTCACGTAGGTAGTGCCAATGCCACGCTCCATATAGAGCAGATGGTTGCCCGACGGCGCATTGCTGTACGTCCTGACATACGGGGTTTGCGACGCAGTGCGATTCCAGCACCCCGGCAGTGGCTTTTCAGTAGTGCCGCCGGTATTTTCCTCCTCAAAGTCCCAGAATTGCGGTAATGTAGCAATCACAGAGCATAACGTCTTGAACGATACGGTATTGGATGGCAAATAGGGATTGCATAGCGACGTCACGTAAACCTGATACTGCGTGGAGGGAAGCAACCCGTCCAAAGTGCAGGCCGACACTCCTGGAACCGTTGTCGTGTCGGTGGCCCAAACGCTTTCGCCCGCCGCCAAGTAGTGGATGACGTAGCGTGTGGTATCGGAGATCGAATCCCAGGTCAAGTTCACAGAAGTCGGCATCAACATACTCGCCGTGAGCCCCGTGAGCCGGGGACAACTGGGTAGAGGGATCAGGGAGAGGTCATCAACATAGCAAGTATTGCTGCTACGAATGGCAATGTAGGTGCCGCTGCCACCGTAAGTGGTGAGCGGGATGTCGTAGGGCTCGTAGCTTCCTGTAAGCGTGACCGTCTGCAGCAGAGTGAAAGAGGACGGATCAGTGGGATTACTCATCACCCCTACATCAATAGAGGTGACACCATAATCGTCTCTTCTGACCGCGTAAAAGGAGAGTTGCAGGTCACTGAAGCTGAGCGAATCGGTGTTGATAGGGGGTAATATACCATAGCCCATAACGCCGTACGCGCCGAAGACAAGACTGTGCGTGCCGGAATGGAGGATACCGCCAGCAACCAATGGGTATCCCGAAATGGTGTTGTAACGGTTCCAACAGGCGGGAAGCGGGTCGTTGACTGTTCCGCCGGTGATGTTGGATTCGAAATCCCAAAACTGCGGTACCGAGGGAATCGGAGCGCAGGCCGTGCTCACCCGCAGCATGTTGGAGGCCTCAACAGCACATTCCGACTCCAAATAGATGTCATACTGATAGGCCCAGGCCAGCCCGTCCAAGGTGTAGGTTGGCGAACTGACCGTGATACTCTTGGATGTCCACTCCGTTTCCCCGTCCTTCCGATAGTAAAGGGTGTAGTCGGGATAGTCTGGATTAAAACCCACCCACGACAGGTCAACGGAATAGGGCGTGACCGCTGTCGCCGCCAATGCTGAAGGCTGTTGGCAGTCGGGAATAGTGTCCAACACGATGTCATCCACATAGATGTTATTATACGTACCTGGCACACGTACAAAACGGAAGGCAATGTAACGTCCACCGCCCGTATAGGAGGACAGCGGTATTACAAAATGCTGGAAAGCGTTCGTGACCGCCTTTACAAAACGGATTTTAGTGAACGTGGAAGTGTCAGACGGATTGGTCATCACACCCACCTCAATGCCATACGAGGAGGTGTTGCCCGCATAAAACGAAATCTGCAAATCTTGAATGTTCAATATGTTCGTGTCTATTGGCGGCATAATGCCAATGGAGGTGAAGTTGGAGAAAAAAGACAGGTGACCGTATTCCACATCGGGATTGTTGCTCATCGAACGCTGCCAGCACGCCGATGGGAAGGGGTATTCCTGTGCCGTGGACACATCGTTGAAATCGTATGTATAAGGCAGCGTCGTGATGGTGCAAGTGTCGGTCTGCGCCACGCCCGTTACGACGGCACACATGACAAACATCCATGTCTGCAATAATTTTTTCATAATTGTCTTATTTTCTATTAGAGACCTCTATTTTTACCATTTTCGCGCCACATCTCCAGACCCTGTGGGTCCGTTAAACAGAATCTGAAGATATGACGCTTCAAAAATACACTTTTTTTAATATCCCAACATTGTTCGATAATTTTTTTTGGAAATCGCAAAACATTTGCAATTCACCGTTCACCGTTGACCGTTGGGGTTTACAGGTTTACAGGTTTACAGGTTTACACGGTTAGGCGGTTAAAGGGTTAAAAGGTTAGAAGGTTAAAGGGAATCCCCGGTCAACATTAGCATTCCGCTTGCGGAGTTCTCGAAATAAATATTTTTCAACAAACTGCAACCTTTTGACTTTTTTGTATCATACCAATAGACAAAGATAGTATCTTTGCGACCCAAGGTGGGTGAACAAATGTGATGAACGCTTTTGAGGAAATAAAAAAACAGAAATTTCAAAATTTTGTATCATGAATAGTGCTATTATTGGCAGTCCGTGGGTTTTCTCCGAAGGAATGGCTGCCGTGGTTATCAAAAACCACATGGGGTTTATCAATCGTAATGGAAATGTTGAAATTGAGCCGAAGTTTACGGGAGCAGACGGTTTCTCAGAAGGTTTGGCCGCAGTGGCCGTTAAGAATAAATACGGATTCATCGACCGATACGGTACGATGGTGTTGGAGCCGAAATATGACTTTGCCCTTGCTTTTTCCGAGGGGCTTGCGACGGTTCAAATCGAAAACCAACTCCAAATCATCGACAAGGCTGGAAACGTGGTCGTTGATTTCGGTGAGGAATACACGGATGTGGGACTGTTTTCTTGCGGACTGGCTACTGCCGAAGTTGGTTTCAACAACAACGGCTTTATTGATCGTTCGGGAAAGATGGTGATTGAACCGAAATTCTTCATGGCGTTTCCGTTTATCGATGGATTGGCATTGGTGACTTTGACCGAGGATGGCAAAAGCGGCTTCATCGACACCACGGGGCGTTTTGTCATCCAACCTCAATTCGATGAAGCGGAGTCCTTTTCCGAAGGGGTGGCTCCAGTCAAGAAAGATGGCGTTTGGAGTTTTATTGACAAAAATGGGGCTGAAGTGACTCGGCTTGGCGACCGATTCGATTATGTCATGCCGCTCTACGAGGGATACTCTAGAGTGGAGATGGACGGGAAATATGGAATCATCGACAAAGAGGGTAACTTGTTGGTAGATGCAAAGTTCGACAATCTGAACATATTTTCCGAAGGGCTTGCTTACGCCAGAATCGGTGACACGCATGGCTACATCAATTACTCCGGCAACTTCGAATTCCAAAAGCCCGTGACCAAACCGACCCTGATAGACAAATTGCGTGGCCGCAAGGATTGGCTTCGCTGGTGATAACCGGCAAAATGCGAGTTTTCGCAGGCGTAGGAGCATATAAATGAACATCGAACAAGTACGACACTACATTGCACATCACGACTCGCCTCTGCACCATAATAATATCATATGAAAAAGAAACATAAACATAAAAAGAAACATAAAAAGGCAGTCGCCCAAAAATCAAACGATACAAGGAATAGCATCATTCTATGGTGACCGTCAAGTTGGAGATTCTATCACCATCGAAGTAAGTTCAAATAATGCTGAAGCGAGTAGGTGGAAACCAAAAAACGACAAGTAAGCCTGTAAACCCAAAAGAAAACACCCCCGGATAACTCCGAGGGTGTTTTTGTTTTCGTTCGATTTTTAGTACTTGTAGAATCCTTCGCCAGTCTTGCGGCCAAGCAGTCCGGCGCGGACCATCTTGCGCAACAGCGGGTGAGGACGATACTTCGGATCGCCGAACTCTTTGTAGAGCACCTCCATGATGGCCAAGTTCACGTCGTTGCCGATGAGGTCGGCCAAGGCGAGCGGACCCATGGGATGGTTGGCACCCAACATCATGCACTTGTCGATGTCCTCGGCGCTTGCGATGCCGTCAGCCAAAATGCCTACAGCCTCGTTGATCATCGGGATGAGGATGCGGTTCACCACGAAACCGGGAGCCTCGTTCACGGGAACGGGGGTCTTGCCAATCTCGGTGGTCAAATCCACGATGCATTT
>LXOW01272331.1_pt1 | contig 10316 bp, 7 predicted proteins | sample 1368591 | NCBI WGS metagenome assembly LXOW01 (sample SAMN04884650, study PRJNA319009) | bovine gut metagenome | isolation source: Cow rumen | host: Bos taurus | place: Italy: Legnaro (PD) | collected 2014-07-09
GCCAGGGAGATCGCGTCGGAGATCTGCGGCCAGGTCGGCAGCGGACCGCGGGCATTGGCGTACTGCATTTCATCGACGAAGACCTGGTAGACGGGATCGCCGTCGAACTGGCCTTCCGCGATGGTGGAATCGGAGGAGATGTAGCCCATGGCGTTCATCATGTAGAGGCAGACATCCTTGCTGGTGGCATACTTCAGGAATTCGATGGCGGCATCCTCGTTTCCTCCCGCGATGACCGCGTAGTTTTCACCGCCGAGGCCGGAAGCCTGCACCTTGTCCTGGGGGATGGGCGCCACGTTCCACTTCAGATCCGGCACTTCGGAGCGCATGGTCGGGATCTGCCAGGTGCCGTTGATCATCATGGCCAGGTTGCCGGAGATGAACTGATTCATGGTGTCACCCTGGGTCCAGTTGATGGCTTCCTGGGTCATGGCGCCTTCGTCCACCATCTTTTTCACCTGTGTGAGGGCCTTGAGGCCGCCTTCGGAGTTCATTTCATAGGCGGTCGCGCCGGTGGACCATACCCANNGAGCAGGCTTTCGCGGTTTCCAGCAGCTCGTCCCAGGTGGTGGGCACTTTGCAGCCGGCGGCGGCGAGCATGTCTTCGTTGTAGAACAGGACCAGGTCATTGCTGCCGAAGGGCACGCCGTAGAGTTTGCCGTCGAGGGTGCAGGAATTGACAGGACCCGGATAGTAGGTGCTGACATCGAATTTGCCGGTGATATCGGCGAAGACGCCCATGGCGGCGTAGGCCGCGTGGTCGGGGTTGTCCAGGATGACCAGATCCGGCAGCGCGTCCGCGGCGGCGCCGATGGACAGCTGCTTTTTGAAATCAGCGAAGGGAACATACTTGGCCGACACCTTGATGGCGGACTGGCCGGCGTTGAACTCCTCGATGATATGGCTGAGCGCCTTCTGATGGCCCTCGGTTTCCCAGTAGTACCAGATTTCGACATCGCCGGAGGCTCCATCGGCAAACGCACCGAGGGACACCATGCCGGCCAGCAGACAGACCGTGAGCAGGATACCAAACAGCTTCTTCATTTTCTTGACTCCTCCTTCATTTTTGTCCATTCTCCGGACTCTGGCCCTATTATGTTTTTGAACAGGAGAAAAAGAAACTCAAAATTTCTTAAGAAAGGGGGAATAAACTAATGTTCCGTGGAATCGTTCCCGGCCGCCGGGGAAACCGTGATCGGGAACCGGATGGTCACGGTCGTTCCCCCGTCCGGCACGCTTTGCACGCTGACCTCGTCCTGCCCTTCGCAGTAGCGGTGCAGGCGGAGGAAAGCGTTTGACAGGCCGATGCCGGCCTTGTCCCGGATCTCCTTCACATCCCCGCTGCCGAGGGCTTCGAGGATCTCCGGCGAGATGCCCTTGCCGTTGTCCGCGATGGTGATGGCCACCCGGCCGCCCTCCGCCAGCATGCTGACCTTCAGCGTATACGTTTCCCGCTTGGTGTCGAACCCGTGCACGATCGCGTTCTCCACGAAGGGCTGGATAATCAGTTTATGCACCCGGACGTCCAGGATTTCCGGATCGGTCCGGATTTCGAAGCTGAATTTGTTTTTCAGGCGGAACTGCTGCAGGTAAACGTATTTCTTCAGCCAGTCGACCTCGTCCCGCAGGGTGACCGGCTTGTCGCTGTTGCTGATCGCGTAGCGCAGGATCGAGGCCAGCGTGCTGATCGCGTTGCTGATATCGTATTCGTCCTTTTCAATGGCGATCCAGTTGACGGTGTCAAGGATATTATAGATGAAGTGCGGGTTGATCTGCGCCTCCAGCATCCGGATTTCCGCTTTCCGGCTGTTTTCCGCCTCTGTTTTTTCACGCAGGAGCGCCTTTTCCAGGTCGTCGATCGTGCGGTTGTACTGCTTCGCGATCACGTCGATCTCCGAAAGCATTTCGCCTTTCCGCGGCAGCCGGGCGGGGATGCCCGCCTCGTCCGTCCGCTGCATGCCCTCCACGATATCGTCGATATCCCGCGTCAGTTTGCCGGAAATCTTGCTGATGATGAAAAGCGCGGCGAACATGAGCAGCACGCCCATCCCGACGATCTGAAGCAGCTTTTCCACCAGGCTCTGCACGTAACGGCTGTTGTCGTGAACGCGGATGATGTTCCAGCCCAGGATCCCGTTTTCCAGCCGGTCGACGCCGCTTCCTGCGGCGGGCGTGAACGAAGTCCCGATCAGGCTTTTATCGGCGCAGCTGACGATCCGTCCGGTTTCGTCGGTGATGTAGACCTCGCTGTCTTCCGTCTTGACGGTCCGCATCACTTCCTCCAGGAGGCGCTCGTCGACGCTGATCACGATGACGCCGTAGAGTTTTTCCAGCTGTTTGTAATTGACGATGCGGTGCGCGATGTGAAAAAGCCAGTAATCGTGGTTGGCGAAACGCGTTCCGAACTCCGTGGGCCAGACATGGCTCGCATAGTCCGCCGAGACGATCCGGTAGATTTCGCCGCTGTCCAGGCTGAAGCGGCTGATCCAGGAGTTTTCATGGATGGTGGAGGTCAGCTGGTCGTAGGTGATCACACGCCCGTTGTCCATGATGACCATGATGGATTTGATGAACCGGTTGGAGTTCAGCACCGTGCTCAGGTAGCGGCGCATCTTGCTCACGCTGACGGCCGCGTCCTCGCCGTTGTTGATATTGTCCGACCAGACGACCATGTCGTCGTTGGTATACATCTGGTAAAGCAGGTTTTCATATTCGCTGAAGCGAATGCTCAGGATGCTTTCCGCGGCTTTCATGTTGATATCCGCCAGCTCCTCCGTGCCGCGCCTGAGCGTGACGGCGAAGCTGTAAGCCATATAGGCGCAGATCAGCGTGATCATGACCGCGGTCAGGATGCTGAAGCGCTTGATCAGCATTTGCCGCATGGAGCGTTTTTTTCCGCCTGCCGTTCGCATCGTATATCACCTCTGAAAATCTGGGGACATTGTACCGCAGCCGCGCGGAAAGCACAACGAAAATCCGGTGCGGCAGCGCACCGGATCCGAAGGCTGTATCCTTATCCCTTGACGGCCCCCGCGGTCATGCCGGCAATAATGTACTTCTGCATGAAGACGAAGATGATGGCGACCGGGATCATGGAAACCACCGCGAAGGCGGACAGGTAGCTCCACTTGGTGCCGTACTGTCCCATGAAGTTGAAAATCCCGGCTGTGATCGGGCGCATCGGCTGTTCCAGGATGAAGGTCATGCCGTAGGCCAGGTCGCCCCAGGCGTACAGGAAGGAGAAGATCGCGCAGACGGCCACGCCCGGTTTCGCCACCGGGACCAGGATCCTCATGAACGCGCCGAACCGCATGCAGCCGTCGATATACGCCGCTTCCTCCAGGTCCCGGGGAATGGAGGCGAAATAGTTCTTGAGGATCAGCACCGAGAACGGGATGCCGATCGTCGCGTCCGCCAGGATCGGCGCGCCCCATGTGTTGTACAGGTGCATGTTCCGGAACATGATGAACATCGGTGTGAGCAGCACGGAAACCGGGAGCATCTGCGTCACCAGGAAGCCGAGGAGCACGGATTTATGGCCCTTGAACCGGTAGCGCGCGATGGCGTAGGAAGCGGGCACCGCCAGCACCACGGCGATCAGCATGGAACCCATGGAAATGACCAGGCTGTTGAAGAAGGACCGGAACATGTTGAAATCGCCGGTTTCGATCTGCGCGATGTAGGATTTCAGGTTGAGCGTATGCGGATAAAGCGTCGGCGGGTTCTGGAAGATTTCGGCTTCCGTTTTCAGGGACGTGTTCAGCATCCACAGCATTGGGAAGAGCAGCACCAGGGCGATCAGCACCGCGAGCGCGCAGAAAAGGAGATTCCGGCCGCGGCTCATTTTGACGTCATTCATAGGCTTCCTCCCCCCTGGAGGTAATCCTGACATAGACGACGCCGACCAGGAGCAGGATTACCAGCAGCGCGTTGGCGACGGCGGAACCCTTGCTGTACAGGAAATTGTCGAAGGACAGTTTGTACGAGTAGGTGGACATCAGCTGTGTGGAATTGACCGGGCCGCCCGACGTCATGACGTAGACGAGGTCGTATACCTTGAACGTGTAGATAAAGCCGAGGACCAGGATGGACTCGATGGTGGAGCGCATCAGCGGAAGCGTGATGCGCGTGAACTGCTGGAAGCGGCCGGCCCCGTCGATGGACGCGCTTTCATACAGCTCGCCGGGAATGGACGTCAGGCCTGTGGAAATGAGGATCATGTTGAACGGGATGCCGATCCAGATGTTGGTGATAATGACGGGAATCATCGCGATGCCCTGGTCCGTCAGCCATTCAATGTTTTCAGGTACGATCCCGAGGCCGGTCAGGATGTTGTTGACGACGCCGACCTTGGTCGAGAACATGAATTTGAACATCAGAGCCGTAACGGTCATCGGGATCATCCAGGGCATCATCAGGATCCCGCGGACCGGCCGGGCGATGGAGAACTTCCGGTTGAAGAAAAGCGCCAGCGCAAAACCGATCAGGAACTGGAAAACCAGGCAGCTGACCGTGAAGACGAACGTGTTGGCGACAGATTTGAAGAAGACCTCGTCGTGAAACAGCTGCACGTAATTCCCGAAACCGATAAAATGTTTCTGTCCGCGCAGGAAGTTCATCACGTCGACGTCCTGGAAACCGAGGATGATATTATGCACGATCGGGTAGCCGACAAAAACAAGCATGTAGACGACCGCGGGCAGCGCGAAAAGCAGGCCGATGTTGTCGTGCCTGAAGAACGCTTTGATCCGGTTCAAAACGATTCCCCCCTTCCATAATTCATGATAGCCGTTTTGAAACCGGGATCAAAGCGAAAAAACTAAACAAAGAGGAAAAATCAAAAGTCGTTTGCAAAAAAAACGCTCCACCGGTATGCGGTGAAGCGGCTTCGCGCCGGGATCAGCGCGAAGCCTGGTCGTTCTTCCGGTATTCTGCGGGCGTGAGCCCGGTCGCCTCCCGGAAAACCTTGCTGAAGTACTTCGGATCGGAATAACCCGTCTTTTCCGCGATTTCGTACAGCTTCAGCTGCGTTCCGCAAAGCAGTTCCTTCGCCTTGTCGATCCGGACGTTGCGGATGTAGGTGCTGAAGGACATGCCGACCTCGCGGTGGAAGAGCGTTCCGAGGTATTCCGGCGTCACCCGGAGCCGGCGGCTGATCTCGTCGAGGGTGATACCGTCCTGGTAGTATTCCCGGATCAGTCCGATGGCCTTCCGCACGGTCAGGTGCGATACGCTGCCGCCGGCCTCCGCCGGCGCCAGGCAGGCGGTGATGCCTTCGGCGACGCGTTCCAGCTCCTCCCGGGTTTTCGCGTCCATGATTTCAGTCAGAAGCTTCTGGCGGTCCACCGTCTGGTCCGGGTTTCCGCCGGTTTCCTTCGCGAAAGAGATGATGAGCCACAGGAAGCGGACATAGCATTCCTTGATTTCCCGGGGCTGGTAAACCTTCCCGTCCCGGAAACAGGCGCCGAACTCCCGCAGGACCGCGGCGATTTCGTCCGCGTTGGACGCGTACATGGCGGCCCTCATCCGGTTCTCAAGTTCCATCGGATAAATGCAGGATTCTGTTTTGACCTGCGCGACCTCCGGCCAGCGGATGACGGTCCTTCCGCCCTGCGCGATATTCCAGTCCAGGTAGGGAAACATTTTTTCGTAGGCGTCGTGAAGCGAAAACGGCCCGGTCGTTTCCGCGCAGCAGACCGCCGCGACCGGCCCCAGGTCGTCCAGCCGGCTTTGCAGGATCGACTGCACGCCGCCGGGGCCGGCATAATCATACGCAACGGTTGCCAGCACCTTGCGGTAGGAGAAATCAACGGTCACAAACCTGCACTGGGAAAACAGGGGAAGAACCCGGCCGAGGCGGCTGCCGTATTCCCTGGTTTTTTCTTCGAAAGGGCTGCCGGGACAGCACAGGATCAGCGTAAAACGGCTGTCGGAACGGATGCCGTAATTGTTGTTCAGGTAGCTTTCCAGTTCAGGGGTGGCCTTCATCCTCCCCAGCAGGAGATCCCTGAATACCTGGTCGATGCTGCCGATCTCCGCCGGCTTCCGGCTCCTGTCAAGCATCACCTGCTCTTCGACGTGCGCCATGGCCTGCTCAAAATCCATCAGGGAGGTGGGCTTGAGCAGGTATTCCGTTACCCCGTATTTCATGGCGGACCGGGCATACTCAAAATCGGAATAGGCGCTCAGCACAACCGCTTTCGCGTGCAGCCCCTCGGAAGTCATCCTTTTCAGCATCTCCAGCCCGTCCATGACCGGCATACAGATATCCGTAATGACGATATCCGGCTTCGTTTCACGGATCAGTTTCAGCCCGTCGTCGCCGTTTTCCGCGACGGCGACAATCTCGTAATCGCGGTTCAGCTTCTTCAGGAGCTTTTCAATTCCTTCCCTGATCCTGATTTCGTCCTCAACGATGGCGACTTTCATCGGCATTGTCATCCTCTCTGCCCGTTCTCCTGCTCACAAATCAAGGCGGCACCGGGGCCTGCCGCATGCAAAGGAGGCTGCTTCAAATAAGGTATTCATCACCGGGATGGGTACATACCGCAAATATCACGCTTCCGCCGGATTCATTCAGCATGGGATCCGGGGGTAGCTTCCGGGGGAAGAAGAAGCTATATCCGTTCCAGCACGGGAATCCGGTCCAGCGGGGCGGGAAGGGTGACCTTCCGGCCGCCGGCGTAGGTTTCACCTGTATCCACGTTTCGCCAGGAGCATCCGGCCGGCAGCATGACGTCCCGCCGTCGCAGGCCGGCATACAGCACCGGAGCCACCAGATACCGGCTGCCGAACATATACTGATCCTTCAGGCCCGCGCAGGCTTCGTCCTCCGGGAATTCGTAGGCCATGGCCCGCAGCAGGGGAGTCCCCTGAAGATGGGCAGTGTGCATGAGATCCCGAATATAATCCCTTAATTCCTCCCGGCGGCGCAGATACTTTTCCAGAATAAGCTCCGCTTCTTCGCCGCAGCTCCAGATTTCGTTGCCGCTTCCGGAAGACAGCACTTCCGTGCCGTCCCGGCGGAAGACCTTTTCCACGGGGCGGCGGTCCCCGTGGAGGCGCATCACCGGGCAGTAGCATCCCCACTGGAACCAGCGGACCAGCAGCTCCCGGAATTCCGGGCTCTCCGGCCGGCCGCCGTGGAATCCGCCGATATCCGTGGTCCACCAGGGGATGCCCGCATAGCCCATGCTGAGGCCGGCACAGACCTGCCGGCGGAAGTCCTCCCACCGGCTCATGATATCCCCGGACCAGATCAGGGCGCCATAGCGCTGGCTGCCGGCCCACGCGCAGCGAAGCAGGTTGACGGGGCGGTCCATCCCGCTTTCCCGCATGCCCTCAAAAAACCCCTGGGCATAACAACGGGGATAGATGTTGCCGACCTGCTGGCTGCTGCCCAGGAAATACCGGTAGTTTTTGAAATCGTAGGTGCCGTACTCGGGCTCCGCCTCATCCAGCCAGAAAATGCGAACGCCCGCGTCCCAGTAATTCTTTTTGCACTTTTCCCAGACATACTTCCGGGCCCGGGGGTTGGTGGCGTCGTAGAACATGCTGTCCTCCACGAAGCGCATGCCCACCTGCTCGCCGTACTCCGCGCGCACCAGCAGCCCCTGCTGCCGCATTTCCTCATAATTCTCGCTGGTCAGGGCCACCTGGGGCCAGACGCTGACCATAAGCTGGATGCCCATATCTTGAAGCTCCCGCACCATGGCGGCGGGATCCGGGAAGAACTCGGGGTCGAAACGGTAATCGCCCATTTTGGGCCAGTGGAAAAAATCGCAGACGATGACGTCAATCGGCAGATTCCTGCGCTTATACTCCCTGGCAACATTCAGGAGCTGCTCCTGATTCCAGTAACGCAGCTTGCACTGCCAGAAGCCCAGGCCGTACTCCGGCATCTCCGGCGGGAAACCGGTGGCCTCCGCATAGTGCCGGCTGATTTCCGCGGGGGTGTCCCCCGCGGTGATGAAATAATCCATCTGCTTTGTGGAATACGCCCTCCAGGTGGTGCGGTTGACACCGAAAGACACTTCTCCGATGGCGGGATTATGCCAGAGGAAGCCGTAGCCCAGGCTGGAGATGTAAAAGGGGACGCTTGCCTGGGAATTCCGGTGGGCCAGCTCCAGGGTGGAACCCTTCCAGTCCAGCGTTTCCTCCTGGTACTGCCCCATGCCGCGGATGCTCTCGCCGTCCCGGCCTTCAAAGGTGACGGTCAGGGTAAAGTCCCCGCCCAGATGGGGCTCGAATTTCCGGCTCCTGAGCGACAGGGCGTTGGCCGGGGCTGTTTCCCGGAGGAGGAGCTCCGCTTTCTGATTATAGAAGGACAGGGTTGCGTAATGGTGCCAGTCGTCCATGGTGATGCGGGCGGTGAGCTTCCCCACTGTAATGGACGCGGATTCGTCCCGGATATCCAGCACGGCTTCCGTTGGCTGCTGATCCAGCAGGGCCCAGCGGTCATCCCGGATTTCACCCATCAGGACAGACTGGACTCTCATGCTGTCCGGACCCCAGGGGGAGATTATCAGCGTTTCGCCGTTGTTTCGCCAGATCAGCCGGCTGCCATCCTGTGTAAAATAGCGCATGAAAACGCACCTCCTGCATATTTTGACTCGCTTCTCCCGCCTCGCGGGTAATCTATCAACAGTAAATCAGCCGGAGGCATCCGTGTCAAGGATTTTCCGCAAAAAAAGGCTGCCCCAATTACAATGTCATTAAGTTTNNGTGATGAGCTCGTCACCGGCCCGGTGACCGATGGCATCGTTTGCCTTTTTCAATCCGTTCAGTAATTCATCAGAAGATCTCTCATGATGCTTTCCGCATGCGACGGATTGCGGAGAGAAGGGTTCAGGATGATCAGGTACAGATTGCCGTATTTCTTAGTCCGGCAGAACAGGTTATGGGATACATAGGAAGGTGTTCCGCCGCTGTGCAGATAAGCAGGTTCCCGACGGCCGATATTTATCCATCCGCATCCATATCCGTTTTCTGTGTTGAACATTTCATCCATCGATTCCGGGCTTAACAGCTTTCCGCCTGTCAGTGCCCGATCAAAGGCAAGCAGATCGGCTGCACAGGAACAGATGTCGCCGGCGCCCCGCGCGCTCCGGTAATCGGACATATATCCGGTCGGGAATACATCGTCAAAATCGAAGGCATATGTTCCTTCCGGAACCGGTTCAGGTACGCTTGTCAGGCGGCCCGGTTCCATACAATATGAATGTTCCATTCCGCAAACGGAAAAGATATGCTCCCTGATATATGCTCCGTAGCTTTTTTCTGTGATCTTTTCAATGATCATGGCCAGCAGTGTATAGTTGACATTGCTGTATTCATACTTCGTTTCCGGGACATGTCCGGGTTCAGCATCAAACAGGGCCGCAAGCAGTTCTTCATCGGAAAACCCGTCCGTATAGTATCTCTTCAGGAGCTCCTGATCGCTTTCCAGATCCTCTGCCGGAAAGAACTCCCGCCGGAGGCCGGACTGCATGTGCAGCAACTGGCGAATCGTAATTCCGGCGCCTTTTTCAAATGCGGGGAAATACTTTCCAAGCGGATCGTCAAGATTCAGTTTTCCCTGTTCCCAAAGCTGCAGGACGGCTGTTGCCGTGAACGTCTTCGTAATCGACCCGATCTCAAAAACCGTATATGCGTTTACTCGGGTTTCCCCGTCTGTTTCAACGGAATTGACGCCGCGTAAAAAGATAACATGATCGTCTGTGGCAAGCAGATATACACCGCTGTCTGTATCAGGAGCAGAACATTCCTGCTGCATGATTCTGACCAGTTTCAGGAAGGCTTCTTCCTCCGTTGTCCAGGCATGTTTCGCCTCGTCATATGCGAGGCCTTCCGTGAATGGTATGCTGCTTTCTCCGGCGGCACATCCGGCCAGCATCGTCGCGATGACGACCAGCATCAGGAAGGATCGGATTCTGTACCGCATTGTCTGTCCTTTCACAAGCAGCGCATGTCTCTTAAACATTGTTATCACTGCTTGTCTCTGTTTTACCCTCAAATATTGTAATGATTATATATTCTGCATCCGGCGGAGGATTCCTGTCAGCAGGATTTGCATATGAAAAACCCTGCCGATTCGACTGAATCAGCAGGGGAGCTGGGACGACTAATTCCTTATATTCCGTCCTATCAATAGTTCTATAACTTCCGGGTTATCGAATCATCGAGATCTCAACAGACTGGAATTTTAGAAGCTTTCCGATCTATATCTGTTTAGTTCCATTCCGGAACGGCCATCCTGGCTTCCTCCAGCCTGTCTTGCCATGCGAAGAATCCCTTCGCTGTTGGCGGGGCTGTTC
>LXOW01348019.1_pt1 | contig 10316 bp, 7 predicted proteins | sample 1368591 | NCBI WGS metagenome assembly LXOW01 (sample SAMN04884650, study PRJNA319009) | bovine gut metagenome | isolation source: Cow rumen | host: Bos taurus | place: Italy: Legnaro (PD) | collected 2014-07-09
CCTGTGTGGTTTTCGCCGTCCACGACATAGCTCATACCGAGGTAGGTGTAGTTCTCTATCTCGTCGAAAGCCACGCGCAGGCTGGTATTGGTCTTCCTGATGGTGAGCCGGCCTTCCAGGCGCGAGTGTGTCTGCTTGCTGAAGTCGTTGTCCCACCAGAGGTGCTTCGAGTGGAAGCGGCGCTGCAGGAATGTGGGGTTCTGACGGTGCATGAAGGCCCGTGCATCGAGGCGGACAGTGTCGCCCAGGAGGCGGAAGTTGAGGTCGCCGGTGGCATCGAGCGTCAGCTGTCCGGCATCCTCGCCAGCCACCCATGCCTCGGCCGTCAGGTTGTAGTGCAGGGTGTTGCCTTGGCTTTTCAGCAGCTGTCCGCCCACGCTGACGTTGTGCTCCGTCCAGCGACTCATATAGGCGGTGCCCTGCGCGTCGAGGTCGGGCATGTCGAGGCGGCGCAGGTCGTGGGTGACGAATCCCTTGAGACCGGCGGGTGCGTATTTGTTGAATCCTTCGAGCAGGGCAATGGACAGCGTGTTCCTGACGGCCAGCAGCTTGGTCTGGTCGTAGATGGAGTCGCCTGCAAAGCCTCCACCAGGCCGCATGTCGTAGAGTGTGTCGGCATAAAGGCCCGTAGGGCTGTTGTAGGCCTGATAGATATGGTCGTGGTGGGATATTTCAGCGGTGTGGATGAAGCTGGTGACGGGCACGAACTCGCGTTTCATGTATTGGTCGATGCTGTCGCCAGGAGCACTCTGTGCTGCCAGCAGGCTATCGCTCTTCTCCTTGGAATCCACCTTGATACGCCCGCTGTCGCGCCTATCCGTAGCCTTTGAAGAATTTGCTGTCGCCAGGGAATCAACAGCCTGGGAACCGATGTTCAACGAATCGGTTCGCATGGAATCGGTGACCAGAGAGTCGGCGGTAGCAAATTCTTCATTCTTCACGATTTTGGCATTGTCGGGGCGGCCTGCAGGCAGGGGCTGACCGTCTTCCATGCCCATCTCCCTGCCTTTCTTCTCTTTCTCGGAAGCCTCGGCAAACTTGCGGGCCTTGATCTCCTCCTCGGTCATGGGCACCTGGCGGTAGAAGCCCACGCTGTAGCGGTGGGTGAGGAACAGGCGCAGATGGTTGTTGCGGTTCCAGTTGTTCGTCAGGATGACGGGAATCTCGTTGTCGGAGTAGCTCACGGTGTAGAGTTCGGGATGCGTGATGTAGTCATCGTTGGTGATGCCGCCGTTCTCCTGCGATTTCTGGTGATAGGTCTGCAGGAGCACGTGCATCTGGTAGCGGTCGCCCAGATGGGAGGCATAGAGCGAAGCCCCGAAGTGGGAGTTGTTCTGGTTCTGGAAATAGCCGCGTGCATAGCGATAGTCAAGGTCGAAGCCCAGGCCCGTCTTCTTCCCGGCATTGACGGCAAAGAGAGCCTTGATGAAATCCTCGCCGTTGGTCTTGTCGCCACAGCTGCCGTAGCTGAGGTTGGTGATGGGCGAGAGGGAGTTGGTGAAGTGCCACTCGTCGGGCTGCACCAGCGACTGGTCGTAGGCATCGGTGAAGAAGAACTGGCTGGTGGCGCGGCGGTCGGTGAAGATGCGCGTCTGGCGAGCGGTGTAGTTCGAGCCGATGGTGTTGTAGTCGCCATACATGCCCGTGGCCATGGTGGACTGCGGGTAGAGGTGGGGCAGCGTGTCGACAACGGCAGGACGGATGTCGCCGAACTTGCGGTCAACCATCCAGGTGTAGATACCCTTGGGCACAATTTTGTTCTTCTTGGTGCTGTCCTTGCTATGGGGATTGAAACGGCCGTTATTGCCGCTATCGTCGGATTGCTGACTGGTGGTGCCGTTTTCGAGGTTCCGATTGAAATCCTGCGACACGACAGGCGCAGCCCACAGGTGACAGACGGCGACCAGCAGCACGAGGCGCCGACACCATCTGAAGAAACTGTGATTACGGGGCATGGGGTTCATCACTTGTCGCTTGCTGGCTCAGATCTTGAAGATACGAAGGAATAGCTCCACGAACTTGAACACCAGCGAGACGATGAGTATCCACTTGGCCATCTCGTGGTCAACCTTGAAATAGACAAAGAGTCCGGCGATGGCCCCTATCATGAAAATGACGTTCAGCCAGAAACGCAGCACACGGGTGCGGCTGCTGTCGCGAAACGGCTCCAAGTTGTGGCGGCGGGGCCTGTTCTCCATAGCCTCCTGCACGTTCCTGTTGATTTCCTCCTGTGTCATTGAGCGTTGAGGGCGGTGTTGAACTTGTTGAACAGGTAGTCCTTGCGGTCGATAGTCTTACGACGGAACTTTCCGCTGACGCGAGCCAGCTTGTCCTGCTTCTTGTTCAGGCCGTAACGGTCGGTAATCCATTCTTCTGCATAGTAAGTCTGCGGGTCGCGCTCCTCGTCATAGAGATAGACGATGCGGGTCATCTTCACTGTGGCCTCACCGTCGGCGCACTCAACCATGAGATGATACATCAGACGCGTGCGGTCGAGGTTGAGGGGCTTGTTCTTGAACACCAGCCACTCCTGATAGCTGCCCACCAGCTGCAACTTCACAGAGTCCTGAAGCGTGACACGGCTCTGCTCAAGCTGCCCCGGCTCCTTGGTCAGCTGCACGAGCTGCCGGAGCATGATGTCGTAGATCTGCTTGCCACTCTTGCCCGGTGCCTGGATGGTGGTCTCGAACATGACGTGGCCATCAACGACGGGCACAGCGCCCGCCAGGTATTTGGCATCGTTGTTGGCTGGAGTGGTCTGGGGGATCTGTTCCCAGGTGTTGTCTTGTGCCGAAGCTGCCAGCGGCAGGCTCATCAGCAGGGCTATCAATAGTCTTTTCATCGTTTACCGAGTGTTTTATTGTGATTACAGCGTGCAAAATTACAAAATATTTCATAATTCGCCATTCATAATTCACAATTATTTCGTATCTTTGCAAAAAATTGGAACTACTCCGTCTATGAGGAACATAAAGTCAATGGTTTTTGCCGTACTGCTGCTTATACCGGCGGCCCTTTTGGCACAAGACGACCGGAAGGGTGAGCAAGAGGCAGAGCACGTGTTCCAGCTGCTACTGAACAACCGGACCGACAGTCTCTATGACATGTTTGCCGATGCCGTGAAGGCCCAGATGCCCCGGCAACTGCTGGAGGACGGCATGAAGAAAGCAGAGCAGCTGGCAGGGCCTTATCAGGGGCACGGCTCCTGGGAGCACCAGCAATGCGAAGGCATGGACATCTACACTTCGGTCATCGACTTTGAACAGGGACAACTGAACCTTGTGATAGCCTTCGACGAGCAGCTGCAGATTCACGGCTTGAGAATCATGCCCCTGCGGGAGGATATGCCTGCCGACGACATGCCCCTGCCTGACGATGCCGTAGAGCTACAGGACACGGTGCGCACCGGCCCCGACATTGCCCTACCCTGCAATGTTGTTATCAGCGGACGGTCGGCCAGCCCTCCGATGGTGGTGTTTGTGCACGGTTCGGGACCATGCGACCGCAATGAGACCGTGGCTGCCAACCGTCCATTCCTCGACCTCTCGCGCCAGTTGGCCGAAAGAGGCATCAGTTCGCTGCGCTACGACAAGCGAACGTACGCCTATTCCAGAGACGTGTCATCCATGGAAGAAGAGACCATCGACGATGCGCTCTCGGCCATCAGGCTGGCTCAAAGCTATGCAGGACGCGTGTACCTGCTGGGGCACAGCCTAGGGGGTATGCTGGCCCCTGTCATCGCCTCCCGGACAAAGCTGGATGGCATCGTGATGATGGCGGCACCGGCACGCGACCTGCCTGAGCTGCTGGACGAGCAGCTGGACTATCTCCTGCCCCCTGACGCTTTGGAAGAACAGAAGCAGGCTGCCATTGCGCAAATGCAGAAGCAAAGCCCCCACTACTTGCGTCCCCAGCATCAGGTGGAAGCCGCTCAGCGTCTTTCCATTCCCGTGCTGATTATGCAGGGTGGGCGCGACTATCAAGTCAGCATGGAGGATTTCAACCTGTGGCGGCAGGCACTGGCCGACAAGCCCCAGGTGGTGTTTGCCTCGTATGCTGCACTGAACCATCTCTTCCTGGAGGGAGAAGGGAAATCCACTCCACAAGAGTACTCGAAAAAAGGCATCATCCCTGCACAGGTAGCCGATGATATCGCCACGTTCATTGCGGGTAGTGCAGAATGACTACACATTAATATATTACGTATGCATATCGTCATAGCCGGAAACATCGGCAGCGGAAAATCGACGCTCACGCAGATGCTGGCCCGCCACTACGGATGGGAAGCCCGCTTCGAGGCTGTGACCGACAATCCCTACCTGGAGGACTACTATCGTGACCTGAAACGCTGGTCGTTCAACCTGGAGGTGTATTTCCTGAAGGAGCGGTTTCGCGACCTCATTGCCATCGCAAAGGCCGGCCATACCGTCATTCAGGACCGCAGCATATTTGAGGGGGTCTATGTGTTCATGGCTAACAACAGGGCAATGGGCAACCTTTCGGAGCGGGACTATAACACCTTTATGGAGCTGTTCGAACAGATGATGAGCGTGGTGCGCATACCTGACCTGATGATTTACCTGCGGGCAAGCGTGGCTCATCTGGTGGGAAACATACAGCAGCGCGGACGTGGCTATGAGCAGCAGATACAGCTGGAATACCTGGAGAACCTGAACCGGCGCTACGAGGACTTCATCCTGAACAAGTATCCGGGGCGGGTCATGATTGTTGAGAAAGACGAACTGGACTTCCTGCACCGCCCGAGAGATTTCGCCCGGATTGTAGACCGCATCGACCAAACCCTCTTCGGACTCTTCCCCGGCACATAGACCGCACTTCTCAACGCTGTCTCTGATTACTCCTAAACTTCAAAATATCTAAATATCATACACAAGATGCACATCGCAGTAGCAGGAAACATTGGCAGTGGCAAGACCACACTTACCCGCCTCTTGGCCCATCGATACGGATGGACACCCCGTTATGAACCTGTAGATAACAATCCCTATCTGGCCGACTTCTATGCCGACATGCCCCGGTGGTCGTTTAACTTGCAGATCTATTTCCTGAACAAGCGGTTCAAGGAAGTGGTGGAAATAGCAAAAAGCAAGGATACCATCATCCAGGACCGTACCATTTTTGAGGATGCCTGCATTTTTGCTCCCAACCTGCACGGCCAGGGCATGATGAGCGACCGCGACTTCAACAATTACCGCGACTTGTTTGACTTGATGATGTCGCTGGTGCGCCTGCCCGACCTGATGATTTACATCCGCTCCAGCATTCCCACACTGGTGGCACAGATCCAGAAGCGAGGACGCGAATACGAACAGACCATGCGCCTGGACTACCTGCAAGGATTGGAAAAACGGTATGAGCAGTGGATTGCCGGCTACAAGGGGCAGCTCATCATCGTAGACGGAGACAAGTGTAAGTTCGGCGAGAACCCCGACCACTTGAAACAGGTCACCGATATGATCGACGCCAAGCTCTTCGGTCTCTTCCCCATGGAATAGAGCGGGCTTGAATGCTGCCAAACTGACGCCTTTGATTGTCATTCTGTCACACACACTCCTTTCGGCACATTCTTTGAAAGATTGTCTGTAGCAATCAATCATCATGAAGAAAGGAGAATCAATATGACATTAGACAAGTTTACCATTAAGGCGCAGGAGACGGTGCAACAGGCCGTGAACCTGGCGCGACAGAACGGACAGCAGTCCATAGAACCCGTTCACCTGATGGCGGCCCTGCTCGACAAGGCACGCGACGTGACGGGATTCATTTTCCAGAAGCTGGGAGTCAATGCCCAGCAGATCAGTATGCTGTGCCAACAGGAGATGCAGCATCTGGCCCGGGTGCAGGGAGGGGAACCTTACCTGTCGGGCGATGCCAACAAGGTGCTTCTGAAGGCGCAGGAAATCTCGCAACAGATGGGCGACGAGTTCGTGTCTTGTGAGCCTCTATTATTGGCTTTGCTCGAAGTTAACTCCACCGTGAGCCGCATTCTGAAAGATGCGGGAGTTACGACAAAAGACATGCGCCAGGCCATCCTGGAGCTGCGCCAGGGGCAGAAGGTGCAGAGCCAGAGTGCTGAGGACAACTACCAGAGCCTGGAGAAGTATGCAAAGAATCTGGTAGCCCTGGCGCGTGCAGGAAAACTGGATCCGGTCATCGGGCGTGACGACGAGATTCGCCGCGTGCTGCAAATCCTGAGCCGCCGAACCAAGAACAATCCCATCCTGATAGGTGAGCCTGGAACGGGTAAGACCGCCATCGTGGAGGGTCTCGCGGGACGTATCGTGCGTGGCGACGTGCCTGAGAACCTGAAAGAAAAGCAGCTCTATTCGCTCGACATGGGTGCCTTGGTGGCTGGTGCGAAATATAAGGGCGAGTTTGAGGAGCGTCTGAAGAGCGTCATCAACGAGGTGACGAAGAGCGATGGGCGGATCGTCCTGTTTATCGATGAGATTCACACCCTGGTGGGAGCCGGAGGAGGCGAGGGAGCCATGGATGCCGCCAACATTCTGAAGCCCGCCCTGGCGCGCGGCGAGTTGCGGGCCATCGGTGCCACCACGTTGAATGAATACCAGAAGTATTTCGAGAAGGACAAGGCTCTGGAGCGCCGGTTCCAGACGGTCATGGTCGACGAGCCCGACGAGCTGAGTGCCATCAGCATCCTCCGGGGACTGAAGGAGCGTTACGAGAACCATCACAAGGTGCGTATTCAGGACGATGCCTGTATAGCCGCCGTGCAGCTTAGCGAGCGTTATATCACGGAACGTTTCCTGCCCGACAAGGCCATCGACCTGATGGACGAGGCAGCTGCCAAGCTGCGCATGGAGCGCGACAGCGTGCCCGAGGAGCTGGACGAGATCACCCGCCGCCTGGCCCAGCTGGAGATAGAACGCAGCGCCATAGCCCGCGAAATCCCTACCACACCTACCGCACCTACCACACCTACCTCCCCTACAGAACCTACCCAAAAACTAGCCGACCTGGACCGCGAGATAGCCGAGCTGCGCGACCAGGAGAAGCAGTTCAGGGCCAGATGGGAAGGCGAGCGACAGCTCATCAACCAGATTCAGCAGGATAAGCAGGAGATGGAGAACCTGAAGCTAGAGGCTGAGCGTGCAGAGCGCGAGGGCAACTACGGACAGGTGGCCGAGATACGCTACGGCAAGATGAAGGCACTGGAGCAGCACATCGTCGCTGTACAGAAGCAGTTGAACGAGTCGGCCCATGGCAACAAACTGGTGCGTGAGGAGGTGACAGCCGACGATATAGCCGAGGTCGTTTCGCGATGGACGGGCATCCCCGTCACACGTATGATGCAGAGTGAGCGCGAGAAGCTGCTGCATCTGGAGGAAGAGCTGCACAAGCGTGTGATAGGTCAGGACGAGGCCATCCGTGCCGTCAGCGATGCCGTGCGCCGGAGCCGTGCCGGTCTGCAAGACCCCAAGCGACCCATTGCCTCGTTCATCTTCATGGGAACCACCGGCGTGGGTAAGACGGAACTGGCAAAGGCCCTGGCAGAATACCTCTTCAACGATGAGACGATGATGACCCGAATCGACATGTCGGAGTATCAGGAGAAGCACACCGTCAGCCGACTTGTCGGTGCCCCTCCGGGATACGTGGGCTATGACGAGGGCGGACAGCTGACCGAGGCCGTCAGGCGGAAGCCTTACAGCGTGGTGCTGTTCGACGAGATTGAGAAAGCACATCCCGACGTGTTCAATATCCTGCTGCAGGTGCTTGACGACGGTCGTCTGACTGACAACAAGGGACGTACAGCTGACTTCAAGAACACCATCATCATCATGACGTCGAATGCCACGCGTGAACAGCTGCGGATGGCGATGCGGCCGGAGTTCCTGAATCGTATCGACGAGATCATCACCTTCCAGCAGCTGTCGAGGGAAGAGGTGGCACAGGTGGTGCGCCTGCAACTGGACCGCGTGAAGAAGATGCTGGAGCCACAGGGCTTCAAGCTGGAGGTCACCGACCATGCGGTGAACTGGCTGGCCCAGGAAGGCTATGACCCCGATATGGGTGCACGTCCGGTGAAGCGGGCCATTCAGCACTATGTGCTCAACGACCTGTCACGCCGATTGCTGGCCGACGAGGTGAGCCGTGAGCGTCCTATCGTTATCGATGAGTTCGGAGAGGGACTGGTTTTCCATAACTAGTCCGCTGTATACGCAGGGGAGCTGGTCTTCCATAACCAGCCCCCCTGTGTGTTGCTATTCACTTTCTATGATACTGGGCATCTTTGTCCAGGTCTTGTCAGCCCGATAGCTGTTGCGTGCCCCCTTTGGCACAATAATCTTACAGGCGGCAGCAACCACGCCTTTGAAGGTGTTGCTGCTGATATTCGGCGGTGTGGGGGCACCCATTACCACTTCACGCAGTGACATACATTTGTTGAAGGCGTTGCTGCCAATCTTCTTGATGGCGGGGGGCAACTCAATGCGTGCCAGTGAAGTACACTCGCGGAAAGTGGAACTGCCAATGGAGGTACATGAAGGAGGAATGACGATGGACGTGAGCGAGGCACACTTGCTGAATGTTTCGTCGCCGATAGAATTCAACGATATGGGCAAAGTGATGCTGGCAAGCGATGTGCATTGCTCAAAGACGTTGTCACCAATACTCTTCAGGGAGATGGGCAGACGGACGATGCGCAGGGAATGGCAATTACGGAACAAGTCACGCTCCAGTTTATCAACAAAGCCCTGAATGTCTACACTGTCGAGTGAGGTACAATTTGAGAAGGTGTCGCTGCCCAACTGCTTTACGCGGTTCGGAATGACCAGCAGCTTCAGGGAGGTGCAGTTCTCAAAAGCGTGGTCGTAGATGCGGGTCAGACCTTCAGGAAGCTCAATAGACCCTAGGGTTTTACAGTTGAAGAAAGCCCGGTTGCCGATTGTCTTCACGGAGGGAGGCAATGACACGGACGACAAACTTGTACATTCGGCAAACAATTCTGCTTCTACTGATTCCAGATTTCCGTTCAAGACGACCTGGCTCAGCCCCGTACACTTCTCGAATGCGCTGTTACCTATCTTCTTTACCTGTTCAATATCCACGCTGCCAAGGCTGATGCAGCCCTTGAAGGCATCGTTACCGATATTGTGGGCAGTAGCCATTTCAATAGCCTCCAGTTTTTGGCAGTTCTCAAAGGCACTGTTGCCAATATCGCTGATGGCATCGGGCATCTGAATGGATTCCAGAGAGGTGCAGTCTTCAAAAGCTTCACTCCCGATGACTGTCACCGAAGACGGCAACTCGATAGTAGACAGCCGCTCACATTTGGAGAACGTGTTGTTGCTGACGGTCTGGATGGCGGCATTATTGAAATCAAACCTCTCCAGCATCTTGCAGTTGGCAAATGCAGCAACATCGATGAGGGTCACAGTCTCAGGAAGGTTAATAACCGCCAAGGATGTGCATCCGTCGAATGCGTGACTCTTGATAGTGGTCAGTTCTGAGGGCAGATTAATCCTTTTAAGGCTGGAACATCCGCTAAAAGCGTAATCACCAATGACACGGATACCCTCATACATCTCCACTTCCTTCAAGTTGACACATCCGCTGAAACAGCTGCGACTCACCTCAAGCATATTCTTGGGAAGGACAACGCGTTCCAGACTCTTACAGCCTTGGAACATGGCTGCAGGCAGGACATCGGCCTTTGTGCGGAAGCTGCCTTTGCTCTCGCAGATGGATGCCTCGGCAAGGTCAAGAGAAGTGAGCACCTTTTCGTTTGGCTTCCTCGGCTTGATGCGGCTGGTAATCATCTGAAGTATTTTCAGGTCATTGCCGCCTATGGGACCGGAAATCTTCAGTTCCGTCATCGAATAACGGATACTATCGGGCAGCTGGGCTGCCAGCTTTCCCACGGAATCCACCGTCACGGTGATTTCTTGTGCCATAGTGACCAGCGGGAAAAACAATACAACAAGGGCAAAAAGTCGATTTTTCATGATTCCAAGTTATTTACAGGTTTCTAGTGTGCTGCGCTTCGAACGATGGTAGCTGCGGTAGTCGTCGAGTTCAATCTCCACGTCAGGTTCTTCCAGCCTGCCATCATGAGGGAGGAGGAACTGCATGTATTTGATGCTAAGTCCCCGGCTGAGCCACATCTGTTCATAATAGGTCTGGATAGAGGCGGCTGTGCGGAGAGCAGTGGCCACAATGGCTGAGCCATGTCCTACGGGGCATTCAGCGTAAAGGTCGCTTGTTCGGGCGATGAGCGGCAGGCGGTTGTGCTCCACCATGTAGGTGGTGTAGGTGAAGAGGAAATTGGAGTC
>LXOW01275241.1_pt1 | contig 10312 bp, 6 predicted proteins | sample 1368591 | NCBI WGS metagenome assembly LXOW01 (sample SAMN04884650, study PRJNA319009) | bovine gut metagenome | isolation source: Cow rumen | host: Bos taurus | place: Italy: Legnaro (PD) | collected 2014-07-09
TGCTCGATGAGCTGGTCGTCGGCATCGACGAGGTCGAACTGCATACGACAGATCTGTGCACACTCACCGCGATTGGCACTCCGCGAGAAGCAGTATTGCGAGGCATAGCACTGTCCGCTATAGCTGACGCAGAGGGCACCGTGAACGAAGACCTCCAGTTCGACATCGGGCACCGCCTCGTGGATGGCGCGTATCTCGTCGATGGAGAGTTCGCGAGCCAGCACGACGCGGCTGAAGCCAAGGTCGCGCAGCCAGGCCACCTTCTCGGCCGTACGGTTATCGGTCTGCGTAGAGGCGTGGAGGGGGATGGGCGAGGTACGAGGTGCGAGGTGCGAGGTACGAGGTGCGACAAGGGCCATGTCCTGAACGAGGATGGCGTCGACATGGGCGTCGGCCAGCTGCTGTAACAACTGGCGGGTGTCGTCGAGCTCGTCGTCGTAGATGATGGTGTTGACGGTGACATAGACCTTGGCAGCAAACCGGTGGGCATAGCGGCAGAGCTCGGCGATGTCGTCGACGCTATTGCCCGCAGCAGCACGGGCACCAAAGCGCTGAGCACCGATATAGACGGCATCGGCCCCATGATCGATGGCGGCGATGCCGCACTCCAGGTTCTTGGCCGGAGCCAGCAGTTCCAAGGGTCGCGTCACTTGATGTCGTCGATATTGTAAGGTGTCTCCTGATAGACGTAGTAATTGATCCAGTTGGAGTAGAATAGGTTGGCATGGGCACGCCACGTGACCACGGGCCCGAGGTCGGGCTGGTCGTCGCGGTAGTAATGCTTGGGCAGCTCCACGTCGTCGCGGGTATCCTTGTCGCGACGGTACTCGCGGTCGAGCGTATCGGGGGCATACTCCAGGTGGCCGGTGATGAAGAACTCGCGGCCGCCACGTGCCATCACGATGCTGACACCGCAGTCGTCGGAGTCGGCAATGAGCGTCAGTTCCGGACGGGCCAAGATGTCCTCGCGATGCAACTCGGTATGGCGGCTGTGAGGCATCTGGAACGTATCGTCGAACCCTCGGAAGATGGGCAGACGGGCATCGAGGGGCCGCTGGGGGAAGATGCCGAACATCTTCTTCTGCAGCGGGTACTTGGGAACGCCGTAGTGATAGTAGAGTCCGGCCTGAGCAGCCCAACATATATATAAGGTACTCGTCACGTGCGTGCGCGCCCATGCGAAGATGTCGGAGATCTCGTCCCAATAGCTGACATCCTCGTACTCCAGCTGCTCGACAGGTGCACCGGTGATAATCATGCCGTCGAACTTCTCGTGACGCATCTCCTCGAAGTCGCGATAGAACATCATCATGTGCTCGATGGGCGTATTCTTGGGCGTATGGCTCTTCAGCTTCATGAAGCTGATGTCGAGCTGCAGGGGCGTGTTCGAGAGCAGGCGTATGAGGTCGGTCTCGGTGGTTATCTTCAGCGGCATCAGGTTGAGAATGACAATACGCAGGGGGCGTATGTCCTGGGCATGAGCACGCTCGTCGCCCATCACGAAGATATTCTCATGCTTCAGCAAATCGATGGCCGGCAAACGGTCGGGTAATCTTAAAGGCATATTCTTGTATTATTTGACAATCTTGATTAAGCAAACAGAAACATTATCGTGGCCGCCTGCACCGATGGCCGCCTCGCAGAGCGCATTGGCACCCGCACCGGCATTGAGCAGCGCCTCAATGTCGGCGTCGGCCACCATGTCGGTCAAGCCGTCGCTGCAAAGCATGAAGACATCACCTATCATGACTTGATCCGTACAAGTGACCACATCAATGTAGGAGGTCTTACATCCGCCACCGATACAATTGGTAATAAGATTTGAATGTTCGCTGCTGCCAATCAGCGTGTTCAGCGAGTGGTCGGTAGAGAGTTGCTGCAACCGCCCATTGGAAAGTTTGTAGACACGGCTGTCGCCACAGTTCATCCAGAAGAACTCACCGGCGTAATAGGCAAAAGCCACCAGCGTCGTACCCATGTTGTGGTACTGGGGCTCGACGTGTCCTTTCGACTCGATGACGTTGTTGATGGAGCCCAGCCACTCGAAGATAGCCTCGTTGAAATCGGCAACGCCGAGGCCCTCGGGCATGTCGTCATAGAAATAGTCCAAATTCTGAAGCACGGTGTTGCTTGCCACCTCGCCACTATTATGGCCACCCATACCGTCGGCCAGTGCCGTCAGAGAGCGATGTACTTTTGCCAGATTTACTTCGTCAGCATATACGCCGTCGCGGACGTACTGATGGTTGACGAGAATCATGTCTTCGTTGTTTTCGCGTACGCAACCGACATTGCTGGCAGACTGAATATATAGTTTCACAGAAATACTTGTCTTTTAGTTGATACTGACTTGGAGGATAATATTGGCCAGGCCGACGATGTCGCCATTCTTAAGCGACATCTCGACATCGGGCTGCAGGGGGTGCTGGTTGAGCGTTGTGCCATTCGACGAGTGCTTATCGACGATGCACCAGCCCGAAACGGCATTGTACTTCAGCTGAGCGTGAACACCACTGATATACATGTTCTGCTCAAAGAACTGGGTGTAAGGTCCTTGCCGGCGGCCTATCACCGCGCCGTTGATACCCTGCATACGGATGTTCATGTTGGTGTTATACAGTGTCAGCAAGGGCACGCCGCGCGGAACAGCCGACGGCTGGTCGCGACGGTCTCTGGTCATTGAAGAGGGCGTGATGCCTGATACAGAGATGATGCTCGACGGCATCGAGTACGACGTCTGCTCGGTGTGCTTCCGACCGTAATCTTCAGGAGAGATCATCAGACCACCGCAGTAAATGCAGCGGCGGCCTATGCCCACACGGCCACAACGGTCGCAATATAATAATGCCTGCCCACACTGGTCACAGTAGTGGCTGTCATCATCGATTTCTTCTTTACAGTTAGGACAGATAATCATGCTTTATCTAATATGTCTTCGGGTAATATAATCTGATATGTCTCTTTGGTCACCTGGTCGGGCGGCAGCTGCGACACACGGAGCGACAGCTGCTGGATGGTCTGGTCGAGCAGGTTACGCATCTCGCGGGCATTGCCGAACGAGGCGTCCTTGGTCATCACCATCTTATAGATGACGTCGAGCGCCTTGAACTCGGCCGTCGGCGACAGCGTGTACTGATCCTTCTGAGCCATCTTCTTGAAGATGGCCAGCAGTTCGTCTTCATTATAGTCGTCGATATGCAGCTTATGGGTGAAGCGGCTGGCCAGTCCGGGGTTCATCTGCAGGAACTCCTCCATCTTGTCCTTATAGCCGGCAGCGATGACCACAAACTTGCCGCGGTCGTCCTCCATGCGCTTCATCAGCGTGTCGATGGCCTCCTTGCCATATTGGTCATTCTGATCGCTCAGGGTGTAGGCCTCGTCGATAAAGAGGATGCCACCCATCGCCTTGTCGCACATGTTGTTGACAATCTTGGGCGTCTCGCCCATATACTTGCCGACAAGCGTAGCACGACTGGCCTCCAGCACACGGCTGGTAGGCAGGATGTCCATCGAGTTGAGCACCTCGCCCATCTTGCGTGCAATCGAGGTCTTACCCGTACCGGGGTTACCCGTCAGGATAAAGTTCATAGCCATCTGCTGGACATTGCCGGCACCCATGGCGGCGCGCTGCTTCATGAACATACTCTGGACGGCGAGGCGGCGGATGCTGTTCTTAACGGTACGCATACCGATAAAGTCATCCAACTCGTTGAGCACCTCGTCCAACGGACGTGCCTTCTCGTTCTGAGCCATCGGCAGGTCGTCGGTCGTCAGGCGGAACATATCCTCCTCCTTGAACCCTGGATCGCTCATCAGGCCGACCAGGCGCTGGCTCTGCTTCTCGACGGCTTCGTCGAAGATCCGACGGGCTTCGCGGGCATTGCCAAAATTCTTGTCGCGACGCAGATACAACTGCTCGAACTGACGGTGGACAGCCGCCTGAGTAGCATCGTCAAGGACAAAGTTCTTGGCCGTTGCCAAGTTCAGGAAGATCTGCGTCAGCTCGTCAGGCGAGTAGTCGTCGAAGTGAATGGTCTGCGTGAAACGGCTCTTCAGTCCGGGGTTCGTATCGATGAAGTCGTGCATCTGGTCAGTATAGCCAGCCACAATACAGATGAACTTACCGCGATCGTCCTCAAGTCGCTTCAGCAAGGTGTCGATGGCCTCAGCTCCAAACGAGTCGCTATCATTAGACTTCAGCGTGTAAGCCTCGTCAATAAAGAGGACACCACCCATCGCCGAATCTATCAGCTGATTGGTCTTGATAGCCGTCTGACCACTATAACCGGCAACAAGCTTCGCACGGTCGGCCTCGACCAGCTGACCTCGCGACAGGATGCCCAGCGTCTTGAACACATCGGCCATGATACGGGCAACGGTAGTCTTACCGGTTCCGGGATTACCCGTGAACACGTAGTGCTTGCCTTGGAACGTGTTGGTCTCGCCACGGCGAATCTGAAGGTTCAGATAAGCTGCGAGATTACTGATCTCCTTCTTCACGGCTCCGAGTCCGACCAGCCCGTTCAGTTTCTTCAGACACTCGGAGTAGTCGACCGACTGAGGTGCCTCGAAGGGAATATCGTCGGGCTCAAGCGTCATCAGCTCCTCGTTGCTGAGTGCCGACATATCGCCAGACTGCAGGCGCTTGGCCTGCTTCTTACACATCTCGTCGAACAACGTACGCATGGTACGGCCGTTGGCGAAGTCCTTGTCGCGCGTGTCGTACATCTGTTTAATGCACGCTTTGGCCTTCTCCTCGGCCTGTGGCGACAGCAGGTATTTCTTCTCCTTGGCAAACACGAGCATAATCTCGTAAAGTTGCTCGGGGGAGTAATCATCGATATTCAGGAAGTAGTTGAAACGGCTCTTGAAACCAGGGTTCACCCTAAAGAGATTGTCCATCTCCGTGCGATAGCCTGCGGCAATGACCACAAACTTCCCACGGTCGTCCTCCATGCGCTTCATCAACTTCTCAAGCGCCTGAGCCCCTTGGTTATCGCGCTCGCCAGCCTGACTAACGGGAGCCAGCGTGTAGGCCTCGTCGACAAACAGGATACCACCCATGGCTTTGTCGCACAGGCGTTCCACCACCTTGGGCGTCTCGCCCTGATAGGGGCTGACCATCTTGGCACGGTCGACCTCAACGACATGACCACTGTCCAGATAGCCTATGGCCGCAAGAATCTCGCCCAGTTTGCGGGCAATAGTGGTTTTACCCGTTCCCGGATTACCGGTGAGGATGATGTGCATCGACATCTTCTGCTGCTCGCCCAACCCCCGTTCAGCACGCTGCACGCTGTTTTGGACGGAGTAAGCAATCTCACGCACTGCCTGCTTCACATCATCCATGCCTATGAACATATCCAAGTCGGAGAGGATGTCGTTCAGCGAGCGCTCCTCAGGCACATAGCCTTGAATATCCTCGCGCTCCACCTGGTCGGCTGTGGCACCACGGCTGATAAACGACGTGAAGATGTCCTCGGCCGTCTTCATGGCCACATGGGCATTGCCAAAGGTCTCGTCCTTGATCTTTATCTGATACTTGAAATAACGCGTCAACTGGTGATCGGCCTCAGCAGTAAACTTAGTGATACCATACTTCAGGCTCAACTCGAGTTTGGTCATTTCGCACAACTCCTGGTAGTTAGGAGTCGGCAACCGGAACATATACTTAAACCTGTTCTTAACCGCCGGATTGCTCTCAAGAAAATCATCCAGACCCTTAGGCAATCCTGCCATGATGACAATGGGATTGTCCTCCCATTTGTCCATCTCAACAAACAGTTTGTCGAGCGGGTTCACCTGGTTGGAATACTTGTCGGGCAACAGTTTCTGCACGTTGTCAAAGAACAGGATGCCGTTCTTGGCCTTCTTGATATTGTCGTCCCACTTGTCGACAAAGCGGCTGTAGTCAACGGCATCAACCATCGTCAGCTTCGGCTTCTCGATAATCTTGTGCTGGTAGAAGTAGTCGCGTATGATTTCGGCCAGCGCCGTCTTACCCGTACCAGTCTCGCCGATGATGATAGCGTTCACCGAAAGGCGCACTTTGACGATATCCTTACGTGAGCGCAGATAGGTATAGGTGTCGACAATGGTCTTCAGTTGAGACTTGACTTCGTCGAGCCCCACCAATTTGTCGAGAACGTTCCTAATGACGAGGGGCTTGCCGCACCACTTGCAGAACTTGGCGACACTACGGTTTTCCTTATGACAATGCTCACAAATCATTCAACGTCCTTTTCTAATTGTTTAATCACCTTGTGAGGCTGGAGCTTCCATTGGCCGTCGAGATTCGGATTACGAACATTCATCAGGCTCGGACTAAAGACGACAAACTCTGCCACCAACAGGGCAACCATCAAGCTCCAGAAGATGTAATGGAGAACGGATTCGCCCGAGACAGAACGTACCTGGTCGGAAACATCGTCGAGCAGTCCGAACTTCGAGCCCTTGAACTTGAACGACTTCGTCTTAAACGTATAGTACAGGGGTTCAATCAGCGACGACTGTATATCGTCGTCCAGCACTTCATTGATCAGTTTATTATCGGCCTTCTGGTCGCCACGGAAATCGGTCATGTGACAGATGAACATATAGATGGCTGTCATCAAGAGAATGGCAACGTTGAAGAATGACGGGTATGAAGTATTCAGGAACTTCAATATCGTAATAGGTATGAAAGATGTCAACGCGCCGAGCGTGCCCCATAGCAGAGACAACACGAAACCGTAGCCTCGGAAATAAGCACGCGTAGCAACGATAAAGGCAGACATTCCTCCCAATGGCAGGCCAATGGTCACGAACGAGTTACGAAGCAGGAAATCGCGGCCGGTAACACCGAAGACGAGAACCAACAGCGCCCAGAGACCGCACAACGAATAGAATATGATGCGCCAGGTCTGTTCCTTTCGCTTGGCATGCTTCCAACCGTTACGGACGCCCTCCATCTTTCGCTGGGTTGACTCGCGTGCATCAACGAAACGCTTATAATACTGGTTCGACATATCAATCTCGCCCAGCACCATCAGCCATTTCTCCAGTTCACGTTCGTAAGCATATTCCTCTTCGAAAGCCTGTGAAGGATCTTCATGATAGAACACGGCAAGCCACTGCGAGAAATTGCCATTACGCAACTCGCCTCGCATCTGAGAGTTTTGTGAACGGTCGAGCTGCAAGCCATCAAACAGTTCGGTGCCATCAGGCAGCAGGTAAGACGGTGTGACACCCAGGATACGGCAGAAGCGGTAAACGGCGGTCTTAATATCGTAAGCTCCCAGACGTTCACGGTTCTCTTCAGACTTCATATTGAACGTGTGGCTGGCCTCGGCCTGCAGCTGTATCCATCCGTGTAACTGAGCGAAATAGGCAAAGCGGCCATCAGGCTCCAAGAAGTCACGCATCTCACGTTCAAAGTCCTCCATATTCAGGTGCTCGGCATTCTTCAGACGCTCGGCCAACTGTCGGCCCACCTTCTCAGGCGTGTCGGCCACACGCAGGTCGTAGGCTGCATCGCGATCAATATTATAGAGCACCTTGTAGGCCAGCGACTCTGAGTACTTCTGGCCCTGCGTCATAATCCTCAGGCTCTCGCAAGCCATCACATCTTCATGACTGTACATCCACGACAACAGACGACCGTCCGTCAAGCTCTGCCACTCATCGTCCGACAACTGATTGTAGCCGAAAGAATGGACTATCTGCTCGATAGATGATGACGGGTGCTTCGACAAGAACGGGATATCCTTGTCTATCTCATAGACGCATCGCAGTATAGCGACGCGATAGTCGGGTTCCTCATTATCCTCGCCGGCCTTGAAATAAGAACGCAAGCGGTCGACATCGCACTTGGCGTGCGACTCCAGATAAAGGAACAACGGGTCGTTGGGATTACGCAACAGCAAGGCGTACTTGTCCTGATAACTCAGCAACGAGATAGCTACGCTATGAACATCGTCGCAGAGATTGCCGACGGCATCCTTATACGGATATGTCGGCTCCATCGAATAGACAGCCGCCATCAGACCTGCATGCTGGTCGACGGGATACTTGTTGACGACAATNNCAAGCCACTGGCTGATACGACCGTTGTACAGATACCCCAAAGCCAAACGCTCGTTCTCGACAAGCAGCGGAATCAGCTCATGCACGTTATCGGCCACCAAATTGCGGTCAGGGTCGACGATAAAGTTCTTGTATCTCAGGAAAGGAGAACTGATATCGACGGCCACCTCCTCGCCAAGGAACCACTTCTCGACCTCGTCGTACCCCCAACGGCTCATCGCATTGACAGCGGTCAGGCCCTGAACAATATGCCTGACACTTTCAGGCAGTTCGTTCAGACGAGGCAGACGGCCTTCGTTCTTCTGACGCATCATGACACGCTCGTTCGAGCTCATAGGATTTTCGCCAAGCCACAGGGCGAAGAGCGTCATGCCCAGAGAATAGAAGTCGGCAGCAGGAGTCAGCTCGACGACACCGTCAATCACATCGGAGTACATCTCTGGCGCTGCATAGATAGGCGTGCGGGCCTGTGTGGTACGATGAGCCTTACCGTCTTTCTCGAGCATCGACGATATGCCGAAATCGCCAAGCACCAACTCCTCGTGCGTCTCATCGCGGAAGAAAAAGTTCGAGGGCTTGATATCCTTGTGCAGAATATTGTTGTTATGGCAATAAGCCAAGGCTGCTGCACCTTGTAAAGCTATACGACGGAATGTATTGAGATTACCCTCTATACGGTACTTGTTAAGCGTTCCACCACGCAGGTACTCCATCAGTTCGTAATAACGGTGCTTGCCCTCGACATAAGTCTTACCGAAGTCATAGAGCTTGACAATCATCTCAAAGTCGAACGACCTGATAGTCTGGAGTAGCTTCTTGTTAACATCGAAATTCGGGTAGTAGACTTTCAACACGAACACCTTGCCGGCTTCATTCTCCACCAGGAAAATCTGAGCTTCGCCAGAAGAGTCGCTCAGGCACTCCACCTTATGGTAGTCAACCCCCTTCAACGTGAAGCTCTCGGTCGCCGCCTCTCTATTCACGCCAACAGCAGCCCCTTTAAATGTCCTTAATGTGGAATCGGCAGCATTCTCGGCTTCAGGAGATTGGCTGACATTTGCACGGAACGTGTGTTCGTCGCCGGATGGGACAAGTGTCTTGTCGTCAATCTGTCCTGGGATTCTGTTTGTTCTGTCAGTAGTCATTATTTATTGTCGTCTTTTATCTCTTCATTATTGTTCTTTCCCAAAATCACCCATTTGCCACCAAGCTGGGGCTTGGCACATCCACACGGGCTGGAGTGCATGGCATGTTTCCAGTTGCACACCCAGGCTAAACGAACGCCTGCCGGCTTCTGAGCCATAGCGTAGTTGCGAGCCTTGATGGGCGACGGCAGTGCCGGTACCGCCATTCGGTCGAGAATATCGGTCAGCAGCTTCATCTTCTCTTCCTTGCGCTGAGCCAGCTCCTCTTTCGAAAGTCTTTTGGTTTCGTGCTTGACGACGGTGGGATTGATCACGCCCTTATCCTTGGCAAGCAGCATCAGCACCCGCTCTCGCAGTTTCTCGTTCATCTGATCACGTACAATATCACGCTCCGACAGGTAAGGAATCTGCATATTCAACTCCTCCAGTTCGTGGGCTGCCTCTACCAAAAGTTGGTAGTCGGGGAGTTTCCGTAAGTCGGCTGCCAGGCTTTTTGCTTCGTCTGTCAGCGGCGTGCCACACTGCTTACAAAAAGCGAAATCATTCAGTGTGTTACACACAGGGCAGACAATGCCGCCACGAGGATTGCCACACTCATGACAATACACCTCGCTTGTGGCCATCTTTGCGCCACAGAAAGAACACACATCAGACTTGATGTAATGATGACAGACCTCACAGAAATCGGCTTCCGGGTCTATCTCACTGCCACAATTAGGACAGACCCCCATGTGCAGGGGGTGTCCGCAAGATGCACAATACAACGCCTCAGCGTCATTGACCGTTCCGCAAGAAGGGCACAAGACACCCTGAGCCTGATTCTGAGCCAATTGTTCTTGGTGTTGTTCGTCGCTGTCTGTATCCACTGTCAACTCCTGCTTCTGCAAGGCTTGGGTACCAGCATTTAAGTATTCTGGTCTGATGGTATTGTCTTCGGTCATATCTGTTTCTTAGCTAAATGATGTGCAAAGATATGAAAAAAAAACGTTTCAAACAAAAAACCGCCGTAAATTTTCATTTACGACGGCAATTTTCTTTTCAAACACCATAAAAATCGGTTTACCACAGTGGCAGGCGCTCCTCTTTGGGAAGGTACATCTTAT
>LXOW01283562.1_pt1 | contig 10312 bp, 5 predicted proteins | sample 1368591 | NCBI WGS metagenome assembly LXOW01 (sample SAMN04884650, study PRJNA319009) | bovine gut metagenome | isolation source: Cow rumen | host: Bos taurus | place: Italy: Legnaro (PD) | collected 2014-07-09
GAAAGGGGGATGTGCGCTGATGGGCAAGAACAAGAAAAAGAAAAAGCTGAAGCAGAAGACCGTGCAGGAGCTGGAAGCTCCGGTGGTCGACCTGCAGGTAAAGCCCGCCACGGTGGACACAGAACCGGACGTGCAGCGCCCCATGGGCCGGGAATATCCGAAGTCCCGGAGCCAGATGCCTGAAAGGCAGCTGTTCGAAATTGCCGAATACAAGCCGCGGGAAGCGGAGCGGATCGGATACAGCAACTACAGCTACTGGAAGAGCGTATGGGCCAACTTCCTGAAGAAGAAATCCGCGGTGATCATGTCCATCATCTTCATCCTGCTGTTTATCTTCACGTTCGTGGCCAGCGCCATCGGCAAATACGACATCAACATGGCGCCGGACCCGCTGAACCGGAGCTACATCGCCCCGAACGGGGAATTCTGGTTCGGCACCAACGCCATCGGCCAGGACTACTGGGCGCAGGTATGGTACGCCACCCGGGCCTCCATCCTGCTGGCGGTGCTGGTATCCCTGGGGCAGATTGCCCTGGGCGTGGTGATCGGCCTGGTATGGGGCTACGTGCGCAAACTGGACCGGTTCTTCACGGAACTGTACAACCTGATTGACAATATTCCGACGATCATCTACATGACGCTGATCGCCCTGATGGTGGGCAAGACGCTGTGGACCATGGGTATCGCCATGATTGCCTTCGGCTGGCTGGCGACGGCGCGGAACGTGCGCAACCTGGTATTCATGTACCGCGACCGGGAATACAACCTGGCCTCCCGCTGCCTGGGCACGGGACTGGGACGGATCCTGTTCCGGAACATTTTCCCGTACCTGGTGAGCGTCATCATCCTGCGGATGGCCCTGGCAATTCCGGCAACCATCGCCTACGAAACCACGCTGACCTACCTGGGCCTGATGGACATCACGAAGCCCTCGCTGGGCATGCTGCTGTCCTCCGCCCGGGCGGTATTCCCGAACGCGGCCTACACGCTGTGGTTCCCGGCAGCCATCGTATCCATTATCGCGATTACATTCTACCTGGTGGGCAATGCGTTTTCCGACGCCTGCGACCCCCGGAACCATGTGTAAGGGAGGGAGCTGCAGATGAGTAAAAAAGACGCACCGGACAAGAAGGAAAAAGCGAAGAAGAAGGACGAACTGCAGGAACTGATGGAATCCCTGCGGGAAGAAGGAAAAAAGGCCGAAAAGAAAGACAAGAAAGACAAGAAGGGCAAGAAGGACAAAGACGGCAAGAAAGATAAGGCCGCCAAGGAAGAAAAAGCCGGAAAGAAAGCAAAAAAAGGCAAAAAAGAAGAATTTGAAGCCGAAGATACGTTTGTGCTGCCGGAAGTGCTGAAAGCGACGGAAGCGCCGATTGCGCCGGAAGTATCCGACCTGCTGAAGGCCTCCGTGGCGGAGCCGGAAGCGCCCGCCGGGGCAGAAAACTCCGAACAGCAGAAGACCGCGGGGATCATCTCCCAAAGGATGAGCGACGAAATCCAGAAGCTGGGAAACGTGGACTTCGAAGCGAAGGCAAAGGAAATCCTGGCGAAGGAGCCGCTGCTGTCCGCGAAGGAAGTGGAGGTTACCTTCTCGCTGCGGGGCAAGAAGCTGGTGGCGATCCGCCGGACGTCCCTGGACCTGTACGAGGGCGAGACGCTGGCGATCGTGGGCGAAAGCGGATCCGGCAAGAGCGTATTCACGAAATGCTTCGTGGGCATGCTGGACAAGAACGGAAGCATCACCAACGGCACCATTATGTATGACGGGCAGGACCTGGCCCAGCTGAAGGAAAAGGACTGGCTGGGGATCCGGGGCAAGAAGATTGCCATGGTGACCCAGGACCCCATGACCAGCCTGAACCCCCTGAAGACCATCGGGCGGCAGATCCAGGAAAGCGTGGAGCTGCACCGGGATATGCGGGGCAGGGAAGCCAGGGAGGAAGTATACCGGATCCTGGAGGCTGTGGGCATCCCGGACCCGAAGCGCCGCTACAAACAGTATCCGCATGAATTCTCCGGCGGCATGCGCCAGCGCGTGGTCATTGCCATCGCGGTGGCCTGCCGGCCGCAGATCCTGATCTGCGACGAGCCGACCACGGCCCTGGACGTGACGATCCAGGCCCAGATCCTGGACCTGATCCGCCGGCTGCAGAAAGAACAGAACATGACCATCATTTACATCACCCACGACCTGGGCGTCGTCGCCAACGTGGCGGACCGGGTGGCGGTGATGTACGGCGGGCAGATCATCGAGATCGGCATGGCCAACGAAGTGTTCTTCCACCCGCTGCATCCCTATACCTGGGCGCTGCTGTCCGCGCTGCCGCAGCTGGGCGTGAAGGGAGAAAAGCTGCCGGCCATCGACGGCACGCCGCCGAACCTGTTCAACAAGATCCAGGGCGACGCCTTCGCACCGCGGAACAAGAAGGCGCTGAACATCGACTACCTGGAAGAGCCGCCGATGTATGAAGTGACGGCGACGCACATGGTGAAATCCTGGCTGCAGGATCCCCGGGCGCCCAAGGTGGAAGCCCCGGACTCCATCAGCCGGCTGTCCCAGACCCAGGAAAACAAGGGCACGGACCCCAACGCGAATCACCCGCACCTGGACCCGAACCGGGAGGTCCTGGTGGAGGTGAAGGACCTGCAGGTGACCTTCGGCAGCGGACGGAAGAAGTTCGTGGCCGTGGACCACGTGAACTTCGAAATCTTCAAGGGCGAAACCTTTTCGCTGGTGGGCGAAAGCGGAAGCGGCAAGACCACCATCGGCCGGGCCATCGTCCGGATCAACCCGGTAACCCACGGCGAAGTGCTGTTCAAGGGCGAGCGGATCAGCGGCAAGATCAGCCGGGAGATGGACGAGAAGGTCATCCGCTCCATGCAGATGATCTTCCAGGATCCCATGGCCTCCCTGAACGAGCGGGCCAAGGTGGACTACATCGTCTCCGAAGGACTGCTGAACTTCCACCTGTACAAGGACGAGGAGGACCGGCAGGCCAAGGTTCAGCAGGCGCTGAGCGAGGTCGGCCTGCTGCCGGAATTCTCCAGCCGGTTCCCCCACGAATTCTCCGGCGGACAGCGGCAGCGCATCGGCATTGCCCGGTCGCTGATCATGGAGCCGGAATTCATCGTGGCGGACGAACCCATCTCCGCGCTGGATGTATCCATCCGGGCGCAGGTGCTGAACCTGCTGAACGACCTGAAGAAGAGCCGGGGACTGACCTACCTGTTCATCGCCCACGATCTGAGCGTGGTACGGTTCATCTCGGACCGGATCGCGGTCATCCACAAGGGACGGATCGTAGAACTGGCGGAGGCGGAGGAGCTGTTCCTGCATCCGCTGCACCCCTACACGAAGGCGCTGCTGAGCGCGGTGCCAAACCCGAACCCCTACGTGGAGCGGAACAAGAAGCTGCTGGTATACGACCCGACGGTGCACCATTACGAAAGCGACCAACCGGTATGGAACGAGATCCTGCCGGGGCACTTCGTATACGGCAACGAGCCGGAACTGGACGGATACCGGAAGGAACTTGGACTCTGAGAAAGCCTTACAGCAAGAGGGCTGCCGCAGGCGCGGCAGCCCTTTTTTCTGCCCGTTTTTCCGGATTGTATTTTTCCTGTTTTTTGGACAAATCGGGATACTGGATACATTCAAAAACACATCATTTGGCGGGTGATCCTTGATTTTCATACAACATAGGTTTTTCCGGAGATGGAAACGTTACCATAAACGGGGAGAAAAGCAATTGCAAAACATTTGCCGTTATGATATCATCGTTTAGTACTTTTTCTGTATTGCAACGGAATATGTACCCCGCCGGAACAGGCTGCCGGCGGCGACTTGTTCTGTATTATCCGGGCGGAAAGCCCGTGTAATAATAAAATTTTATTTGGAGGGGAAAACCACATGAAGAAACTGTTGGCTCTGTTGATGGCGCTGTGCATGCTCGCGGGCGTGACGGCTGCTTTCGCGGAAAGCACCGCGGATATCCCGCTGGTGTGGGCAACGAGCACCCTGTCCCAGAAATTCAGTCCCTATTTTGCTGACACTGCCTACGACCAGGATGTCGTCAATATGACGCAGATCAGCATGATGACCACCGACCGTGTCGGCGGAATCATCTACAACGGTATCGAAGGCGAGACCATTCCGTACAACGGAACGGACTACACCTACTACGGCACCGGCGACCTGACCGTCAACTATGACGAGACCACCGATATCACCACCTACGGATACAAAATGCGTGAGGATCTGAAGTTCTCCGACGGCGTTCCGGTTACGATCGACGACGTGATCTTCACCTACTACGTGTACCTGGATCCGGCCTACAACGGCTCCACCACGCTGAAGAGCTATGACATCGTCGGCCTGGGTGCTTACCTGAACCAGATTCCGGAAGCGAACCTGGAAGACGTCACCAAGATCGCCGAAGCTGTGAAGGCCGCCTTCGAAGAAAACGGCCTCGGATACACGGTTGCGGACGGCGGCCTGTTCTCCCAGGCTGTGTATGACGAGTATGCCAACGATGTGACCAAGCTGTGGGAAGAAGACCTGCAGGGCATCGTGGACTATGTATACGCCGCTTACGGCGAGAAGTACGCCGAGCAGATGACCGGCAAGAGCTACGAGGAAGTCGGCGCGTCCGAAGCCCTGAAGATCCTGCTGGCCGGCAATCTGTGGGGATTCCCGGTGGAAGGCGAAGAGCTGACCATCGAGGACCTGCTCGCCTCTGCGTCCGCCAAATACAACGGAAGCTTTGAAGCTTACCTGGCTGCCGGCGAATCCGCCACCGGAACCTCCGCTGACGCGATCAACGCTGAGCTGATGGCTGCCGCTGCGGCCCTGGCCGGTGTTGACACCTCCGCCGGTGTTCCGAACATTTCCGGTATCAAGCGCGTGGATGACTACACTGTTGAAGTGCAGGTCAAGGGCTTCAGCGCTCCTGCCGTGTACTCCATCCTGGGCCTGAGCATCACCCCCCTGCACTACTACGGCGATCACGCCCAGTACGACTACGCGAACAACAAGTTCGGCCATCCCTTCGGCGACCTGAGCATTGCCCAGAGCAAGACCGACGCGCCCATGGGCGCCGGCCCCTACAAGTTCGTGAAGTACGAGAACCGCGTTGTTTACTACGAAGCGAACGAGAACTACTACCTCGGCGCTCCCAAGACCAAGACCTTCCAGTACAAGGAAACCAACGCCGCTGAAGTTGCTTCCGCTGTGCAGACCGGTACCGCCGACGGCGGCGAAATGACCGGCAGCAAGACCAACTTCGAAATGCTGCGCTCCTTCAACGACAACGGCGAAGTGACCGGCAACGTCGTGACCACCTACTCCGTGGCCAACCTGGGCTACGGCTACATCGGCATGAACGCCGACACCATGAACGTGGCGGGCGAACCCGGCAGCGATGCTTCCAAGAACCTGCGCAAGGGCTTTGCCACCATCCTGGCGGTATACCGCGACACCGCTTTTGACAGCTACTACGGCGACGCCGCGGCCACCATCAACTACCCGATTTCCACCACCAGCTGGGCAGCTCCGCAGCCCACGGATGAAGGATACCGCGTAGCGTACTCCGTGGACGTGGACGGCAACCCGATCTACACCGCGACAATGACCGCTGAAGAAAAGTACGAAGCTGCCAAGCAGGCTGCGATCGGATTCTTCAAGGCCGCCGGCTACACCTTCGACGAAGCGGCCGGCAAGTTCACCGCTGCTCCCGAAGGCGCTTCCATGAGCTACGAAGCCATCATCCCCGGCGACGGCACCGGCGACCACCCGTCCTTCGCGATCCTGACCGACGCCCGTGAAGCCCTGGGCTCCATCGGCATCGAGCTGAAGATCAACGACCCGGCGGACTCCAACGTGCTGTGGGATGCCCTGGATGCCGGCACCCAGAACATCTGGTGCGCTGCCTGGGGTTCCACCATTGATCCGGATATGTACCAGGTCTATCACTCCTCCAACATCGTGGGTAAGGGCGGCAGCGACAGCAACCACTACCACATCCAGAGCGCTGAGCTGGATACGATGATCCTGAATGCCCGCCAGAGCGCCGACCAGGCTTACCGCAAGGAAGTCTACAAGGATGCCCTGAACGAGATCATGGACTGGGCGGTTGAAATCCCCGCCTATCAGCGTCAGAACATCGTCATTGCCAGCACCGAGCGCGTGAACATTGACACCGTGACGCCTGATGTCACCACCTACTGGGGCTGGCTGGCGGAAGTCCAGAAGATGGAAATGAACGCCACCAAGTAAGTAAAAAACCACTTTCAGAGGAACTGAAACAAGATCCCTGGCCGGACTCTGCCCTTCGGGGCGGAATCCGGTCAGGGAAAATTCTGCTTTATTGGGTCCGGGGAGGACGTCATCGTGTGGAAGTTTATTGTACGAAGGATTTTCCTGGCCATCATCATTGTGGTGCTGGGCTCCTTCATCATCTACGGCGTCATGCGCGCCATGCCAACCAGCTTTGTTGAATCGATGGCCCGGCAGCGGGCGGCGGCCAGCGCCACAACCGGCGGGCCGACCTATCAGGAATGGCTGGAACAGCTGAACAAATCCTATCACATGGATACAGACGTGGTCAGCGGCTTTTTCAGCTGGCTGGGCGGTATCGTGCAGGGGGATTTCGGCGACAGCTGGAAATACGGTGTCCCCGTCACACAGAAATTCGGGGAAGTTATCTGGCATTCTGTGATCCTGAACATCATCACGCTCATCCTTGAGGTGATTATCTGTATTCCGCTGGGAATCCAGGCCGCGCGCCACCAGTACAGCGGATTCGACTACGGGATCACTGTGTTTGCCATGCTATGTATATCGTTGCCAACATTTTTCCTGGCAACGCTGTTGAAATATGCTTTCGCAGTCAAACTGGGATGGTTTGACCTGTACGGAATGGTAGGGCGATACCACGAGCAATTAAGCCAGGGCGGAAAGATCCTGGACATCATGCATCACATGTTCCTGCCTGTGCTGACGCTGGCGATGCTGAACATCGGCGGCCTGACGCGCTATACCCGTACAAACATGCTGGAAGTACTGAATGCCGACTATATCCGCACTGCCCGGGCAAAGGGCCTCTCGGAAAAGACGGTCATCAACCGCCACGCTTTCCGGAACACCCTGATTCCGCTGGTCAGCTATATGAGCTACCTGATTCCGAGCCTGTTCTCCGGCTCGATGATCACGGAGACGCTGTACCAGATTCCGGGTATCGGTTATATTGCATATGACGCCATGGTGGCGGGCGACCTGCCTTTTACCATGTTCTATTCCATGTTCGGTCTGATCCTGACGCAGATCAGCCTGATGCTGGCGGATATCATGTATGCCGTGGTGGATCCGCGGGTACGTGTAAACTGAGGCAGGAGGGCAGCGAGATGAGCGAAAAGATCAAAGACAACAAGACGGAACAGAACAACCAGGAACAGATGGCCCTGGACGACGGCCGCCGGGTGAAAGTGCTTTCCCCGGGAATGATGGTTTTCAAGCGGTTTATCCGGAACCGGCTGGCGATTGCGGGGATCTGCATACTGATCTTCATGTTCCTGTTCTCCTTCCTGGGCGGGCTGATTTCCCCGTACCGGCAGGACCAGGTATTCTACAAAATCGACTCTGCAAACAAGGAATATGCCGGCGCTGTGGTCAACACAGACTACCGGTTTGTCACCGTGGACGGGAAAACACTGTCCACCATGGTCCGCGCCACCTTCAACAGCCAGGTGAAGGGCAAGGCGGGGGACTCCGTCACCTTCACGGCGGACAACAATACCTACACCGCAAACAAGGTTGACGAGAACTTCTACATCATCACCTCCGGTGAGGAGCTGGGCACGGTGGCGCTGCTGGGCAAGATCGTGGACGTGCAGGCGGCGGAAGGGAAGGAAATATCCGCGGAACTGAACGCGGCGGCAGCGGACGCGGCGAAGGCGGGCCAGACCAGCTTTGAACTGGACGGGGCGGCCTACAGCCTGACCCGGGACGTGGGCAAGAACTACAAGCTGGGCGTGATGAAGGAAGTCGCGCTGGCGACGATGCTGAACGTTGACACGGCGGATCCGCAGTACAGCAGTGTGGCCGGCAGCTACGAATTCCGCAGGAACTGCGAAACGGCGATGCACGCGGGAGAAACCTCCTTCACCGCGGACGGCGCGACGTATACGCTGGAGATCACCAGCGAGACCGACGCCTCGGTGACGGATGCCAGCGGAAATGCGATCGCCAACGTATCCAACATCATCGTGAACCCGGTGACCAACGGCGTGATCCTGCCGGCGGACTACAAGGATGCCGTGGCGGACGCGATCACCAACCGGAAGACCTCCTTTGAATACGTGAACGCCAACGGCGAGACGGAAAAGCATACCATCCAGATGCGCGGGAGCACCTACATTATCTCCACCATCCAGCAGACGCACCTGATCGACATGTACGCGGAGCCCAGCGCCCAGCACCTGCTGGGAACGGACGACCACGGCATGGACGTGCTGACACGGCTGATGTACGGCGGACGGATCTCCCTGCTGGTGGGCTTCATCGTTATGATCCTGGAGAATATCATCGGCATCATCATCGGCGGTATCTCCGGCTACTTCGGCGGCTGGGTGGACACGATGCTGATGCGCTTTGTGGACCTGTTCAACTCCATCCCGTATTACCCGATGATGATCATCGCGGGCGCGATCATGGACTCCTTTGAAGTGGATCCGTACCTGCGGCTGTACATGATGATGGCGATCATGGGTATCATGGGCTGGACCGGCGTGGCCCGCGTGGTGCGCGGCCAGATCCTGAGCCTGCGCGAGCAGGACTTCATGGTGGCGACGGAAGCCACCGGCATCAAGGTGTCCCGCCGGATCTTCCGGCACCTGGTGCCGAACGTGATGCCCCTGCTGATCGTGCAGGCCACGATGGGACTGGGCAGCATCATCCTGACCGAGGCGACGCTGAGCTTCCTGGGACTGGGCATCAAATACCCGCTGGCATCCTGGGGAACCATCATTAACTCTGCCTCCAACATCTATGTCATGACCAACTGCTGGTATCTGTGGATCCCGGCGGGCCTGCTGATCGTACTGACGGTGCTCGGATTCAACTTCGTGGGCGACGGCCTGCGGGATGCGTTCGACCCGAAGATGAAGCGCTGAGACGGGAGGGGAAAAAAGATGGCGAAGAAAAATTCCAACTTTATTTCCGCCCGTGAATCGCGGAGAATCAGCAGGGAAAACGCGAAGATTACCCGGAAACTGGACAAGCAGCTGAGCCGGAAGCATGTGCCGGAAACCGAATACCTGACGACGATGCACGACAGCGGCAACGTGGTCGAATTCGACGACCTGCACACCTGCTTCTTCACGGACGTGGGCACGGTGAAGGCTGTGGACGGCGTCAGCTTCAACATCCCGGTCGGCAAGACCGTGGGCGTCGTGGGCGAATCCGGATGCGGGAAATCCGTGACCAGCCTGAGCCTGATGCAGCTGCTGCAGCGGCCCACGGGCCAGATCGTATCCGGTGAAATCCGGCTGAACCTGGGCGACAAAGCCTACGACGTGACAAAGATGCCGATCCGCGCGATGGAAAAGATCCGCGGAAACGTGGTATCCATGATCTTCCAGGAGCCCATGACCAGCCTGAACCCGGTATTCAAGATCGGCTTCCAGCTGGACGAGATCATCAAGCTGCACAATCCCGAACTGAGCGACGAAGAAGTGAAAAACCGCTCCGTGGAAGCGATCAAAATGGTCGGCATCCCGGACGCGGAAGGCATCTACATGCGGTATCCGCACGAGCTGTCCGGCGGCATGCGGCAGCGCATCGTGATCGCGATGGCGCTGGTATGCAACCCGCGGCTGATCATCGCGGACGAACCGACGACGGCGCTGGACGTGACGATCCAGGCGCAGATCCTGGAGCTGCTGCGGAAACTGAAGGGCGAGATCAACGCCTCCATCATGCTGATCACCCACGACCTGGGCGTGATCGCGGAGATGGCGGACTACGTGGTGGTCATGTACGCCGGGCGGATCGTCGAAAAAGGCCTGGCGCAGGAAGTATTCCTGGATCCCCGCCATCCGTACACGATCGGCCTGATGGAATCCAAGCCCGTGATCAACAAGACGGTGGACCGCCTCTATTCCATCCCGGGTTCCGTTCCGAACCCTGTCAACATGCCGGACTACTGCTATTTCCGGGACCGGTGCGAAAAGTGCGTCGAAAGATGCGACGGGAAATATCCGCCGGAAATCCACGTGAGCGACACGCATATTGTCAGCTGCTGGCGGTATTTTGACG
>LXOW01272324.1_pt1 | contig 10311 bp, 1 predicted proteins | sample 1368591 | NCBI WGS metagenome assembly LXOW01 (sample SAMN04884650, study PRJNA319009) | bovine gut metagenome | isolation source: Cow rumen | host: Bos taurus | place: Italy: Legnaro (PD) | collected 2014-07-09
GTGCCATACATCGTTGTCGTCCTTGCCGGGCGTCAAGCCCGCCTGCGTCCTCCGCCTCGTCTGGCGCAATTCCTACTCGGAACATTTTTCAATCTTTCTATGGGAGTTCAGTATGACTTTTGTAAAGCCTCGCATTTTCCCCGGAGAGCCGTCTGGACGGCTCTCCGGGGAACTGTTGTTTTTGCGGGTTGGTTTAATCCGCGAATACTCGGTAAAGGAAGGTCACAGCCTCCACGCGGGTGCAGACGCGGTTCGGAGTGAAGGTATTCTCGCTGGTGCCGCCGGTAAAGCCCTTTTCCACGGCCCAAAGGACTGCCTTGGCGTAGTAGGCGTTCTTCTTCACATCCTTGAAGGGGTTCTCCGTGGAGGTCGGCTCCTCGCTGCCCTCCATGCGCCAGAGGAACATGACGATCTGGGCTCTTGTGCAGGGAACGCCGGGACCGAAGGTGGTTTCGCTCGTGCCGCCGGTAATGCCGTTCTCCACGGCCCACAGGACTGCCTTGTAGTAGTAGTCCTTCTTTCGCACGTCCTTGAACGGATTCTCCGTGGTCGTGGGCTCGGGAGAGCCCATGACACGCCACAGGAGCGTTACGAACTGAGACCGGGTGCATTCACTTTCCGGACCGAAGGTCGAGGGACCGGTGCCTGCTGTGACACGGTTCACCACCGCCCAATCGATGAACATGTGGGCCCAGTAGTGCTTCGGAATGTCCTTAAAGTGTGCGCTGGGGCAGTTCTCACCGCCGTCACAGTAGATGATGGGAATGACCTCCTGTACGCTCTGCTCCGTAAAGACGTTGCTCTTGAATCTGGCCCGGTAGGTTCCGATGCCTTCATGCTTGTAGGTGGAGGGCTTGGTCAGAATGTACTCGGTAGCTACTGTCTCTTTGAGAACATGGTTCGGGTCGCGTAAGCAGATCGCAGTGGCCGTGACGCTGCTGTTGTCGTCGGACCATTTATACTCTGGCTCGCCCCAAGCGTGCCCTTGAACGTCGATGGTCACGTCCTGAGCAGGCATTACGAGGGTCCAGAAGTCGGTTCCGGCTGTCAATTCTCCGGCACTGGCAGTGACGACGCATTCTCCTCCGTCTAATTCAGTGCCACTGTAGCCGGGCTTCACTTGGACGGATTCGCCGGAGCCTGCATAGAAGGTCCCATTCCAGGCAAGGCCCGGGGCAAAGGCGTTCAGCTTTGCGGCCCCATAGCCCGTTCCGGCCCCAAAGTCCAGCGTTGTGTTGTCGCCGGGCAGGACCTGGTACCCCAGTACGCCGGCGCCTACCCAGTTGCGATTGGGGCTGCCCTTCTGTTCGTGGGTCCGATAGGTGTTCGTGATCGTGCGGGAGCTGGTATCGCCGAGGCCGATGGGGTTGACCCGTTCACCGCTGTATTCCTTGCCCGCCTCGAAGCAGTTGACGATGGATACGTTGGTACCGCCGTCGCTCCAACCCCAGATGACGCCAACGTGGGTGCCGCCCTGAATGCTGCCTGCGAAGGTACAGCCTTCGATCCGGGTCGTGGAACTTCCGCCGTGCCCGACGATGCCGCCGCAGTGGGTTCCGGTGGTCGTGACGTCGGTTTCCACCAGGCAGTCGAGGATCAGGTTGTCAACGCCCTTTATGCCGCCGACCAGGCCGGAGCAGTGCATGCCGCCCTTTATCGTGCCGGTCACGCGCAGGTCCTGGATCGTCGCGCCCTGGATGGAGGAGAAGGGGGCAACGGCAGTTTCTGTTCCGGTCAGCTTGACGTTCAGCGTGTGCCCGGTGCCGTCATAGACGCCGGTAAAGGGATGTGTGCCTGTGCCGACCATTCTGGAAACAGAGATATCTGCGGTCTGCAGGAAATGCTGCCCGGCTTCCAGATAGCCGCCGTTTGTGTAGTCCGCCAAAGCGTACCAGTTGTCTGTCGAAGCAATCAGATAAGGGCTTGCCTCGGTACCCTCGCCGGACAGCAGGGGGTAGACCTTGCCCAGAATGGTGACGTCCTGGGAAGGCATCTGGATCTGGTAATTGCCCTTCGAGGAGACCAGCGTACCGGAGGTTGCCTCAAATACCAGCACCAGGTTGGTGGATACCGCGTTGTTCATGGAGGGGAGGAAGGAGACCGTCTTTCCGGCTTCGGAATAGAACACGCCGTCATGCAGCAGGCCCTCTTTTCCGGTGCAGGATGCAAGCCCTGCGACGTCATAGCTCGTTCCGCTGCCGAAGTCGAGGCTCACGTTCGTTCCGGTGCGGATTCCCCAACTGCGGACGCCCTGCGTGTTGACCGCGTTGCTCAGATAATAGCAATTCTCCATCGTGCAGGCAACGCCGTCGGCCCAACGGAAGAAGTTCTGGGAATTGGTGAATTCAAAGGCGCTGGGAGCCACAAGGCAGTCCTTGAAGGTCAGGCTGCTGCGGGAGTAGCCCACGAATCCTGCACTGTGGGTGGTGCTGCTGCCGTGGAAAGCGCCGTCGAAGACGCAGCCGGTGAAGCATACGGAGCCGCCGCTGGCCGGGACGCCGAGGAAGCCGCCGTGCGTGCCGTCGCCAGAGAGAGAGGACTCGACCACGATGCTGGAACAGCAGTTCTCTACCGTTATGCTGCCGTCGGTCAGCGCGCACAGACCGGCAGCGAATTTGTTGGCAGTCTGGATGGTGCCGGTGACGTGGAGGTTGCGGAACACGGCGTTCTTTGCCTGTAGGAAGGGAGCGCAGCCCTGTGGGGCGTCGGAACGGGTAAAGTTCAGCGTGTGACCGCCGCCGTCATAGACGCCGGCAAAGGCGTGGTCGCTTGTGCCGACCATGTTGCTGACGCTGATATCCGCAGTTTGCAGGAAGTGCATGCCTATGGTGTCATTGGACGAGGAGAAGGAGCACAGAGTGTTCCAATCCGCGGCGCTGCCGATCCAGTAAGGAGCGCTGGGGGTTCCATCGCCCTCCAACGCCGGCTTTGCAGCGGGCTGGGTCGTGTCGAGGTTTCGCAGCGGGAGGATGGCTCTGGCCCAGGTGCCGTCGTTCCGGTCCACGCGGACCTGGTAGCATCCGTTCCAGTTGGCCAGCCAGCGCTCGCCGCTCAGCTTCGCCAGGGCTCCCTGGGAGAAGCTGCCGCTCTCGAACAGGTAGGCGCTGCTGGTCTCGTCGGTCCCGAGGCTGTAGGCGCTCTTGAGGAAGGGAGCAGTGGCGAGTACGCCGCTCGCGGTGTTGACCGCGCTGCCGTTTTCGTCCACAAAGCTCAGATTGGTCCGGTCGAGTCCGGGTGCCGTGGCAATCGCGCCGACGTTCAGCACGTCATTGAACCAGTCGACCTTGACCGAGCCGGCAGAGGTATTGCCGGAGCTGTCGAAGGCACGGACGCTGTATGTTCCGTTCTTGGTGAAGCTGCAGTCGAAGTACCACAGGCCGTCGTCCACCTTCACCAGCTTGGGCGTGGTCGTCTCACTCAGCGTCTGATTGTTGAAGCGCACGCTTTGCAGACCGCTTGCGTCGGGTATGTAGCAGGTCATGGGAACGCTCTGTCCATTCTGCACCGAGGTGGTGTCTGGGAAGCTGCGATTCCACAAGATCTGAGGCGCTTCGGGGTCACTCTCTGAGACCGGGTTGACCTCGTAGGTTGCTACGTAGCGGTCGATCAGCGTTCCCTTTGCGTCCGCGGTGACCTTGACGGTGTGGATCTCGCCGTACTTGTTCGTCGCGCCGTTGGCGTCCTGGAACGTAATGGAGGCGGGAGACTCCGTGAAGTGGTAGGTCTTTGCATAATTGTCGAAGGAGGAGCTGACGGTCAACTCACCCGAGAAATAGATCTTCATGGTGGACGCCACGGTGTCAAAGGTGAAGTAAGCACCCTTCTGGTTGGCCATGGTCAGGTCGCTGTTCATGGGGATTTCTCCCGTCACGCCGCCGGTCCAGCCGGAGTTCGTTGCCCAATCCATAAAGAGCCAGCCGGGATTGTCAGAGGCCGCCGCGTAGAGGTTGGTTTCACTGCCGTCCGCGTTATAGAACCGGTAGGAGGCGTCGTCGCGGAAGATGATTACGCCGTCCGACATGGAGCCGATGCGATAGGTAATGGCATAGACGGAGTTGGTGGCCTGGTCGTTGACCTGGAGAATACCGGTGGGAACCTGACCCGCGTTCAGCATCGCCTGTGCGGTGCTGTTGGGGGCCGCTACGATGACCTTGCGGTCCGGGTCGTAGTAGCAGATGCCCATGCGCGGGCTCCATTCTTCCGTCCCGTCAGTGATCTCAGTCAGTACGATGTCGGGATTGCTGCTGGTGCTCTCAAAGCTCAACGGCATGGTCAGCGTCGTTCCCAGCGCCGTAACGATATGCGACGGCATCTGGAAGCGGGTCCAGTGCTTGACTGTAGTTTCTCTGCGGTTGTTGGTTTCGTTGTACTCGTTATGATCCGAGGAATAGACGCCGTAGCGCAGATCCGGATCGTCAGCGCTGGAGAAAATCTCAACCGCGAGATGCAGGCCGGTATAGTCCTCCTTCTCGGCAAAGCAGGAGATTGGCACGTGAAGCGAACCTTTGACTGTTCGGTAGTAGCCCTTGCTGAGCTTGTAACCGTCAATGTCGCTATGCAGCCGATAGACGCCCTGGGTATAATTCTCTGCGACGGGCTGGCGCGGTATCTGCTCCTGACGCTCGGTTGTGAAGGAACTGCCCGTGATATCGATGGGCTTGTAGATCTCCCGTCCACTCTCATCGGTTTCCCCAGTTCCATAGCTGAACTGGAGGAAGACCTGATCCGCTTCGGCGGAGCCGTTGTTGAGGACGGACGCACGGAAGTTCAGTACCGCGGTATCGCCGGAAACGTCGCTGAAGCTGACGTCAAAGTCGCCAAAGCTCAGTTCCGGCTTTTCCTCGACCGTGAGAAGATCATCCAGCGTGCCCTGGAAGGCGACGCCACCCAAAGATTCAATGTATTCCGCATCCTCCAACACGGACAGCGAGAAGCTGGTCCCGGCAGACAGGCTGCTCGTCAACGGCAGACTGTCAAAGGTCAGGTGGACCCGTAGCCCAGAGAGGATCGGCTGCGTGAGCTTCCACTCCGCGATCTTCTGACTCCCGGCCATGAGCTCTACGACAGCGGGATTGGACTCACTGGCGCGGATGGCCACCGTTCCGGTGTTGGTAAAGCTGACTTCGCCGGTCAGTTCGTTGCCGATGCTGAAATCATAGCTGGCAAAGCCGAGATTGCCCTCACCAAGCGCGTGCTCACCGACGCCGAAGGCGATGGCGTAGAAGCCCACCGTCGACGTGCCGGTCGGCATGTAGGGCTCGTAGGCGTCCTTCCCCGCGCCAATGTCAAAGTGAAGTTTCTGCAGCTCGGAGAAGCTGCCCTCGGTCAAAACGATAAGCTGGCGGCTGGTCGTCTCATCGGCATTTTTGACCGTGCGGGCCGCCATTTGCAGGTTGGAGAAGCTCAGCTTGTCAGTTCCGCCGGCAATTTCTGCTTTTGCTTCCACGTCCAGGGAAGCAATGTACTTGTCATAGGACTCGTTTCCGGTCGTTTCTCCGAGGTAGGCTTTTTCCAACTCCTCGCCGTTCAACGCGAAGCGGATACCGTCCTCGTAAACCTGCATGTACCGCATAGCCAGAATGGTCGGAGCACCCCAGGACTTGAGGTTCTGATCCCACCAGGCAATGTAGATCGCGTTGGACTGGCTGTTGGCCATCGGGGCCGTGAAGACTGCCGCCAGGTTCGTACCGTCGGAGCCGATGTTGACCTCTGTGCCGGTAGTTTCGCTGAAGATAGGTGTCAGCTCGGCACCGCCGATGCCGTTTGCGACCACCTTGAGATCGGCTTCCGAAATCAGGTAGCTGTTGCCGCCCATTTCAAACAGGGCGAGGGTCTGAGAACCGGTACCGTCAACGTCTGCCGTCACAAAGCGGAGGTTGGCGAAATAGGGGTCCGCCTGGGTCTTGGCTCTGGCGCTGTTGACGTACACGCCGTCCTTCAACACAGACTCAGCGATTGTATCCTCAGTGCAGCTCTGGAAGTCGATGACCGTCTGCAGCAGCTTTGCGCTGCCGAAGCCGCTGCTGTCCAGCGCCCGCAGATACAGACGGTAGATCGTGCCGCGCTCCGTATGGATGTTGATGTCCGAGAGACCGACGGTGACGGGGGTCTCGGCGGCTGTGTCAAAGTATGCGGGCTCCGACGTGGTGTAGAGCACGTAGGTCTTTCCGCCAATTTCAGCGGTCTCCATGTTTTCGATGGTCCCGCTGACCGAAGCGCTCCTGCCGTTCGCGGTCTTCAAGACGGTTTCCGTCCCGTAGACCTGGTTGAATTTGGATTGGGTCGCCCAGAAGAACACCGGGTTGACAAACCGAGTATCCGTGACAGATATATTGTCCAGCATGCTCTCAGTGAGGCCGAGATTCGTTTCCAGCAGCCAGTTCTTGAGCATGGCATTGGCATACGAGCCGTCGTTTGCGGCCTCCGCCCAAAGCACGGTGCCGCTTGTGGATACGGGGGCGTACTGGTAGGATGCGGATTTCTTCTGCGCCTGGATGGCGTTGAGCTGATTGGCTGCAACGTCCAGCGTGCGCCTCTTGACAACGTAGCTGTTCTTCTGCTGATCCTGGTAGCTCACCCAGGTTACGGTGAGCTTGCTGCCATCACCTTGCACGGAGAAGTCCAGATCAGTCAGACCGTCGTCGTCCAGCAGCAGGTAGGGCGTCGTATTGCTGGGGTCCAGCGGATGCACCTGGCCCGTTCCGGCCCCGTTCAAGTCGCCGGTCATGACAAGACGGCTCAGAACAAGCTGGGGCTCCCCGGAGAACATCATCGGGAAAACGATGTAGAGGTTGTCCCCGGCCTGGGCGGACTGATAGGTGTAGCCGGTGGTGAGGTCGCTGACCAGCTTCTTTGCGTCGCCAGAGGTGTTGTAGCCGGAGAGCATGAAGTCGTCGGTTGCCGTGGCCGGGATGGCACGGGTCGCGTCGGAATACGCGCTGTTGACCCGCTGCCTTGCGGTAATGTCCACTGGCTTGCTTACGCGGACAAAGCTCTTCGGGTCCGAACTGGTCTCGATGGGACCTGGCTTGACGTTCGCGTCCGGGTTCTCCGGCACGCAGTACCGGTCCACGGTCGTACCGTTTTCCGCTGTGATGGAGACTGTGCCGCCGCTTGTACCGGTTTTCACGCGGGCAGGGAAGGAGGTATAGGTCTTGGTGGAGTCATTTGCCTCGACGGTGATCTTGCCGTCAAAATAGATGTCGATCGTCGGATCGGAGGTGGAGAACACCACCTTTGCGCCTTCCTTCTTGGCCCGGGAGAGGTCGCCGTTCAGCGGGATCTCGCCGCTGAACACGCCGCCGCCCCAGCGCCAGCCGGAGACGTTGCAGAGGAACTCCCAGCTTTCGCCGTTTCCCGCGTTGGAGCTGACGTTTGTGGGCTTCCCGTTGGAGTTGAAGAAGGTGACGCCGTTGGTGTTGGAGTCAATGTTGACGCCGTAGGGCTCCGGTGGTTCACCCTCCAGGGTTTTGCCGCCGGCGGTGGTGTAAACTGTCTTCGACCAGATGGGCGTCATGCCGTTGAAGGCGGAGGCGGCGATGTCCCAGGTAAAGTATCCTCCGGTTCCATTCTACGCGCCCTCTACGCCGAAGGCAATCAGGTCCATATCGAAGTTGATAAACAGGAAGGTGAGATGCACGCCAAGGGCAATGTTCCAATCAAAGTTGGAAATATAGAAGCCCTCGTAGCCGTTGGTCTCCTCCAGGTAGCCGCCCATGGTCATGGTGATGGCGACGCTGGTTTTGAGGAAGATTTCCGCCTTGACCAGCTCAATGCCAACGCCCGCGCCAACCTCCATGCTCAGCTCCGGAGTGATGGTCAGACCGTCAAAGACCACCTTGCTTTCCGCCTTCAGAACGGGCTTGAGGTTTGCGATTGTGGGCCAGGTCTCGCCCTTGGCCTGCAGTTTGACGTAGACAAGCTTGTTATAGGGCTCAAACAGGACTTCCTTCTTGCTGCCGTCGCCGGAGAGACAGCCAAGGGTAAGGGGCGTTCCGGTCAGATTCTTGTTGTCGTAGACCTCCATATAGACGCTGCCGTCCAGGTCCATGTGGAAGCCTCTGGCACCAGTCTGGTCTTCACGCATATCCAGCTCGAACACAAGCTCCGAAGCCTTGCCGGCGGCTACGTTGTCCGGGCTTCCCTTGATAAACTTGGTGATCGTGTCGCCCTCAACGGCATCCCGGAAGCAGGACAGGGAAACCCCGATCTCCACCTCAATGCCCATCTTGAGATATACGTAGAAGGCAGGGCAGGCGACAAGCCTTGCCTGGGCTGTGAACTCCACGCCGACCGTGGCGGAAACGCCTGCCGACTTGAAATAGTGGCAGTTGTCGATGGGGTTATACTCGAACATGATGGCGATCTGTACGGAGAATGTCACCTCCACCTTGCGGCACTTGTTGGCGCCGTTCTTGGCTTTTGCAAAGGTATCGTCCTCCGCCTTGCCGTTTGCCATCTTCTTGAGCTTGTCCCGATCCTTGGCCTTGATCGCGTCGATGAAGTCTGACAGGGTCCCAAGGCCGCTGGTTTCCTGGAAGTTCTCCTTGGCCTGCTTGCCCCGGCTGGTTGTGGCGTTGTTGCTGGGTGTGGAGGGGGCGTTGGTATCCACGGTCTTGTCGACGCCGACCCATCTGCCGTTTCGATTTTCCTGTGTCCGCGTCTCATTTCGATAGGTTTTTTGGCCCTGATCGTCTGTGGTCACGGTCTTGATCGTCTTGACACGCTTGTTCGGATTGTCGGGGTCGGTCTTGGTCACCACGTCCGTCACCTTTTTGCCGTCGGCAGAGACGATGTGATCGGTCGGGTTGCCGTCGCTGTCATAGCTGCTGGTCTTTTTGCTTCCGTCCGAGGTGGTAGAGGTTTTCGTCTCACCGGAATAGTCGGTATCCTCCTTCGAAAACACAGGGAAGCCGATGGTGAAGCCAACCTCGTATCCGTCCATGACGACGGTGGCGTAGTCGCCCAGCTCAAACTCCATGCTTGGCAGCTCGATGCCCAGGTCGGGGGCAAATTCCTCTCGGTCGATCGCGCCACCGGGGGCCTCGCCGTCCGCCTCGCCCGCGTCGCCGTCCAGAGACAGACCGTTCAAATCGTCGGCTGTCGGGGTGCTGCGGACTGTGCCGATGGTCACGACCTCGGGGGAAATATCTGCCATGGAAGTGATCTTGTCGAGGGTTTTGACCTGCTGCTGAACGCCGAGGGCGAAGAGGGTGCGCCCATAGAAGGAGGCAAACAGGGCGTTCAGGTTTTCCGTCTGCTTGGCCTTGTTGGAGCCACCCAGAGAGACTGTTTTTCCGGTTGCGTTATTGCTGTTGGTAACCTCGGTCGGGTTGGCAAACGGGATCAGAATCTTGCCGACGAATTGCGGCTCCCAGGAGTAATAGGCCTCCTTGACGGTATCCACGACCTTGCCTTCCTTGATAAGCCGCTTCTGCGCCTGACCGTTCGATCCGAGCAAGGGTTTCCCGTCCGGCCCGATGATGGTTTCGTATTCGTCCTCCTCCCGGATCAGCTTCTCAGAGGAATGCAGCACTACGTGGCTGACGTCGCCTCCGAGGGGAATATCCACGTAGGACAACGCAGTAGCCTCCTCGCCATACATCACCTTGCCGTCGGTGTTGTTGGCCTTGACCCAGCAGAAGCTTCGCAGTTCCGGGGCAACGCTTTTCAGTCCTTTCGCGTCTGTTATGGAGGTCTTGAAGGCAGAAAGGATCTGTGCGCGGTCAGAAGCAGAGGCGCCTGTGGGCAGTTCGTATGCTCTGGGACGAAGACTGTACATTACCTTGAAATAGAATTGGTGGGTCTTTCCGTCCTCGCCCTTGACAGGCTTGAAGGAGGCATCTGGGTATTCGCCTTCCACCGTCGTGACGAAAAGGTCTCCGTCAGTGGGTACGAAAACGTCCCCTTCCATATGGCCGTCGATCTGCCCGTTGACGCCGCCGCCGTCATAGTAGACCTCCACGCTGTCGATCCGGACCTCCATGGGGGAGACGGCACTGCGGTAATCCTTGGCGTAGTAGATGAAGTCCAGATTGCCCCGGGAAAGGTCCTGTTCGGTCAGGGAAATCGTCTCATTTCCGGCGTAGGCGCGTCCGTTAAACAGAATGACGTCCTTCGGGTCTTGATGGAAGTTGATGGTTTGCAGGTTGGTAGCGGGGTAGTCCGCCTTGGAGGTAAAGACGCCGTCCGTGCCCTCAAAATAAGAGGTGTTCCAGGTAAAGGACTTCTGGGAAAGGAAGGCCGTGCCGCTGGAAGCGAGGCCGGAGCTGGGCTCCACGTAGGTGCCGCTGGGCGTCTTGCTCATAAAGG
>LXOW01031942.1_pt1 | contig 10305 bp, 8 predicted proteins | sample 1368591 | NCBI WGS metagenome assembly LXOW01 (sample SAMN04884650, study PRJNA319009) | bovine gut metagenome | isolation source: Cow rumen | host: Bos taurus | place: Italy: Legnaro (PD) | collected 2014-07-09
TAAGCCCCGCCGCGACGATGATACTGCGGGAGACCGTGGGAAAGTAGTTCGCCGCCCACCCATAACGGAAACCCCGTCAGCAAGCAGCTGGCGGGGTTTGCTGTTATTTAGGAGCCGCTTCGTGTCATTGCGAGGAACGAAGCAATCCAAAATCCTACCTACGCCCTATTCTTTTTATCTCCCATCCCGAAAAAAAAGTCCACTTTTTTCTTCCCCCTATCCATAAACTTTTTACCTTTGCCTCGTCATTCCATACTGTTTGGAGTGACAGACATAATGGAAAGACGTTGAACTAACGTTTTATCTGCGGTGCTTGGAACTTCGCAACTTTTAATCTCTCGCACGGTAAGACAATGTTTGGCGTCCATTGTTTCGTTTATACTTTTTGTATGTATACTCGAAGCGTGGGCATCGGCATTGTTTATCCTCGAGAGATAGGCAATGCGAAGGCCTTAAGCACGGGATAGGCAATAGTTTAGACTCCCGCGCTTTTTCTTTTGTGTCTTCGTTGATAAAATGATAAAACTTGGCTGGGAGCCGGCCATATAAAATGAGGACATCAATATTTGATTCCATATGAAGAAATACTTAAATACATTAGCAGCGTTTATGCTAACAGCCGTTGTAATATGTGCTGCAGGGTGTAAGAATAATCCTCAATTTAGAGTAAATGCTATTGTTATGCCATCAAATGCAGGCTTGGTTGACGGCACGGGTATCTACGAAGATGGAGATGGTTGTACTCTTATAGCAAAGGCCAATGAAAATTTCGTGTTCTATTATTGGTCTGAGGATGACGAATGGGTTTCCTCTGATTCTATTTATTACTTTGCGGTAAATAATAATCGGAACATGGTGGCTCACTATGCTGTAGCCAGTGGTGACGGTCATGCATACGTTGATCTCGGTTTGCCAAGTGGGACCTTGTGGGCAACCAGAAATGTGCGTGCTTCAAAACCAGAAGATAATGGAGGCTATTTTGCTTGGGGTGAGACTCAAATCAAAGATTCCTATAAGTGGAGTACATACAAGTATTCCAATGGTGGCAATTCTCCATACATCACTAAGTACTGTACCGATTCTGGCTATGGTTACAAAGATAATTTGACTCTATTGGAACCAAATGACGATGTTGCTACTGCTATTTGGGGTGGAGATTGGCGTATGCCCACTAGTGAAGAATGGACCGAACTATTGAACAACACAACCAAAAAGTATACGATAGAAAACGGTGTTCATGGAAGATTTTTTACCGCTGCGAATGGTGTGAGTCTCTTCTTGCCTGATGCTGGATACAAAAGTTGGGATAATTGGCAAACCTATGGAGGCTTTTATTGGTCGAGTTCGCTTTATGTTGACTGCCCTTATGATGCGTGGGGTCCAGTATGGGATGATTACCGTATGGCTAAGGAAGGTAGATATTGTGGTAGACCTGTCCGAGCAGTGCGCTCAGCACCACAGAGTTTAGATGGGGATGAAGATACTCAATACTACGATGTAACTGTATTGGCAAATCCTTCATATGGTGGTGCGGTTTCAGGTGAAGGTTCATATATTCATGGATCAACCTGTACATTGATGGCTACTGCAAATGAAGGCTATGTTTTCAAGGGGTGGGGTATTTCGCATGGAGATCAAATTACAGCTGATGTCAATGCCAGTATTGATATAACTGTTGATTGTAATTGCACTGCAATTGCATATTTCAATTATATTGGCATCGCCGATAATGCTCCTATCGGGGCAATAAAGGGAGCGTATACCATCAATGCCAATGGCGATAAAGTATATTTTTCACAGGGTAACTTGCAATACATCGGCAGTGCCGGTACGCCCTATTGGAGGTTCGCTGAAAACCAGTGGGATTATCTTGGTGAGACGACAAATCAGAATAGTTTCAACACTAACGTTGACCGCGACCTTTTCGGATGGGGCACAAGTGGCTATCATGATGGCAGCGATTTAAACAATGTGAATTACCAACCTTGGTCAACTTCAAATACTGGTTCTTTCTATTTAAATTATAACGATTATGGATATGGCCCTTCAACAAACATGTCGTCATTGGATTTGATAGGTAGTTCTGCTGAGTATGATTGGGGTGTGCACAACGCAATATCTAACGGTGGCAATTTGACGAGACAATGGCGTACATTGACTAGGGAAGAATGGGCATATGTATTCAGCATGCGTTTCACTAATTCAAGCATGCGCTATGCCAAAGCAAGGGTGAACGGTGTGAATGGCGTGATAATACTACCTGATAGTTGGAGTTCCAGCTATTATACTCTAAAAAACACTAACCAGAGTGCCGCAAGCTATAATAGTAATGTTATAAGTTCATCTGTTTGGAAAAATAGGCTTGAAGCGCATGGCTGTGCTTTTCTTCCTGCCGCTGGCGAGCGCGATGGGTCTTCGCTCTGCAATGAGGGCAGTGATGGTACCTACTGGTCAGCTTCGTACCATCGTGAATGTTGTGCGCGTCATGTTTCCTTTGGAGATAATTATCTAGGTACTGGAAGTGGAATAGGGCGTTACTATGGTAGGTCAGTGCGTTTGGTTTGCGATGTGCAGTAATGATTCTTAGTAATCCGGATTCTCAAATATAAAAACAAATTTGGTGTCTCATCTGTGGCGGTTTTGATTATAGTCGCTGATTGACTATGTTGAATCGATCACCATATTTCATTTATGAAAGATTAAGCAATCCTTTAGGGATAGTATTGGCGGAGGTCAATAGTTTCGCTAATTAATCGAAGATGATAATTGAGGATGATTTGTATTCTATCTGAGGAAAACTTTTTTCTCATGAGAAGTTTATTGGACAATACCTAGTTTTTTATTATTTTTGCAGCATATATTACAAATACTGATGAAACGACTATTTATAAGAAATGTGGGACCGATTAGCGAGGCTGAATTGGAAATGAATCGCTATAATTTTTTTATTGGACCGCAAAGTAGTGGAAAGAGTACAATTGCCAAAATATTCAGCACTTGTAGTTGGATTGAAAAAGAGACAGTCACTACTTTCAATGAAAAAGCTGTCGCTTCACATGATGAGTTTGTCTCGTTGCTGGAGGATTTTCACAAAATGAACACCTATTTTGAAGCTAACTCTGAAATCCATTTCCAGACAGACGTCATAAAGATTGATTTGGAAAAAGACACTTTTAGTGTCCAATTGTTGGACAAAGACAGTTTCCATAGAAAAAAGATTTGTTACATTCCTTCAGAAAGGAATGCTGTAACATTGCCGGAACTTCAGGGGTTTGAGTTTGGCCCAACTAATTTGCGTAGTTTCTTGTTTGATTGGTTTAATGCCAGAGAAAATTATGACGAGATTCATAAAACGGATATTCTTGATTTGGGTGTAAAGTATTACTATGACCCAAATGATAAAAGATATAAGGACCGTATAGAGCACAAAAATGGGAAGACATATCACATGCCTTTGGGAAGCGCTTCAAGTGGTCTTCAATCTGTTATCCCATTGATAGTAATGTTCCAATACTATACTGGACAGTATTTTGAAACCTATAATGAAAGGTTGTCGTTCCAAACGGATGAGAAAACAAGAAAAATTAGACGACACCTAACAGATGACATCATTCTCAAAAGGAGCTTCCCAGATTATGATTCCTCAAATAGACAGTATTTTGTAGAATTGGCCAATAAACGTTTGCAGGAGAACAACCAAGAGATGCTTCAATTGTACAAGGTTTTCTATAGCGAACTTCAAAGAATGACCATGCCAGTTATCACATCCTTTATCGTGGAAGAACCAGAGCAAAATCTATTTCCCGATACACAGATGGAACTAATGGATACTTTGTTTGCTCTTTGTGATGGAAAGAGAAAGCATGAACTTACTGTTACTACACATAGTCCATACATCCTTAACCAACTCAATCTCCTATTTAGAAGGTTTGACGAAAAAGACAATGCCCAGGTTGGTGTTGATTATAATGACGTGTCTGTGTATGCCGTCAATGAAGGACATGTTTCTAACATAAAGCTTCAAAATGTACATTTGATAAATCCTGAGTATTTGTCTGCTCCACTTGATAAGATTTACAACCAATACGAAGCGTATGACAAACATTAAGTTGCTTTTGGAAAGGGACTTTGTCGCGCACCATAGAGTACATTCTGTAATCAATGTGGATTGTGTTACTACAAGTTGTAATCAATTTGACCTTGATGACATGCGGTCTCCTATTCATTTGAAGCCATTTGGCGAGGGGAAAGCATCTTTTATAAACGACACATACGGAGAGATGGAAATAATAGCCTACGAGGATTTTATCAACCAATGTAAGAATCCCCCGTCGTTTCTCAATGGTCGTATGAAATGTGATTATTTGGCTGTTCATACGGATGGCTCGGGCTATGCTATCCTCATTGAACTCACATCGGCATTGGGCTCCGTGGAGAATTTGTCCAAGCCAGTTAAAAACTTTAAAGGTGGAAAATACGAAAAAAGTGAATATCAGATGGCAGCTTCTCTTAAAGACTTACTCTCTGTTGATTCAATTAAAACCTATTTGGAGTCAAAAGCCCATCGCGTTTGCCTGATGGCTTATTGTGTCAATCCACATACTGATCCTGATTATTTGATGAAACACCCTTTTGAACGGTATTTGGAAATTGAGTCGAAAGCAACGGGAGAAGATGGTGCTTTGATAGAAAGTATAGCAATAAATGCGTTTGGTTTTGAGTATCGCCGGATTAATCATGTTTATGCTTATAGGATGTCATAATAATTATCTCTCTTATCATTACATCTCATGAAAGAGTTATTGATTCGTTCGGTTTCCGGTTTAATGTTGCTGGCCTTACTGCTGGGCTGCATTTTTGCATCGCCTTGGGCATACGCCGCCTTGTTGTTGTTTGTTGTCGCGGTCGGCACCTTCGAAATGTCACGGCTGATGAAGATGAATTCTGTGGTCGGCATCGCTATCGGTGAAGCTTTCTCCCTAAGCGCTTTTGTTTTGGCCGCTTTGGTGGCTTTGCAGGTCATCGGACAACGTTGGCTGCTGCTGGAACTGCCTCTGCTTATGATGCCATTCTTGTATGCCTTGTTTTCAGTCAAACATGACGCAAAGCCTATCTTCACCTATCTTTTTGCCTCTCTCACTTTCTTGTGCCTGCCATCTTCCTTGATGCTGTTCATGTATCGTGAGGATTTGTTTGGCAGTTTGGCGGGTCCTGGCTTGCTTGTCCTCGTGTTCTGCCTCATGTGGGCGAACGATGTTTTCGCCTATCTGACGGGCAAGTTGTTGGGGAAGCATAAGCTATTCCCTCGCATTTCTCCCGGAAAGACCATAGAAGGCAGCATCGGGGGCTTAGTGTTCACGATTATTGCCGTGTCGGTTTTCGCGCATTATGCGGATTGGCTCCCCCATACCGCGGCTATAGGAATGGCCTTTATCGCCGTTGTGTTTGGCACCTTGGGCGACCTGTGTGAGTCGATGCTGAAACGTCAAGCGGGCGTGAAGGATTCGGGCAAGCTCATCCCCGGTCACGGCGGCATTTTGGACCGTTTTGACTCCGTGATGTTCAGCGTACCTTTTGTTTTTGTATTTTTGCTGCTGCTATGAAGATAAGTAAACGCTTACACGAAGAAGGGACGAAAGCCATCCTGATAACCGCAACCATTATTGCGGCGTTGGTGATTCTCGTCAATGCTGTATGGCCTTCGCAGACGTTTTGGCATGTTCTTCTGTATGCATTTCTTCTAACGGTGCTTGTGCTGACCATTCGCTTTTTCCGTGTCCCGATTTGGCGCGAGACCACTATTGAGGAAGATATGGTCTTGGCTCCTGCCGATGGCGTGATAGCGGCTAACGAGGAGGTGATGGAAGACGAGTATTTCCACGACAAACGCCGTCAGATTTCCATCTTCATGTCGATTTACGACGTGCACATCAATTTCTTCCCTTTCGATGGATCGGTGACTTATTACAAATACCATCCCGGAAAGTTCCTCGTGGCGTTCAAGCCGAAGTCGTCCACCGACAATGAACACAATACCATTATTTTGAAAGACAAGAAAGGTCGTGAAATCCTCGTACGTCAGATTGCGGGTTTCGTGGCGCGACGCATTGTCTGTGACCTTGAGCCTGGCGACGAAGCCATTGCAGGCGAGGAACTGGGCATGATACGTTTCGGCTCCCGAGTTGATGTCTTTTTGCCTTTGGATGCTGATGTTAAGGTGAAGATGGGTGGTAGGACTACTGGCAAGGAAACGGTATTGGCGACGCTGAAATAATCAAAGAATCTCCATTATTTCTATTAGACTTCTCACCTCAAAAGTCTTTTCCCCTTCCTTTTCTTTTCCGCTTGGATTGAAGAAGACTTGGTCTATGCCCGCGGCACGTGCCCCGTCAATGTCGACAGCCATTTCGTCGCCGATGACGATGCTCTCCTCGGCGGTGGCGTTGGCTTTGCGCAAGGCATAATAGAAAATCTCAGGGTTGGGCTTCTTTACGCCGACTTCCTCTGAAACGGTCAAAGTCTCAAAATAAGGCTCCAAGCCCGAGCCGCTCAGTTTGGTATGCTGCACCTCTTGGAAGCCGTTGGTGATTAGATGCAGGTGGTATTTCGGTTTCAGATAATCCAACAATTCCATTGTTCCAGGAACGAGCCTGACGATGCGTGGCGACCAATAGACATAGTCTTCGCTGAGGTGGTCGGCAAGTTCAACGTCGTGGATGCCGTAATGCTCTAGAGGCCTCAAGAATCGGGTGCGGTTCAAGTCGTCTTTGGTGATTTTGTTTTCGCGGTACAGTTCCCAAAGACGTTCGTTCAGCGGATGATACACCTCGTGGAACTCATGTGCGCTGGGAATGCCGAGGCTTTTCAGGTTATATTTTTCGTAAATGCGCTCAAAAGCCACCTCCGCAGCAGCGTCGAAATCCCACAGCGTGCGGTCCAAATCGAAAAAAACGTGCTTATATTTTAATTCGGAATGCTGAATTCGGAATGCTGAATGTGGGCAAAGCCCTTCGTCGCATTGCGTTATTCCGCATTCTGCATTCCTAATTCCGCATTTCCCTAGCATTTGTCGTTGCCACTCAAACAATGCCACCGCTGCGGCATGGCTGACATTGAGCGATCGGGTGGGCCCGGGAACAGGGATGTAGACCACCATGTCGCATTGGGCCAGCAGTTCGTCACTGAGGCCATTGCGTTCGCTGCCAACGATGAAAGCAACATCTTCTGGTAGCTCGGTATCGTAGATGCAGGTGGCGTTGTCGGAGGTCTCGAAGGCGACGATGGCCTTGCTTTCGGGGACGATGTTGCGCAGGTCGCTTTCCTCGCTGAAATACCAACGTATATTGTCACGGCTGGAGGCAGCGGCACGACGCACCTTGCCCAAACGATGCTCGTCTTCCTTGCCCAAGAAACAGACCTCTGTGGCCCCGATGTTGTCGGCCAAGCGTATCATGGCTCCGATGTTGTCGGGTGTCATCAGATGGTCGGCGATGACCATGGGGTGGGGTACACGCTCAAAGAGATGTTCAGGCGTGAGTCCTGCGAACAAGTCGTTGGATTTCAGATAAGCCATAACCGCAAATCAGGGTGCTGCGTGTCAATCCACGTTGCCATGCAGGTAGGAGTTCTCTCCGCTGATGCCGTTTCTGGAGGTGGAATAGGTCGACAGGTCGTTGTCGTCGGTATGGTTGATGTCGACGTTGCGACGCAGGTAGGCGGGCTGGTTCTCAAGCTCTTCCAGACCTTTTGCCGTCCTGAAGTTCATGCTCAAGGCGCGCAGACGCTGTTTCTTCAGCTCTTCTTTCGGGTCGATGGTCTTGATTTTCTTGGCTTCGATGACGGCCACTTCCTGTTCCGCCTTTGCCTCGGCTTCTTCTCTTGTGATGAAGCGTGAGGTGATTTCAAAGCCTTCGTCGTCACCGCCGTTGGAGCGGAACGGGTTGTCGAACACCCTGACGACAGGTCGTTCGTCCTCGTAACGCGTCACAGGCTGCGTGTCTTGTGTGGGAGCCATCGGCGTGGCTTCCACAGTGGGCTCAAAGAGCGGCTCATCGTCCTCGACGGCAGGTGCTTCTTTCTTGGCCTCGGGAGCCTCTTTCACGACTTCAGGTGTTTCCACTATGGGTTCCTCAAACGAGAACAGGTTATGGACGGTTCTTTCCTCAGGCTTCACTTCGGGTTTCACTTCAGGCATTTCTTCCTTTGTGACGATGCTTTCCACCTCGGTGGCGGCAATAGTACCCACAGCGGCACCTGCGGGAGCAACTGGAGCCTCTTTTGCCTCGTTTTTCACTTCTCCGTTTAGATCGTAGACTTTTCTCGGTTGGGCAGGAGAGACTGGAGCCTGCTTTTCGTTAAGCACCGCACTATAAGGCTTGGCATCGTGGTTGAAGCCGGTGGCAATCAAGGTTACACTGAGGGCTTCGCCGAGGCTCTCGTCGGTGCCGTTACCCCAGATGACGTCGGAGTTGTTGCCGCAGGCGTTTTGGGCGATTTCGAGGATTTCGTCGACTTCGTCCAAAGAGACCTCGTTGGTGCCAGAGGTAATGTAAAGCAGGATATTCTTCGCGCCTTCGATGTTCGAGTCATTGAGCAGAGGCGAGTGGATGGCATCTTTGATGGCCTTCTCTGCACGGTTCTCGCCTTCGGCGGTACCAGAGCCCATGATGGCCTTGCCGCTGTCCTTCATCACCGTCTTCACATCTTCAAAGTCGACGTTGACATAGCCAGGCACAGTGATGATTTCCGCGATGCCACGCGCTGCCGTTGCCAACACGTCGTCAGCCTTCTTGAAGGCTTCGGAAAGCTTCATGTTGCCATACTGGTCGCGGAGCTTGTCGGTGCTGATGAGGATAAGGGTGTCGACGCACTTTTTGAGTTCCTCAATGCCCGACAAGGCTTGCAACTTACGGCGACGGCCTTCACGTTCCATCGGCATGGTGACGATGCCCACGGTGAGGATGCCTTTCTCCTTGGCCAGCTTGGCCACGACGGGAGCTGCACCCGTGCCCGTGCCGCCACCCATACCAGCGGTGACGAACAGCATCTTGGTGTCGTCGTCCAGCAAGGCCTCGATTTCGTCGCGGCTCATCTCGGCGGCTTCACGGCCGATGTTGGGGTCGTTGCCAGCACCGAGTTCACGCTTGCCGAGGTGGACGGTGGTCTTGACGTTGCTCTTCAGCAGGGCTTGATGGTCGGTATTGCAAAGGACGAAGTCAACGCCTTGGATGCCTTCTTCCATCATGTGGTTGACGGCGTTGCCTCCGCCGCCGCCCACGCCGACGACTTTGATATAGTTGGGCTTGTCTGCATCGACGAGTTTGAACATTTCACTGCTGCCGTTATTGTAATTGGTGTAATCTTCTGCCATGGTATTGGGATTTTCAGCGGTTATTCAATGTCTTCAGGGGTAAAGAACTGGGTGAATGAAGTCACGATTTTGGTCAAGTCGATTTTCTTTCTCGGTTTCTTTGGGGCTTTCTCTGGTTTTTCATCGGTGGTCTCTTCGGTCTCGGCTGTGACAACCAAGTCTGCAGGATTATCGACGACGGGCTTGGAGAGAGGATTCTCTGCTGCTTTTGTGGACTGCAGGAACTCGTCGTGTTCCATGCGTGCGATGGTCTCGATGACGATACCGATACCCGTTGAGTACATTGGGCTTGACATCTCCTTCATCGTGTTTTTGTTGAGGTGTTCGTTGGGGTAGCCAATGCGCACTTCCAGTCCGGTCTTGAATTCGGCCAGTTGTTGAATGTGTTTCATCAAGGCGCCGCCGCCAGTGAGCACGATACCTGCTATGAGTTGGTTTTCGGATTTCGCTTTCTGGATTTCGTAGTTGACCAGTTCGAAGATTTCCTCCAGACGGGCTTGGATGATGTGTGCCAAGTTCTTGAAAGAGATCTCCTTAGGCTCCCTTCCGCGGATGCCGGGGATAGAGACCACTTCGTCGTCGCGGTTTTCGCTGGCCAATGCCGAACCGAATTTTACCTTCACCTCTTCGGCGTAATGCTTGATGATGGAGCATCCCGTGCAGATGTCCTCGGTGATGATGTTGCCTCCAAACGGAATCACCGCGGTATGCTGTATCTTCTTGTCCTTGAAGATAGCGATGTCGGTGGTGCCGCCGCCGATGTCGACGAGAACCACGCCAGCATCCTTTTCCTCTTCATCGAGCACAGCCTGTGCCGAGGCGATAGGCTCAAGGATCATGTAATCCATCTCCAAACCAGCGCTCTGGATGCACTTCACGATGTTTTTGGCCGCTGAGGTCTGTCCGATAATGACATGGAAGTTGGCTTCGATTTT
>LXOW01182061.1_pt1 | contig 10303 bp, 8 predicted proteins | sample 1368591 | NCBI WGS metagenome assembly LXOW01 (sample SAMN04884650, study PRJNA319009) | bovine gut metagenome | isolation source: Cow rumen | host: Bos taurus | place: Italy: Legnaro (PD) | collected 2014-07-09
CCGATGGAGAAACTGGCGCAGTTTATTGCCGACACGGTGGCTCCGCAGGCACATTCGTTTATGGCTGTTCCCGTGGTGGGTGAAGGTCTGTTTAACGGCGGTGCGACGAAGCAGACGTTCGGCTTCGGACAGCCCGACGTCAAGAAACACAGCACGACGTGGACGCTCTCCCGCGAATTTACAGCATGGGGCAGGGTAGGCTTTGCATTGTGGGCCGACGACTATTCCGAGGCGACATACAATCACTATGGTGTGCGTCATGTGCAGTTATTGGTGGACGGTCGGGAGGTGTTCTCTGCTGATGTGTCGGGCATTCCCATCAGTTGTCAGCCGGAAGTAAACCAATGGGGCGACTACGACCATTGGCGCCATACCCGTATCTGGTATATGAAGTCGTACAAGGAACCTGGCATGCGACTGCCCATCCTGCATACCGACTTCAGCGACGGTATTGTCACGTTTGACGAAGAGCGTCCGTATCACCTTACCTATTTGTTGCGCGACTACCAGGGAAACACGTCACGATATGATTTTACCGTTACCGGCCAGCGTGATGCAAGGATTCGGAAACCGCAACGTCGTTGTCAGTTGCTGAATCCGTATCTGCTATACGAACAGGTGCTGTGGCCGTTGCACGAACGGCGGCGTTAAGTCAGCGGCGACGGCGATTGAAGGGACAGAGTTCGCTGATAAGGTCTGCACGGCCAATGCGACGCAGACTCTGTTCGATGCCGCGACGTTCCTCCGGTTTATACCAGAAGAAGAACTGTCGTTGGGCGAGCTTCTCCTGTTGGGTCTTGGCACTCTTGACGGGTTCAAGGGTATAGGGGTCGTAGCCCGTATACCATGTCTCTGTGGAGACGGTCATGGGGGTCGGCGTAAAGTCCTGTACTTGCTCCAGTTGGAAATCGAGATGTTTGGTCTTTACAGCTAAATCGGCCATATCAGCCTCGCTGCAGCCCGGATGACTGGAGATGAAGTAGGGGATGATTTGCTGATTGAGATGTTCCTCGCGACAGATGCGGTCGAAGATGCGCTTGAACTCGTAGAACTGCTGGAACGAGGGTTTGCGCATCAGTCGCAGCACGCGGTCGGAGGTGTGTTCAGGGGCCACCTTCAGGCGTCCGCTGACGTGTCTCTTAATCAGTTCGCGGGTGTATTCCATCGCAGCCTTGTTTGCTTTCTCGTCCTTGCTGCGATGCAGAAGCAGGTCGTAGCGCACACCACTGCCGATGAAGCTTTTCTTGATGCCAGGCAGGGCATCGACAGCGCGATATATCTCGAGCAGTTTCGAGTGGTCGGTATTCAGATTCGGACAAATCTGCGGATGGATGCATGATGGCCGTTTACACTTCTCGCAGGCATTGAGGTTACGCCCGTGCATGCCGTACATATTGGCCGACGGACCACCCAAGTCGCTGAGGTAGCCTTTGAAATCGGGCATTTGCATCACTTGTTTGACCTCACGCAGGATGCTCTCCTTTGAGCGACACGAAATGAACTTGCCCTGATGGGCGGAGATGGTGCAGAAGGCACAACCGCCGAAACAGCCGCGATGGATATTTACGCTGAACTTGATCATCTCGTAGGCGGGAATGCGCTTGCCCTTATATTTAATATGAGGTACGCGCGTGTAAGGCAGGTCGAACGAGGCGTCAATCTCATCGGTGGTCATAGGAGGATAGGGTGGGTTGACGACGACGCAGGTGCCCGACAGTGACCCATCGGGAGTTTTGGCTGACGACAGGGGCTGGAGCAGGCGCTGGGCGTGCATCATGTTCGACTGTTCCTCGATATACCTGAAGTTCTCGGCTTGCGAGCGTTTGTTGCGCAAGCACTCTTCGTGGGAATGCAGCACAATATCGCCCTCACGACGAGTTACTTTGTCAGCGAGATAGACTGTTTGTGGAATGTCGTGGCAGGCGCTGACGGGAAGACCGTCGGCAATACGACGCGTTAACTCAACCATTGGTTTCTCACCCATGCCATAAACAAGGATGTCGGCAGGAGCATCGCAAAGAATACACGGGCGAAGCTTGTCCTGCCAATAGTCATAATGGGTGAGCCGGCGCAGCGAGGCCTCGATACCGCCTAGGACGATGGGCACATCGGGATAGAGTTGGCGCAGAATCTGGGAATAGACGACGGAAGGATAGTCAGGACGAAGACCGTGACGCCCGTCAGGCGAATAGGCATCCTCGGAGCGCAGACGACGGTTGGCGGTGTACTTATTCACCATCGAGTCCATATTGCCGGGCGAAATGGCAAAATAGAGGCGGGGGCGTCCGAGTTTCTTGAAATCGCGGAAATCACCGTGCCAGTCAGGCTGTGGGACGATAGCCACGCGATAGCCAGCGGCCTCGAGTGTGCGTCCGATGACAGCATTGGCAAAGGAAGGATGGTCAACATAGGCATCGGCTGAGAAGAGGATGATGTCAACCTCATCCCATCCGCGCAGTTCCATCTCCTTCTTTGTCGTGGGGAGAAAATCCGTCAGTCTATACTCGGCCATATCTCTTACCTCTTACTTCTTACCTCTCACCTCTTCTTAATTGAACGGTGTTCCTTGGAAAGCGCGCGTGGTCGTTCCGAGATTATCGTTGCCACGGTCCTTCCAGTTGATAAACAGTAGTACGAGCTGTTGCAGACCGTAAGCCTTCATGTTAGGATGATAGACGACATCGAGGCAGAGGTCGAGCAGTTGCTTGTCCTTGCCAGCATCAGACTCCAGCAATGAACGGATGTTCAATTTCAACTTGTTCAATACGTCCTCGTCGACATAGCCATTAGAGTCGATAAGGTCACGGAACAGCTGATACTGATCTATGGTCTGCAGGTGGTCTTCAGAGATTTCGATACTGCGTGTACCATTTGAATTAGTTTGAATTTTGTACTTCATAAAATTGTATTTTAGTTATTTGATGAGAAAGCTTAATAGTCCGCGCATGATGGAACTCCGCTTCTGGGCGTCTTTGATGCACTCGAAGGGGAATCCCATGGTGAAACAGCTGTAGTCGGTTCCCTTGTATGCAACGGCAGCATCCTGTCCGTCGGCATATTGCATGGCAGGATATGCCTGTCCGACAGGTTGCAGGATGTCAGTAGAAACGGCAGCATAATGATCTGCATTCAACTGGTTCCAGTATTGGAATGTCGTGCCCAGTCCGTTGATACTGTTCGCACCACATATGTTATGACCGGTATAGCGGCACTTCAGGACGTTTTGCACGAACAGCTGTTCGGCATCACTCATCATGTCGCAACCGACATAGGCTCCGCTGACGAGCAGCGATCCACCATTGGAAGTATAGTGTTGCAGGGTGCTGCGCATGGTGGAAGTAAACGTCTTGTAATACTGGAGGCTATGCTTGTCGTCACGTTCTAAACCCAGTAACAGGTCGATGACGGGATATCGGGTAGGCGAGGGGATAATGGTCTCCAAGGCTTCGCTGGAACAACTGACAATGTTATATCGTCCGGCAGACGCTATGGCCTCGGCGTGGGTCTTGACGTAATTGAAGTCGTTGCCAGCAATGAGTCGTCCGGCAAGTTCCTCGCTGCTGTCGCCCAGTCCGCCGTTTTCGTTGCCCATCTGTTTGCGGTCGAAATTAATCTGGCGTCCCACCCATCCAAGCGTAGGACCATAAGTCACTCCCGGATCTTCATCGAGGTCGAAACCCTGCTCAATTGGCGTGTTACGAATGGCTGGCGAAGAGAGGCGGTGGAAACCGTTCACCACCATGACTGTCCTCTTGGCTTTGGGATTGTAGAGTGCGGACAGCACCTCCGTGGGGAAACTCTCGCCACCGCGGTTGACAGCCGTTACTTTGAAATGATAGAGCACGTTGGGTTCCAGTTCCAGTTCATAGCTGGTCTTTGAGCGGATGTATGTTCCGTTGTCGAAATCTGCATCGCCAATGGCGGTATAGACGATATATCCAGTCGGTTTTGATGTCAGTTCCTGGGGGTCGTCAACGGCATTCCAATTCAGTTGGACGGTATTCTTTCCCGTAAATTCGATGCGGAAATAGTTGGGAGCCAGCGGAGAGACGATGAACGGTGTGCCATGCTGGTCGTTGACGTAGCGAAGGATGGTTTTGTAGATAGAACGTGCCAAGGTGAAACGGAAGTTGGGATCCTGTCCGTAACGCATGTCAGGGAAATTCTGGTGTGACATTGTTTCAAGTATGGCACTTGGAACTTCAGGCAAGCGGGTCTCGGAATAGTTGCGGTCGAAGAGCTCGCGACGGTTCCAGTCCTTATACTTATATTTAAGATCGAGCACCTCGTTTGAGAGCAGGGCATCAGCAAAGTCACGCGATGCCATCCTGGAAATGCCAGCATTCAACTTACCGTCGTGGAAATTGGTGGTACAGATAGACAGCGAACCAATGAGTCCGACACCTTCTTTGTCATATCCAGCGTCACTATGCACGGCCAGCGAGAGTTCAATAGGAACCTTGCGGCCTTCAACGGTAGGCATATAGCATGACCCACCGCCTAGAAGATTGGTCATGTGGGAACGAACATTGATGTCGTCGCCATAGTCGTCCTGTCCGTCCTTACTGCTATAGACGGGGTAGGGCATGCCGGCCCATTGTCCGTAGTAGCGTGCGCCTTCAACTGCACGGGGCATGCCGCTGGTCTCGCCAAAACGCTCGATATTGCCCATTCCGCCACCGAAACGTACGGCATCGGTAGTGACAACGCCTCGATGGTCGCTTTGGTTTGTCAATGTCACACGATTGAACTCGCTATAGCCAGCGTCGAAGTCGAAAGTGCCAAGATAGACCCATGTACTTCCACCCATCTGCTGATTCACGCGGAATTGGGTGCACTCTCCCTTGTGCCAGACAGTATATAATGCGTCTTCAATGCTGTTGGGCATTGTCTGATAACTGACATAGACGGCATAACGTCCGGCTTTCTTGAAATCGGGTTGGTAAGTAGCTACCGAATAGCGCGACTTGCTATTTGTCGTCATGGTCATACGTGCACTGCCAGCCTCGAAAGGATTCTCGCCATCCGAATAGGTTCCTGTGTGCCAGGCAAATCCGGGAAAGGATGTCGTTTGCCATTTGCCATGAGCGGTGACCTCGAAGTAGTTACGCTTAGGACCGTCGTTGTCGACAATGACTTCCTCCGTCTGCCAGTCGCGTTCGCGTGGAGTAAAGACGACAGCACCAGCTTTCTCCAGCATGGGAATGAGGTAGGGGACAACGATAGTCTGTGTAAAAAGATCTTCTGTGGTACCGAACAACTTTGGACGCTGCCAGCGCCAGCATCCTTTCTTTTGATCGTAGAAGCGTCCGTGACTGGCCCATAGCGACAGGTGACGTCCCTGTAGGCCGTGGGTTAATTTCAGGGGTGTTGAGATGTTCTTTACCCAAGGTTCTCCGTCGTAGTCGATATCGCCCCAGAGTCTCGATTTATCGGCATTTTGCGACAATCTGTTCGGGACGAGTTCGTCAATGGTCATACCAATTGTCATGACCGTAATGGTATAATCGCGAAAGGGCTTAGGTAACGTCCCTCTGATTTTTTTGTATATATGTTCTGTGATTTCCGGTGTAAACTCCTGTGCTGCAAAATATTCGTCAGCGGTGATGACAAGTGTTTGTGCCTGATTGTCCAACTCATAGCTGAGCATTCGCGGCTGTTGGGTCAGACGGGTGCCTTTGGGTTTGTATTTGGCAAAATACTGCTTCAAATTGTCGGCCAGCTTTGCTTCGTCTTTTGACGTCTGAGCCAGTACAGGTGTTACTGCAAATATAAATAATAAAAATATGTATAGGGTTCGTCTTTGCATTTTTATAATTCACCAATCGTAAAGTTTTCGGGCTTCTTTCCTTTGAAGTCCTTGAAATAAAGTTTGATGTCACGCATCTGAGTATCAATATCGCCGTTGGGAACAATGGTCTTTGTGCAACGGATGAGTTTCTGCTCGTAGTCAACGCCATAAAGCAGAATGGGAATCTCGGCCTTTTGGGCAATATAGTAGAAACCTCTCTTCCATTCGGGATTCGGCGAGCGTGTTCCCTCCGGTGTGATGCACAGCATGAATGTCTCTGCTTTTCGTGCTGCCTCAGCTAAATTATCGGTCATGCTTGTCTTTTTCGAACGGAATACGGGAATACCGCCCAAACTGCGGAATATGGGACCTAGGGGCCAGAAGAACCATTCTTTCTTCATCAGAAAATTACTCTTCAGTCCCTCGGCGCCATTATACAGTTGCCCTATCAGGAAGTCCCAGTTGCTGGTATGGGGAGCAAGACAGATAATATATTTGCTTGGATGCTCTTGAGTTACATCTATGCTCCATCCAAGCTGCTTATACAGCAGCCATCGGCAAAATGATTTCCACATAGTTTATTTAATGGAGGTTATTGATTTGGTCGATGATTTCGCTGGCCTGTGCAGTAAATTTCTCACGCAGGTCCTTGAAATACTGTTTTGCAGGGATGCCCGGCTCTGGATGTGAGATACGGGATGTGTAGTTAGCCTGCAGTTTAATAATGCTGAAGAACAAAGCATCAATGTTCTCCAACTGAGACTTGTTGGCAGCGCTGCATGCTGCAAAACATTCAACGAACAAAGTCTCGCAAATTTGCTTAATAGCCTTTTTAAGTGTCCTTTTGTTTGTCATAAATAGTCCTCCTATTTTATATGAGTTATTATGTTTCGATGGTCAAAGATACGAAAAAATTTCTATATTCCAAGTCTTTCAACGAAAAAAAACATTAAAAAGGATGAAATATTTCTCTTTTCTCACAAAAAAAGAGTATTTTTGCATTCCGAAATAAGAATTATTCATTATAAAACATCAATTTATTATGGAAAAAAGTGCATTGCAAATTGCGAGAGCCGCTTATCAGCCCAAGTTGCCTAAGGCACTTCAGGGTGCAGTAAAAGTAAAGGAGGGTGCAGCAACCCAGAGTGTTGGCGATCAGGAAGAGATTAAGAAGCTTTTCCCCAACACTTATGGTATGCCTATCGTAGAGTTTGAACCCGCTACCGAGGCTAACACCAAGAAGATGAACGTTGGTATCATCCTTTCTGGTGGTCAGGCTCCTGGCGGTCACAACGTGATTACCGGTCTGTTCGACCAGATCAAGAAGCTCAACCCCGAGAACCGTCTCTATGGTTTCATCCTGGGTCCTGGCGGTCTGGTTGACCACAACTACATGGAACTCACCAAGGAGATCATCGACGAGTATCGCAACACTGGTGGTTTCGACATGATAGGTTCTGGCCGTACCAAGCTCGAGAAGGTTGACCAGTTCGAGAAGGGNNATCGGTTGTCCTAAGACCATCGATGGCGACCTGAAGAATGACCAGATTGAGACCTCGTTCGGTTTTGATACCGCTTGTAAGACTTACTCAGAGTTGATTGGTAACATCGAGCGTGACTGTAACTCAGCCCGTAAGTACTGGCACTTTATCAAGGTGATGGGTCGCTCGGCTTCTCATATCGCTTTGGAGTGTGCCCTGCAGACTCAGCCTAACATCTGCCTCGTTTCTGAGGAGGTGGAAGCCAAGAAGCAGAGCCTGGACGACATCGTTACTTACATTGCCGATGTGGTTTGCAAGCGTGCTGCCGATGGTAACAACTTCGGTACCGTTATCGTCCCCGAGGGTCTCATTGAGTTCATTCCTGCCATCAAGAAACTCATTGCTCAGCTGAATGACGTGCTGGCTCAGCCAGAGGCCAAGGATCTGGGTCGTAGCGAGATTATTGACTTTGCCAAGAGCCACCTGTCAGAAACCAATCTGGAGGTGTTCAACTCTCTGCCTACCAATGTAGCCCGTCAGCTGGCCCTCGACCGCGACCCTCACGGAAACGTACAGGTATCGCTTATCGAGACCGAGAAGTTGCTCTCTACGATGGTTGCCCAGAAGCTGGAGCGTCGTAAGAAGGTCGGCAAGTACACCGGCAAGTTCTCTGCCCTGCACCACTTCTTCGGTTACGAGGGACGTTGTGCTGCTCCTTCTAACTTCGATGCAGACTACTGCTATGCCCTGGGTACCTCAGCAGCTCAGCTGATTGCCAATGGTAAGACAGGCTACATGGCTATCGTGAAGAATACGACTGCTCCTGCCGACCAGTGGATTGCCGGTGGTGTGCCCATCACGATGATGATGAACATGGAGAAGCGTAATGGTGAGATGAAGCCTGTTATCCGCAAGGCTCTCGTTGAACTGGACGGTGCTCCTTTCCAGGCTTTCGCCAAGGAGCGTGAGCGCTGGTCTCGCGAGACGGCTTACGTTTATCCTGGTCCTATCCAGTACTGGGGACCCTCAGAGGTATGCGACCAGCCTACAAAGACGTTGGCTCTTGAGCAGGCTAAGTAATGCCTCAGCGCAAGACGACACATACTCATAAGACATCCGGACGCCGTACTTCCAGCATTGTGCGGAAAAGGCGTCCGAATGTCTTTATCCGTATTCTCCAACACTTTCCAAGTTGGGCTTGGTGGTTAGGAGGAGCAGCAATCCTTGTTGCTTACATCTATTTCTTCTATTATTTCTTCGTCAGTCCGTTTGGCTTTCGTTTTCGGGCACTCTATGGCGACATCAGTTATCCCGAAGGCTATGAGATTCATGGCATTGATGTTAGTCATCATCAGGGCGAAATCGATTGGCAGACGCTTAAGGATGAAGGTACAATTGATAAGTTCCCCGTACGCTTCGTTATGATTAAAGCTACTGAGGGAGCTACCAAAATTGACGAGAATTTTGAGGATAATTTCTATCAGGCCCGTGAGTATGGCTTTACCCGTGGCGCCTATCACTTCTATAGTGTTCATTCCTCAGCAAAAGACCAGGCGGAATTCTTTATCCGAACGGTAAAACTGGAGAACGGTGATCTGCCCCCAGTGCTTGATGTCGAACACAAGCCCAAGAACCAGACTGATGAGGAGTTTCAGGAGAGTATTCAGCTCTGGCTTAATATGGTAGAACACCATTACGGCGTTAAGCCCATTATCTATACCTATTATAAATTTAAGATGCAATACCTCAGCGATTCCATTTTCGACGCCTATCCCTATTGGATTGCTCACTACTATGTCGAAAAGGTCGAATATAAAGGTCGCTGGAAATTCTGGCAGCATACCGATGTTGGTAAGTTGCCTGGCATCAAAGGATATGTCGATTTCAACATTTATAACGGTTCCTTCTACGATCTTCGCAAGATGACGATAGGTGCTCGCGAACAAATCGGAGAAGAAGCCTATAACGATTAATCTCTTTCTTGTTATTTACGCTCCAATAACACCACGTTTTCAACGTGTGGTGTATGGGGGAACATATCTACGGGTTGTACTGCTGCAACGCGATAGTCTATATCCAGGTCGTGCAAATCGCGAGCCTGGGTAGCAGGATTACACGAGACATAAACGATGCGCTGTGGAGCAGCACGAAGGATGGTCTTCACTACGTCAGGATGCATACCGGCACGGGGCGGGTCGGTGATAATAACGTCCGGACGTCCGTGCTCGGCAATAAAGTCGTCGGTGAGGATATCCTTCATGTCACCAGCATAGAACAAAGTATTGTCAATGCCGTTAATTTTACTGTTGATTTTAGCATCCTCGATAGCTTCAGGTACATATTCAATACCAACCACCTTGCTGGCCTTACGTGCAACGAAATTAGCAATAGTACCAGTGCCGGTATAGAGGTCGTAAACAATCTCATGACCAGACAGATTGGCAAACTCGCGAGCGACGCTGTAGAGGTGGTATGCCTGTTCGGTATTTGTCTGATAGAACGACTTTGGACCGACTTTGAACTTCAAGTCCTCCATCAGTTCATAGATATGGTCGTTACCCTTGAATGTGAGAATGTCCTGATCGCCGATGGTATCGTTGCACTTTTGGTTATCCAGATACATCAACGACGTAATCTGTGGGAACTTGTCGGCAATATGCTGCATCAATCCTATAGCCTCCTGTTCGCCTCCCGTCTCGTCGTAGTGGAATTGGAAGATAATCATCCATTCGCCCGAGGCTGAGTTGCGGATGATAACGTCACGCAGCAAACCTACCTGCTGGCGTAAATCGAAAAATGACAGACCATGCTCAATGGCATAGTCACGCACCTCGTTGCGTATCTGGTTATGCAGGTCATCCATCAGCCAGCATTTCTCTATCGGAAGAATCTTGTCGAAGGCTCCGGTAATATGAAATCCGATGGCGGGTGTGTCCTTTACCAAGGTCTCGTCCTTCAACTGCTCGCTGGTCAACCAGCGCTTGTTGGCACATCCGAAGTCGAGCTTATTACGATAGGCCTGCGTATGTAC
>LXOW01436815.1_pt1 | contig 10303 bp, 6 predicted proteins | sample 1368591 | NCBI WGS metagenome assembly LXOW01 (sample SAMN04884650, study PRJNA319009) | bovine gut metagenome | isolation source: Cow rumen | host: Bos taurus | place: Italy: Legnaro (PD) | collected 2014-07-09
CGCTCGTCGGCCGCGGCGAGTACTGCGACTATCCCGCCGAGGTGCTGGACGTGCCCTCCGTGCAGTCCGGCTATGAGACGAACATCGAGCAGATCCTCGCCCTCGAGCCGCAGGTGCTGCTGATGAGCACCATGGCGCAGAGCGAGGAGCAGATCAAGGCGCTGGAGGACGCGGGCGTCCGCGTCGTCGTCTCCGACGCGCAGGACATCGAGGGCATCTATACTTCCGTTTCCATGATCGGCGCACTGATGGGCCGCGAGGCGGAGGCCGCACAGGTCGTGGCGGAGATGAAGGCGTCTCTGGACGAGCTGGCGGCGGCTGCGCAGGGCCAGAGCGGCAAGAGCGTCTACTTTGAGGTCTCGCCGCTGCAGTACGGTCTGTGGGCGGCCGGAAAGGGCACGTTCATGAACGAGGTCGCCGAGCTGATCGGGCTGAAGAACATCTTTGACGATGTGGACGGCTGGGGCGAGGTCTCGGAGGAGCAGGTCATCGAGCGCAACCCCGACTGCATCGTGACGATCAGCATGTACTTCGGCGAAGGCCCCACGCCTGAGGAGGAGATCGCCTCCCGCACGGGCTGGGAGGGCGTTGCCGCCGTTCAGAACGGCTGCATCCTCAACATGCCGAACAACGAGCTGTCCCGTCCCACGCCGCGCGTTGCAGAAGGCGCGAGGATGCTGTACGACTTCATCTACGGCGACGCCGCGCTCAGCCCGGCGGCATGAAACGCGAGGGCTTTGCCCCCGGCGTGATCCTGGCGTTCGCGGCGGCGACGCTGGCGACGCTGCTGCTCTGCATCTGTGCGGGCAGCGTAACCGTCCCCCTGCGTGAAACGGCGGAGGTGCTCCGGCGTGCGATCCTCGGACAGAGCCTGCCGGAGAGCGCCGCCGCGCGCATCCTGCTCGCGTCCCGCCTGCCGCGGGTGCTGTGCGTCGCGCTGACGGGTGCCTCGCTCGCGCTCTGCGGCGCTGCGATGCAGGGCCTGCTCAAAAACCCGCTCGCCGACGGCTCGACGCTGGGTGTCTCCTCCGGCGCCTCGCTCGGCGCGGTGACGGCGATCGCCTTCCGGATCACCGTGCCGTCGCTGCCGCTGGCGGGGACGACCGCCATGGCGATCCTCTTCGCCTTTTTGTCGCTGCTGATCATCCTGCTGCTCGCATGGCGGCTGGACCGTTCGTTTTCCACGGGCACGATCATCCTCATCGGCGTGATCTTCTCCATGTTCGTCTCGAGCCTGATGACGCTGCTCATCACCTTTGCGTCCGACCGGATCAAGACCATCACCTTTTGGACGATGGGCTCGCTGGCGGGCAGCAGCTATCAGAACGCGATGATGCTGCTCGCCGTGCTGATTGCGGGCGCGGCGGTGCTGTTCCGCCTGACGGGGGAGCTCAACGCCTTCGCTGTCGGCGAGGACAACGCGCTCCATATCGGCGTGGACGTGCGCCGCGTGCGGCTGACGGTGCTCGTCACCGTCTCGGTGCTGATCGGCGTGTGCGTTTCGATCGGCGGGACGATCGCCTTCGTGGGTCTGGTCACGCCGCACATGGCGCGCCTGCTCACCGGCCCGAACCACCGCCGGCTGCTGCCGGCGTCGCTCTTCGGCGGGGCGATCTTCCTGATGCTCTGCGACCTGGCGGCGCGGACGATCCTGCGCCCGATCGAGCTGCCCGTCGGCGTCGTGACTTCGCTGCTGGGCGCTGTGCTGTTTGTCGCGATCCTGTGCAAAGCGAGGAGGGGAGCGCCGTGAAGCTGCTGGAAGCGGAAAATCTCGCCGTGCGCTACGGCGCGTTCGAGGCGCTGCGCGGCGTCAGCTTCTCGCTCGACGCGGGCGACTGGCTGATGGTCGTCGGCCCGAACGGCGCGGGGAAGTCAACGCTGCTCGGCGCCGTCGCGCAGAGTGTGCCGTCCGTCGGCATACTGCGCTGCTGCGGGGATGATTTGCGAACCCTTCGCCCGCGCGAGCGGGCGCGCCGGATCGGCATGCTGGCGCAGAGCAACGCGGTGGGCTACTCGTTCACCGTGGCGGAGGTCGTGCGCCTCGGGCGCTACGCCTACGCGCCCGGCGCGTTCTCCAAACGCAGCGGGGACGACGAGGCGCAGATCGCGCGCGCGCTGGCCGCCGTGGGGTTGGAGGGCTTTGCGGAGCGCTCTGTGCTGTCGCTCTCGGGCGGCGAGCTGCAGCGCGTGTTCCTCGCGCAGGTGCTGGCGCAGGATCCGACCGTCCTGCTGCTCGACGAGCCGGGCAACCATCTTGACCTCAAGTATCAGAAGGAGCTCTTCGCCCTGCTGGGCGGCTGGCTCGCGCAGGGGAACCGCGCCGTCGTCTCCGTCGTACACGACCTGAGCCTTGCGCGCGCCTGTGGAACGGACGCGCTGCTGCTCAAGAGCGGCGAGCCGCTCGCATATGGCCCGATCCGGGAAACGCTCTCGGACGACGCACTCCGCCGCGCCTACGACATGGACGTGTCCGCCTGGATGCGCAGCCTGCTCGGACAGTGGGAAGACGCGCATTGACTTTTTGCGCAGAATCGGATATCATAAATGCAACCTATAGAGAGTACGCGAGGGACAAGCCCGTTGACCGTACAGCAACCTGCCGGAAGGTAAGGTGCTAAAGCTTGACCGATAGGGCTGCGTCACCGTTGCTTTTGAGCACCCGTCGGAAACGATGGGTGCTTTTCGTTCTCTATGGGATTTTCAGCATGGAGGACGATAGAATGACGACCCCGCTTTTGCTCCACATCCCACACGCCTCGGCGCATATCCCCGAAGCGTACAGAAAGGATTTCCTCACCGATCCCGCGGCAGAGCTGCTCTTGATGACGGACTGGTACACAGACGAGCTGTTCGACCTGCCCGTTCCGAAGCTTGTGTTCCCGGTCAGCCGCCTGATCTGCGATGTGGAGCGCTTTCGCGACGACGCGCGGGAGGAGATGTCCCGCTGCGGCATGGGCGCGTGCTACACGAAAACGCACGACGGCGCACCGCTCCGCCGTCTCGATCCCGGCAAACGGGAGGCGATCCTGCGCCGCTGGTACGATCCGCACCACGCGCGTCTGACGGCGCTGACCGCCGCGGCGCTCGCGCGCTGCGGCGTCTGTACGATCGTGGACTGCCATTCCTTTCCCGCGGAGCCGCTCCCGTACGAGGCGGATCAGCGTCCGGACCGCCCGGATGTTTGCATCGGGACGGACGGATACCATACGCCGCCGCAGCTTGCTGACGCGCTGGCGGAGGCTTTTTCCGCGCGCGGCTATTCCGTCGCGTTCAATGCGCCGTTTGCCGGGGCGCTCGTCCCGCTGCGGTATTACCGCTGTGAGCCGCGGGTGCAGTCGGTCATGATCGAGCTTAACCGGGCGCTCTATCTGAACGGCGCCTGCCGGAGGAGCGCGGCGTTCGGGCGTGTGAAGCGGGACGTTGCGGCGATCCTTGAATCCGGTGTGTCTTGACGATGCGGCGCGGCGGGAGTATACTGTCCTCACACACAAATCTGCGGACACACGGTACGGAGAGGAGCGCGGGAAGTGAAAATTCACAACTATTCGGAGGTCGGAAAGCTGAGGACGGTGCTGCTGCACCGGATCGGCCCGGAGGTGGAGGGGCTGGTGCCTGACAATTTCTCCCGGCTGCTGTTTGACGATATCCCCTACCTCAAGGTCGCCCGCGAGGAGCACGAGGCGTTTGCCGAACTGCTGCGTGAGAACGGGGTGGAGGTGCTCTACTATGTGGACGAGTTGGCGCGCGCGCTGCAGCAGGAGGAGACGCGCCGCAAGTTCCTGCGGGATCTGATCGCCGAGAGCCACGTCAGCTCCCAGACGCTGGCCGGCGCGCTGACGGAGTACCTCGGCGCCATGCCGACGGGGGAGATGGTGCGGAAGGCCATCTCAGGCGTCCGGCGGCGGGATCTGCCGGACTTCAAGTCACATCATTTTGCGGACTATATCTCCGCCAGCGCGCCGTTTTTGCTCGATCCCATGCCGAACCTGTACTTTACCCGCGATCCCGGCGCCTGCGTGGGCGACGGCGTCAGCATCCACCATATGCACACGCAGACGCGGCGGCGCGAGTCGCTTCTGCTGGAGTATATCTTCCGCGAAAACTGGAGCAAACAGGATCCGGAGGCACGGCGCTGGTACGATTACAACGATCCGTTTTCCATCGAGGGCGGCGATATCCTGGTGCTGGATCGGGAGACTGTCGCCGTCGGTCTCAGCCAGAGGACGACCGCCATGGCGATCGAGCTCTTTGCCCGCAAGCTGCTCATGGATTCGCCGTTCCGGCACGTCGTCGTTTTCGAGATTCCGAAGACGCGCGCGTTCATGCACCTTGACACGGTGTTCACGATGGTCGACCAGGACAAATTCGTCGTCCATCCGGAGATCGAGGCGCCGCTGCGTGTGTTCCGGATGGTGCCGGAGCGGGACGGCGAGGTACACTTCAGCGCCATGACCGGTACGCTCGGCGAGGTGCTCAGGGACGTGCTGCACCTGAGCGCCGTGGATCTGATTCGCTGCGGCGGCGACGATCCCATCGCGGCGCAGCGCGAGCAGTGGAACGACGGCTCGAACACGCTGGCGCTGGCGCCCGGCGTCGTGGTCACCTACGAACGCAATCACATCACAAACGAGCTTCTTGCAAAGCACGGCGTGCGCGTGCTGACCATCCCGAGCGCCGAGCTCTCCCGCGGACGCGGAGGCCCGCGCTGTATGTCGTGTCCGGTGAACCGGGCGGATCTTGCGTAAAGCATACCAAGCAAACAAAAAAGCGGCGGGNNTGGCGCGGATCCGCCGCTGCGACTCTTCGTCAGCCGCAACGAGCCCGAGTCCGTAACCGCCGCCTCCGCTTCCGCCGGAGCCGGAACCGAAGCCGGAGCCGTACCCGGAGCCGACCGCGCCCGAGCCCCCGCAGGGCAGGCCGAACGCGTCCTGCGCCGCCTTTGCGCGCTGCAGCTCCTCCCAAAACTCGCGGAGCGTCGGCATGGAATCCGTGTCGGGGCGCTTCTCTTTCGTGGGGAAGGTCGGTCTGTCGTTGTCGTGCATGGCCGCAGTCTCCTTTCATCTATGCAGGCCGCTCAGATAGCGGCGCGTCTGTTCGTTCGCGTCGAGCGCGCTCTCCCATTCGGGAAAATCGGACAGGATCCGCAGCGTGCAGTCAAGGCAGTATGCCACGCGCCGCTCCGGCGACGCGGCGAGCGTGTTCTTGTGTCCCCACAGATGGGTGACAAAGCGCTGGTCGTCCAGCGCGGCCTCATCGTCCAGCAGCGTCCGCAGCCGCACGCCGCGCACGGCGGCGCACATCGGCAGGACACGCTGCTCGGCAAAGCACATGGAAACGACGGGGTCGACGTCCGGATCCCGCAGCGCGCGCATGAACGCGAGTGCGGAATCGACGTAGTACTCCTTGAAACCGTCCTCCGGCAGATAGAGGAACGCGGTGTTCGCGGCGGGCAGCGTGAAATCCCACTCACGCGGGAACGAATACCCCTCCGCCAGAGCGAACGCCCTGCGCGGATCGGGATAGACTGCAGGTTCCAGCGCCTCGCGGTGCGCGGCGACAACGTCGCTGCCGAGGCGGCCGCCGACGTCCTCCCAGAGGATCATGTCGCCATCCAGCATGACACAGGGTGCGCGCTCGCCGCGCAGCGCCCACAGCTTTCCGGCCGCCCAGAAGCGCCGCGGATCCAGCGCGGGATCCATACCGTCGAGCCGTGTGTCGATCGCCTCGCTCCATAGGCCGCCGAGCCCGGCGCGTTCGAAAAAAGCGGCGCCCGCGCTGTCCGTCACCAGGGTGATCGGCCCGTTCAGCCGCTGCCACTCAAGCGCCGAGAGCATCAGCGTCAGCAGCTCATAGTCGGCGAGCTGCACCTCGCCGCCGCAGCGCAGACGATTCGGCGCGGACCAGAAAGAATGAAAGGCTTTCATAGCCTTTTAAGTATATAAAATGCGGAAAAAACTGTCAAGAAAAACGAAGCCTCTTGCATCACGAACATTTTTCCTGTAAAATAGCTAAGTTGAACAAAGAAGAGAAGGGAGGGACACCGCCGTGATCGTAATGGACCTGGAGTGGAACCGCAGCTATGACCGGAAGCGCCTGGACGAGATCCTGCAGATCGGCGCGGTGCGCATCGCCGAGCCCGGCGGGCCGGTCCTCTCGACCTTCAACGCGTTCATCCGGCCGCGGATACATAAACGGTTCGACCCCGGTGCGCGGAAGCTCCCGGATCTGCAGGAGTCCATCAACTCCCACACCACCTTTGCGGAGGCATGGGCGGCGTTCACGGACTGGTGCGGCGAGGAGCGCGTCTTTGCCTTCTGGGGGCCGGACGATTTCGGCGTCATCCGGCAGAACTGCGAGTTCTGGAGCCTGCCGGTGCCCGAGCCGGAGCGTGTCTACGATTTCCAGCGCGCATTCGCGCACGCCTACGGCGCGCCGACGCAGATGATGGCGCTCTGGCGCGTGGTGGACTATCTGGGCATCCCGGACGTATTCGATTTTCACAACGCGCTCTACGACGCGGCTTACACCGCAGTCATCGGCGCGTGGCTGCGGCGGGAGGATCTGGATTACGTTCGGCCGCAGCGTGCGAAGCGTCCGCGCCCGCAGCGCAGGCAAAAGGCGGCGGAACCGCCCGTGTCCGCGGACAAGCCGGAGGACAGGCCTGCCGCCGAGCAAAAGCCGCCGAAGGCGGCAAAGCCGAAAAAGCGCGCACGCCGTCGTCGCCGCAGAAAAACAAAGAGCGCCGCACAGACCGCGTCGGCGCCGACAGTGTAAAGTCTCCGGAGGGCTCTGCCTCCGGGGACTTTTTAGCGTCGGTCGGCATGGAAACAGAACCGGGCTTTACCGGGGGGAAACGAAGGCCGGGCGTTTGCGTGTGGGCGCTTGAGACGCAACGCCATAACACCCGGCACCTCTTGCGGGGACAGGCGGAACGGCCGGCATTCCGGCAGTTATTTGCACGTTTTGGACAAAAACGTCAGAAAAAAACTATACAAAAATGATCCGGAGAAACGGGTGAAATGTTAAGCTGTGATTATGAAAGGATGCGTTTTTAACAAAAATGTGATGAATTCTGCGGGATTTGAGTCGTGCAGCGTACGTAAGTGTTGTTGGCAGTATTTACAAACTGTTCATAAATGCCTTGATTGACTATCGGCTGCTATTTGCACTATAATAAATATGAAAAATCATGGGCTCACGTACTGTGGGCGCAGCATAGGAGGTCTTGCGCGATGATAAGAAGCTGGAAGAAACTGTTGTCTGTGCTGCTGGTATTCATGCTTGTAATGAGCATGTTTCCGGCGGCAGCTTTTGCCACGGAGGACGAAACGGAAGTCCCTGATGAGCAGGAGCTTTTGCTCGGAGGAACGGAAGAGAACTTCGAGGAAGGAACGGAAGGAGACATTACGAATCAGGGGGGAGAGGAACAGACAGGCGATGAAACTCTGCTGCTCTCGTCCGATGCCGGGGCGCTCCTCCAGACCCTGAGTGATTCGAGCGGCGGCGAGAGGGGCATTCAGAACTTTTATGTGCACTTTGACCTGTCGGCCGATCCCACGATAGCTGAGGACGGGCTCGGCAATTACATTTGGACGCCGACGAGCGGCGAGGCGGGACACCAGTTCAAGTTTACTCTCTACTATGTGCTCAGCGGCTATTTCAGCTACAACGCCAACGAACTGCAGTTCCGTATCCCGAAGTCGATCCTGCGGGACGCGTCGGGTGCGCCCGCGGATGAATATGATCTGTCGATCCCGCACGAGGATGATCCGGAGGTCCAGCAGGCGAACCGGGAGTTTGTATACCGGGTGGAGGGCGATGAGATCGTTATCTACAACCGGATCGGCATTCCGGCGGCGCAGAACGGCTATATCGACGTCGGGTACTATACCTCGAAGCCGACCTATGAATATGCGGACTACGATCCGGACGGCGCGGAGCCGGCGGATCGCAATCCCATGACGCCCGATCCCTTCTTCGCGACGCTGACGCTCAGCCCGGAGGGCGGCGAGCCGGAGACGATGGGAGACTCTGAGGGCATGCTGTTCATCGATACGTCCGCGCAGGTCACCGGCGTGGTGAAGAAGCCGCTGCCGCAGGGGTATTTTGAAAACTGGGTGAGCTCCTGGGGCCCCGCGCCTGCCGACGCGGCAGACTACAGCTACGTGATCTGGGAGATCAAGAGCACCGTCACGGCGACGCAGCGTTACGACTTTACGCTGACGGACGAGGTGCTCGGCTGCGTCGCGCCCGAAGGCGCGCAGATCGCGATGGAGCTCTGCGGGTACAAGATGCAGGGGCAGAGCACCTTCACTCTTCCCGGCTCCGGGTCGGTGACGCTGTCCAACCAGACGGCGAATTACCCCAGCGGTCGGTATGACTATGTCCTGACCAGACATCTCAAGAGCGACTGCGCGGAGCTTCCGGAGTACACGATCAAGAATCAGGCGACGGCCGCGGTGCATCCGCGGGAGAGCGGCGCGGATACGACGAGGACCTCGTCCTCGACGTATACGTACGTGCATCCCGTGTTCCACCCGTCCTTCGGAAGCCTTGGCGCGGGAAAGAGCGGCCTGGATTTCCAGAACAGCCCGGCCAACACCTCCGAGCAGGTGCGCAATTTCAATCTGGACAAATACCATGAGAATAACAGCGACACGATTGACGATCTGGCGTGGAGAGCGGGCTTCAGCAATGCGCTTTACTATCTGACGGCGACCGATCCGAACGATCCTGCGACCTACGCGACGAACTCCGTCACCTACGAGCTGTGGGACAACACGCTGTCGCTCAAGGCGTTCGGGACCGCGACGCCGTACGTGGGCCTGACGGCGGAGAACTACCTCATCGACAGGGTGCAGCTCAGCTGGACGATGAAGGACGCCACGTTCAACGAACAGACGCAAAGCTTTGACCCGATCCAGGCGGACTACACGGGGGAGACGCTGGAGGTGTTCGCACAGTTCGGCTCCGACACGACCGCCTGGATCAAGGTCGGCGAGTACGATATGGAGAACAGCCTCGGCAGCCTGACAGACGAAGGCGCGGCGCGCGGCGTGCTGTGGCTGGGGCGGACGATCAAGTTCCCCTCTGCGGCGACGACGCCCGAGGCAAATCGCTGCACGGGCTACCGTGTGGTAACGAGCAACAAGCACTACAGCGTGGATCTCTATGCGGTCCCGCATGTGACGCTGCTGCGCTCCGAAGCGGTGACGGCGGTGGTCGACGAGGCGTTCGACGTTGACAACGGCGGCCAGAACAAGATCGTGACGGCGAACACGGCGACTGCCAACGTCTACGCCGGCGCGTACACGGGCGAAGAGCTCGAAGCGCAGAATCCGGCCGCGGTGAAGACGGGAAGCCCCACGGGCTACTGCTACGCCATCGGCATCATCCGGCACGGTTCGATCAGCAAGACCGTCCGCTACACGCCGCAGACCGTCTACCAGCGCTGCAAGCTGACCTGGACGGTGAGCGCAAAGGAATGGTATCAGGACAACTTCGGCACGACGGTGTACGTCCCGCAGCAGAGCGGCGTATTCTACGACGTGCTGCCGCTCGGCGCGATCTTCGACGGCACGACGCTTTACGTGACGGCGGACGGCGAGGAGTTGTTTGAGGGCGACTATACCTATACGCTGACGGAGAACTGGAAAGGATCCGGATGCACGCTGCTGACGCTGACCATTGTGGAGCCGGCGCAGCACGATTACGAGTTCAACTATGCCACCTACCACACCTGGAACGATCTGGCCGAGACGGGCAAGATCAAGAAGAACCTGGTGGCGTATGAGACGGGCAACGACGACATCGGAAACGGGCAGCCTGACGCGCCCGCCGGCGGAACGTTCCCGACGCAGCTCGACATGCAGCTCATGACGGAGCTGGATCCGGATACGAACGACAACCGCTTCATCTATGCCTGGCGGCAGTACACGATCAGCGCGCTGACGGCGGGCGATCTGGGCCTGTACAAGCAGGTGAAGGCAACGAACGATCTGGATTACTCCTACAGCACCGTCGCGAACAGCGGCGAGATGTACAGCTACAAGATCCGCTTCGCGACGGACGCGATCACGCAGGCGAAGGATCTGATCCTGTTCGATTCGCTGGAGAACTTCTCGCCCTATGCGGAGGACGATTCCGACTGGCACGGCATCCTGCAGAGCGTGGACACGAGCGCGATGCAGAGCCTGGGCGTGGCGCCGGTGGTCTACTATTCCACGAACCCCGAGTGGCGCCTGGCGGATCCGGACGCACGGTGGACCGTCGACGGTCTGGAGGGACTGGAGCCTGAGAACGG
>LXOW01118648.1_pt1 | contig 10302 bp, 9 predicted proteins | sample 1368591 | NCBI WGS metagenome assembly LXOW01 (sample SAMN04884650, study PRJNA319009) | bovine gut metagenome | isolation source: Cow rumen | host: Bos taurus | place: Italy: Legnaro (PD) | collected 2014-07-09
ACTCAGTTCCATCAGGGCGGAGATTGCGGAATTACAGAATTCAAGAACTGCCGACATGGCAGCGCTTAACGAAAAGATTGACCTTGCCGGCAGTAGCCGCAGGGATATCGCCGAGGTCAACAGAAACATAAAGTCACTGCAGAACACCATGAACAGCAGAATGAACGCCACCGCAGAACCTCAGAGGGAAGTAAAGTCCATGAATTCAGACAACACCAAACTATCTGACGGCAAGATGATCTTCGGCGAAGTTGAGTGGATTTACATCGGTGAAGCAGATGCCTCACTCGAAGGCCGTATCGATACCGGCGCCGCTGTTTCATCAATAAGTGCCGTAGATGCTGAAAAGTTTGAAAGAGACGGCAAGACCTGGTACCGTTTCGGCATTCCGCTTACTGATGACAACGTCATCGTCGTTGAGGCTCCATGGGTACGCAACACCCAGATCAGACAGGCCTCAGGCAACGGTCAGCTCGAAGACAGACCTGTTGTCAGACTTACAGTAAAGGTGGACAACTATACCGGCAAGGCTGAGTTCTCACTCAAGAACAGAACAAGCATGGCCTACCCGGTACTCATCGGCAGGGAATTCATCAAGGACATTGCCGTGGTTGACGTGTCAAGGCACCACATTCAGAAGAGAATAGATGCAAATACCGTCTTTACAAACTATCAGGACAACACCAAAAAGAATCTGCAGAAAAAGGAAAGCAGAAAAGAGGAAATTCCGGCAAAACCTGCCGCCTCTGAAAAAGCCGTAGCTGCAGGGAATGAAGCAAAACCCGCCAAGTAAATAAAGCCCTCAAAATCAGAAGATAACCCGTTTATCTTCTGATTATTTCTTTTATAATTGGCACATTTGATATCATCAGGAAAAAGGAACCTGAAGCTTATTCCTTTAACTAATCTAAACATTAAAAAAACATATAATATTCAGGACAAAATATCATGATAAGTCGTGGAGTGTACTACCTTGTTATAGCCTTACTTCTGATAACAGGCATAAGTCTGATGTGCTATCAGCACATCACCTATTCCGTGCCGTGGCTTCCGGGCAAGAAGAACGTGGCATGGGACATCGAAGCCAAGATAACCTTTCAGGCCAATAAGGAAAACCTGCCTGTAAAGGTATCCTTTGCCATTCCGACTCAGCAGCCGGGATACAAAGTCGTTAACGAAACATCCGCAAGCCCTGACTACGGACTCATATACAAGGACGTAAACGGTCAGCAGCGAGCTGAATGGAGCAAGAGACTCGCATCAGGCAATCAGACACTGTACTACAGAGTTGAGGTTCTTGCCGATGAAGCCTTCAACAACACCCTCATGACCGTGCCTGAGGTTTCAGAAATTCTTGAACCGGAGCCTTACTATACCGCCATGGTGCAGATAAAGGACGCAGCCTACTCAAGAAGCGTTGATCCTTTCAGCCTCACCCATGAAATCTTCCAGGAACTGAACAATCAGGATCAGAATGCCAAGCTTCTTCTCAACAAGTACAAGAAGGCAGACCTCATCGTCAAGATTCTGAACCTTGCCAATATTCCGGCCCAGCAGGTAACCGCCATCAAGCTTGAAGACGGAAGAAGAAACCAGAAGCTTCTAACCTACATTGCCGTGTTCAATGAAAACAACGAATACCACATCTTTGATCCGACCTCCGAAACAATCGGTCTCGGCAAGGACGTATTCATCTGGAATAACAACAACAGTTCAACCATTGACGTTACCGGCGGAGAAAACGCAAGCGTAAACTTCTCCATCGTCCGCAACTTCATCAGTGACCAGAAGGCCTTTGACCTGAAGCACAACGTAACAAACTCTCAGGGTAAGGAATACTTTGACCTTTCCGTCAACACCCTTCCTATTGAGGAAAGAGCCGTATTCAAGAGCGTACTTCTCATTCCTATCGGCGTTCTCATCGTAGTGTTCCTGCGCATAATCGTAGGCCTCAAGACTTCAGGTACATTCATGCCGGTACTTATTGCCATGTCATTCCTCCAGACCAACCTTTCCGTAGGTCTCATCGGCTTCCTGGCAATCGTGGGCATCGGTCTTATCATCCGTTCATGGCTGTCTCACCTTAACCTGCTGCTGGTAGCCCGAATATCGACGGTTATCATTGCGGTTATCGGCATTATCGGCATTCTGAGCTTCCTCACCTATAAGATCGGTATTTCAGACGGCATCAAGATTACATTCTTCCCGATGATTATTCTTTCATGGACAATTGAAAGAATGTCCATTCTCTGGGAAGAAGAAGGCCCTAGAGAGGTAATGAAACAGGGTTCCGGCTCACTGCTTGTGGCCGTGCTTGCATACCTTGCCATGAACAATACCATCATTCAGCACATTACCTTCAACTTCCTTGGTCTGCAGCTGATAATTCTGGCAGCCGTTCTCCTCATGGGTAACTACACCGGCTACCGCTTAAGCGAATTAAAGCGTTTCAAACCGCTTGCAGAACAGATCAACTCACCTACCGGACAGAAGCTTGAAGCAGACAGACTGAAGCAGGAAATCAAAGAGCTGAAAAAGGATTTATAATATGAATTTATGGCCTTTAAAGAAATACTGCTCTCCGTTCACCCTGGGAAGACTGGGGATAATGGGAATGAACCAGCGTAACGTAAACTATATCGGACGCTATAACGAACGAGCCCTGTATCCTCTGGTCGACAACAAACTGCTGACCAAGGAACTGGCGCTCAAGAACAAGGTTTCAACAACCAATCTGATCGGTTCCATCAAGCATCAGTATGACGTGGAAAACTTTACAAAAATCGTAAAGGACAGAAGCGGCTTCTGCATCAAGCCTGCTCATGGTTCCGGCGGCAAGGGCATTCTGGTTATTACAAAAACCGAAGGCAACTCTTTCTATAAGCCTAACGGTCAGGCCTTAAGCGCCATGGACATAGAAAGACACATATCCAACATTCTTGCCGGGCTGTTCTCACTGGGCGGTAAACAGGACTTTGCCCTGATTGAGGATCTGATTAACTTTGATGACGTATTTGCCGACTACAGCTATGAAGGCGTTCCTGACGTACGCGTAATCGTATTCCAGGGATATCCTGTAATGAGCATGATGCGTCTTTCCACAGCTGCTTCCGACGGCAAGGCGAATCTGCATCAGGGAGCCGTGGGCGTGGGCATATGTCTGCGTTCAGGCAAGGCTGTCCGTGCAGTGCAGTTCAACAATCCTATTGAAAAGCACCCGGATACAGGAGCCCTGCTCTCCAACCTGCAGGTTCCGCAGTGGGAAAACGTTCTAAATCTTGCCGCAAGATGCTATGACATGTCACGCCTCGGCTATATCGGTACTGACATAGTTCTTGATAAGATGAGAGGACCTCTGCTCCTTGAGCTTAATGCCCGTCCCGGCATGGCCATTCAGACTGCTAACGGTGCAGGACTTCTTCCGAGACTTCATTTTGTGGAAGCGTTCATTGAAAAGTACGGCTATCTGCCACCTGAAGAAAGAGTCAAGATTTCACAGGAACACTTCGGCGTTCACAGTATCTAACCTTTCCCCAGTGAACAGATGATAAAACAAAGGGCTGCCCGGAAGGCAGCCTTTTCTTATGGAGCTTTATGATTTGATTCATCCAAGGCCTAAAGGCTCTTACGGATGAAGGTTACTTCTGAACTTCAAGTCTTTTCACGTCAACTTTCGTACACTCGAACATTTCGTTATCCACCTCACCGTAAATGCGAATCAAGGTATCAGGTGTAACAGTGTTTCCAATGGCAACCGCCAAACGTCGGACATGAGATGTCCTTATTGCGGGAAAATGAACGTGTATGTTCATGCCGGACACTCCACGGATATTCATCTGCGGTCTGACACCGCACGGAACTATACGTGAAGCGAAAAAGTAACCGGACCGTCATTCTCCAGCAGAATCTTCATGTCTGCACCGAACATGCCGCACTGCACGTCAGGATTTTTTGCTCTGGCCATTTCAAGAAGTTCCGCAAACATTACGGCCGCATCCGCAGGAGGCATTGCCGTATCGAAGCTCGGACGATTTCCCCTGTCCGTGTTGGCGGCAAGCGTAAACTGAGGTACCAGCATCATGTTGCCACCGGCATCGCCAACATTGAGATTCATCTTACCGGCCTCATCACTAAAAATGCGGTAATTTGAGATACGCTCAAGCATACGCGCCGATTTCTGCGGTGTATCACCGCGTTCGTAGGCAATAAAAGCCAGCACTCCCCTATTCATTGAGGCTATGCACCTGCCGTCGACATTTATTCTTGCGTGATTCACACGCTGCAGTAAAGCAATCATTGAAATCTCCGAACCTGACGGAAACGGTCGTGCATTAAATGCGCTTACCGAATTCCTACGGTAAAAATCAGACAAAAAAATACCACACCCTAAGGTGTGGTACATTTCACCAAAATATTAACAGTATGTCAATTTACTGAATTAGAGAGCAGCCTTAGCCTTTTCTACAAGTACAGTAAAGGTTGACTTATCATTAACAGCGATGTTGGCGAGGATCTTACGATCTAATTCGATAGATGCCTTCTTTAAGCCACATACGAACTTGCTGTATGATAAACCGTTTACGCGAGCAGCAGCGTTGATACGTACAATCCATAACTGACGGAACTGACGCTTCTTCTGACGACGGTCACGATAAGCATACTGACCAGCCTTGGTTACAGCCTGAACTGCAACACGGTAAACACGGGAACGTGCACCGTAATAACCCTTAGCAGCCTTTAAAACCTTCTTGTGACGAGCATGTGCGGTAACACCGCGTTTTACTCTAGCCATTTCCTAACTACTCCTCTGTTATGCGTAAGGTAATAAATTAACGATGTTACGAAGATCAGACTTATGAATCATGGTCATCGCACGTAAATGACGCTTACGCTTGGTAGACTTCTTAGTCAGAATATGACGAAGATTACAGTGCTTACGCTTGAAGCCGTTAGCGGTCTTCTTAAAACGCTTATGAGCNNAAAAAAAACTCCACATTGGAATATTAAAAACACATAATACGGGAGGCTGTACTTTCGTACCGCACTTTGGTTAACTTCCCCGGATTACTACCTTTTTTTAGGTGATAACACCATGACAGCCTGGCGACCTTCCATCTTAGAGGCAGATTCAACCACGGCAAGATCTCTGTCGACACAAAGTTCTTTTTCAATACGCTTCATAACGTCGAGACCGATGTCCTGATGAGCAATTTCACGACCGCGGTAACGCATGGTTACCTTAGCCTTGTCACCATCTTCCAGGAAACGTATCAGGTTGCGAAGTTTTACCTGATAGTCGCCTTCGTCAGTTGCAGGACGGAATTTGATTTCCTTTACCTGCACCTGCTTTTGCTTTTTCTTCTGCTCTTTCTGAGCCTTACTCTTTTCGTAGAGGAATTTACCATAGTCCATTATACGACATACAGGCGGTTCTGCATTCGGACTGATTTCTACTAAATCAACACCTGCCTCAGTAGCCTTGTTTAAAGCTTCTGAAGAACTCATTATACCTAAAGCTTCTCCATCGAGACCGATTAAACGAACTTCACGGTATCTAATTTCACCATTTATTCTGGTCTTATTAGCGGCCTGTTTGCCGGTTTTCTTTACGTTATTAATGGTATTACTCCTCTGAGTTACTAATTCCGCGGCTAATAATATCCTTTTTGATTAAAGAAATCAAGTCGGAAATTGAATAGCAACCTAAATCTTCACCCTTTCTGGTTCTTACTGATACGGTGCCGTTTTCAACTTCCTTGGCGCCGCATACGAGCATGTACGGAACCTTCATCAGAGTGTGTTCTCTGACCTTGAAGCCGACCTTTTCATTTCTGAGGTCTGACTTAACACGGATTCCGGCCTCATCGAGCATGTCGGTAACCTTGGTTACGTAATCTGCCTGAGCATCAGTAATACCCATTACTACGGCCTGAACCGGAGCAAGCCAGGTTGGGAAGGCACCGGCGTATTCTTCGGTAAGGATACCGATGAAACGTTCCATTGAACCGAGGATGGCTCTGTGAATCATGATTGGGTTGTGCTTTTCGTTGTCTTCACCGATGTAGGTTGCTTCCAGTCTCTGTGGGAGGAAGAAGTCAAGCTGTACGGTACCGCACTGCCAGTCACGGCCAAGACAGTCGTGAAGGGTGAATTCAATCTTAGGACCGTAGAACGCACCTTCGCCAGGCTGATATTCGAAAGCGATGCCGTTTTCGTCAAGTGCATGAGCGAGGTCGTGTTCCGCCTTATCCCATAATGCGTCGTCACCGATACGCTTTTCAGGTCTGGTTGAAAGCTTAACATCGATGTTGTTAAAGCCGAATGAGCCGTATACGTCATATACGAACTGAATACATCTGCTTACTTCTGACATTACCTGTTCTTCGGTACAGAAGATATGAGCGTCGTCCTGAGTAAAGCCTCTTACGCGCATCAAGCCGTGAAGTGAACCTGAAGGTTCGTTACGGTGACACTGACCGAATTCAGCCATTCTTACAGGAAGATCGCGGTATGAGTGCAGACGCTGGTTAAAAATCTGAATGTGAGCAGGACAGTTCATAGGCTTAACTGCGTAATCCCTGTTTTCAGAACTGGTGGTGAACATTGCTTCAGAGTACTTAGCCCAGTGACCTGAACGTTCCCAGAGAACACGGTCCATCATGAACGGAGTCTTAACTTCGATGTACTTGTACTTATGAAGCTTTTCACGCATGAAGTTTTCCAGAATGCGGTATACGGTCCAGCCGTCGTTGTGCCAGAAAATCATGCCAGGAGCTTCCTGCTGCATATGATAAAGGTCAAGCTGAGGACCAATCTTGCGATGGTCACGCTTTGCTGCTTCCTCAAGTCTCTTCAGATATGCATCGAGAGCCTTCTTGTCAGCCCATGCGGTACCGTAGATTCTCTGAAGCATCTTGTTCTTTGCGTCGCCGCGCCAGTAAGCACCGGCAGACTTTGTAATCTTGAAGAACTTGCAGAAACGCATGTTCGGAACATGAGGACCGCGGCACATATCGGTGTATTCAAGATGATGATAAAGTGCAGGATGGTCATCATGAGAGATGTTCTCTTCAAGGATAAGCTGCTTGTAAGGTTCGTTTCTTTCACCGAATACCTCGTGAGCCCTGTCCCATGTTACTCTTTCCTTGACAACGTCATATTCGGTCTTGGCAAGTTCATGCATTCTTTCGTCAAGCTTGGCAAGATCTTCTTCTGAAAGGGTATGGTCCAGATCAACGTCGTAATAGAAGCCGTTGTCAATTACAGGACCGATTGCCATCTTGGTTTCAGGCCACAGCTGCTTGATGGCGTGACCGAGAAGATGCGCACATGAGTGTCTGATGATCTCAAGACCTTCCTGATCCTTAGGAGTAATGATGCTTAATGAAGCATCTTCGGTAATAAGTTCACAGGCATCAACGAGTTCCCCGTTCACCTTACCGGCAACACAGACTTTGGCTAAACCAGGGCCAATACTCTGAGCAACGTCATAAACTGAAACAGGGTTTTCAAAATTTTTAATACTTCCGTCAGGAAGAGTAATAGCAGGCATTATCCTAACCTCATACGTACTGATACAAACCAAGTATCATGTACTCTAAAACAAATAAAACATCTTTAAAAAAGATACCCTTGAAAACGCAGGCTGACATACCGTATCAGAACACTGTAGGCGGTTTTTCGGGTATTTCCGTAAAAAGTCCTGTCTGCTCCGGGTGTACAAAATTCTCCCGAAAAAACAGACCCGTACAATATAATGACATGAGATGAATTTTGCAAGAGTTTTAACGTGCGGGACGGCGGAAACCATGCCATGATTCCGATTCCCCGTACAGCTGTCCGGGATCGTAACCGCATTCCTTTTTACCGATGAGGCAAACCGCGTATTATGTTCCGAACTGCAGATATTTAAAAACGGTTTGTTTTTTGCACAAGCGAATTCTGATATATTGAGATATAATGCACGCCCCGTCTAATAAAAAACTCATAACAAAAGCTAGTCACGCAGACCGTATCTGATATTCATATCCATCCGGAACGGGCCGGAACATGCGTGCGAATGATAAAGAAACACAAAACCCATTAAAAGATAACGACATGAATTCACAGAAGAACCAGGGATCGACCTACAGCAGCTCGTACAAGGGCGTTCTGAAAAATGAAATATTCCAGCAGCTCCGTCTGGTGATACCGATTCTCATCGGACAGCTCAGCACTTCACTGCTAGGACTCATAGACACGGTGATGGCATCCAGTCTCGGCATTTCGGATCTGGCCGCAATATCACTCGGATGCAGCTTCTGGATACCGCTGTCACTACTAAGCATCGGCATCTGCCTCGGCCTATCCCCGATAGTGGCTTCTCTTCTCGGTCAGAACGAGCCTGAGGATATACCGAAGTATGCCCATAATGCGCTGTTTCCGCTCATGATTATCACCCTGATTTCCATGATAGCGCTACTCGTTCTTCCCGGTTATCTGCTCGGACTTACCGACCTTGAACCGGAAATCATCAGCAAGGCCACGTCATATATAAACCTGATAGTCCTGGCTTTTCCCGGAATGAGTCTTTATCACCTCATGAAAAACACTGCCGAAGGCGTGATGGTTGCCGTACCGACCATGATTATAGGCATTGTTTCGGTTATTCTGAACATACCTCTTAACTACATATTCATGTACGGCAAGCTGGGAATACCGGCAATGGGTGCCGTCGGATGCGGTGTGGCCACCGCCATCATTACCTGGACAGCCTTTGTCATTATCCTGCTGTTCTGCAGATACAGCGGAAAGCTGAAGGAATTCCACATTCTGGGAAGAAAGGAAGTCGCAGACTTTGCAATCATCAAGCACATCTTCAAGATCGGCTTTCCAATCTCCATTGCGCTTCTCATTGAAAACTTTACCTATTACTTTTTCGGGTACGCCACTGCCCATCTCGGCAGTTCCTATACCGCGGCACACCAGATAGCAAGCATTGTCAGCGTAATGGTGTTCATGCTGCCGGTAGCCGTATCCACTGCCGAAGCCATAAGAATAAGCAACAACCTGGCCGTAGGCAGTAAGAGCAAGGCAATACTCTCCGTAAAGGCCTCCGCCGTCATTGCCCACGCAATGATCATTCCTGTTGGATTGTGCATATTCATATTCCGCCACAGGATCATTGACTTCTTTACCGATGATCCGAATCTCCATGCGCTGGCCGCCCCACTCTTTTGGGCCATTCTGGCGTTCCAGGTACAGGACTCGATTTTTGGCGTGGGACTCGGAATCCTTCGCGGTTTTAAGGACACCAAAAACCTGATGCTGATAAATTTCGCCATTCTGTGGTGTGCCAGCGCCCCGCTCGGCTATCTGGTGGGCTTTACCGATTTCTTCGGCAGAAAGTACGGACTCTACGGTCTGTGGGGCGTCATAGTATTCTGCTACTGGAGTCTTACCCTTGCATTTGCAGTCCGAAGCATTTATCTCTTCAGACATCATAAATTCAGAATTTACAGATACTGATGTCCTCAGCGGGCGCCTCATGCGGCAAAAACTTTGAATCAGGGCGCAAACGTCGGCAGGAACCATCCCAATGGATCTCCGCTTCCGTATAATATAATGGTGTTCCGCATTAAATGCGGCACACCGTTTTTTTTATGCACGATGACACGAATGAAACATGAGCACTATTCATAATTTACTGAGAAAGTCTCTTTCGGGGATTATCCTCGTCCTGCTGCCGGTATCAGGCATGGCGATATCCGGGGAATCCGTGGTTTGCTTCTCGCCCGAATCCCTTACGGAAAAGGCGGTAAAGGAGTATGCGGCATGCAGTGACGCCTATATGCACGGAGTTCCCGACACTCTGACCATATGCACGAATGCGGCGCAGGTCTCTGACGATCCGCGAATACTCTATCTGCTGTCCCGCATTTACATCGAAGGAAAACACATGGCCCCTAACATCGGCAGACACATAAGCATGCTGAAAAAGGCCTCTGCGGCTCACCTTGCCGATGCCGATGCCGATCTGGCCGACATCATACTCAACGCCTATCTGCAGCAGGAAAATAAAAACGAATCCACCGGCAGACAGGCTATTGCATATCTTGACCGTGCTGTAGCCTGCGGCAGCGAAAAGGCACTGTTCAGACGGGCGGAAATCAGTATGCACGATGACTTTAAGAAACTGGGCATCCATGACCACGATTCAGGCAACGCAGAATTAAAGAAACTTCTTCTTAACGGAAATCCGTATGCCATGGTCTATGGTGCCATGTGGCTTCTTCACGCAGAAAAACCGGCTGATTCCGGAAT
>LXOW01396058.1_pt1 | contig 10302 bp, 9 predicted proteins | sample 1368591 | NCBI WGS metagenome assembly LXOW01 (sample SAMN04884650, study PRJNA319009) | bovine gut metagenome | isolation source: Cow rumen | host: Bos taurus | place: Italy: Legnaro (PD) | collected 2014-07-09
CCGCCACCCAACCGCTATCCCGTGCAGACCGAATTAAGAGGCTTTGATGGTGAACTCATCCGTGATGCAATCCAGTTTGAGATTGCCCGTAACGGTCAGGTATTCTTCATTCACAACCGCATCCAAAACATCATGGATGTACACGATTTCATCTTACGGTATGTGCCAGGTGTGCGTATCGCCGTCGCCCACGGGCAGATGGAAGGTGCCAAATTGGAGAAAATTATGCTCGACTTTATCAACGGTGACTACGATGTGCTGCTCTGCACCACCATTGTAGAGAGTGGTCTCGATATCCCCAATGCCAACACCATCATTATCAACGATGCCCACCGATACGGCCTCAGTGACCTGCACCAGTTGCGCGGTCGCGTAGGACGTTCCAACAAGAAAGCTTTCTGCTACCTGCTGACACCGCCCTTGAGTACCCTCACCCAAGAGGCCCAGAAACGCCTGCGTGCCTTGGAAGAATTCTCCGACTTGGGTGAAGGTATCAACATAGCGATGCGCGACTTGGACATCCGAGGAGCTGGCAATATCTTGGGTGCCGAACAAAGCGGCTTTATCAACGATATTGGCTTTGAGACCTATCATAAGATTCTCGACGAGGCCATCCTCGAACTGAAAGAGACTGAATTTCAGGATATCTTCGACAAGGAAGAAGAGAAGACCTACGTTGCGGATTGCACCATCGAGACTGATATGGAGGTGCGCTTCCCAGCCGATTACATCAACTCAACGCAAGAGCGCGTGAGCCTTTACAGCGAGCTGGACCGCACCAAGACCGAGGAGCAACTGATGAAATTCACCGACCACCTCATCGACCGCTTCGGTCCTATCCCCAAGCAGGTGAACGACCTGCTGAACACAGTGCGTTTGCGATGGATTGCCAAAGACTTGGGTTTCGAGAAGATACTGCTGCGCCACCATAACATGACGACCTACTTCGTCAGCAACCAAGAGTCTAAATACTTTGAAAGCGCGACCTTCCAACAGGTGATGAAATACATCATGGACCACCCCAAGCGCACCGCCGTGAAGGAAACTAACGAAAAGCTGCAGCTCACCGTGAAGGAAGTGAGTACCGTGACGCAGGCTTTGGAGCTGTTGAGGGAGATGGATAGATCTTGACCTCACCCCCCTGCCCCCCTCTCCAATGTGGCGAGGGGGGAGATTTTATCACTCCAATCGGATTTTTTCCCGAAAGTCATTTGGGCTTCACAAAAAATCCCTACTTTTGTCGCCGAATTGGTTCGCCAGTTCGCAACATATTGGCCATTAGAAGCGTTATGCTTCCTTGTACTTGAGAACGTAGGAAATTTTCAAGCAAAAAGAGAAAGGCAGTGTAACGGCTTCACGCTTCATAGCGTGTTGCTGTTATTACATTTCTTTTTTGGGTATCCTACGACCTTCAAGTACGATGTGATATAACACAGCGCACGCTTCTTTTGTTTGGTGTCGGTGACGAGTAACTAACAGGTATAATAATCATTTCAATGAAGTTCAAACGAAAAAAGGAAACCAAAATCATCACGCTCCTGATAGCGATGGCCGTTGGACAGGTGTTGCCGTCGACGGCTATAGCGCAGCAAGGTGGCGGGGTATTCGGCAGAGGTGATTCTCAAACCCAAAGAGACGGAACGCTCATAGGGAACGACCACGATGGCATATTCAACGTGGGCAATGAACCCTTCGGCGCAGCGGGAAGCCATATAGGCAATGAGCCTTTCGGCGCACCCATCGGGGGCGGCATCGCCCTTCTCGTGGCGGCAGGCATCGGCTATGCGGCTTTCAAATCGAAAAAGGATAAACAAAACCATTAACCAACAAAACAGAAGAAAGATGAAGCAACTTACCTTTATTATTATGGCAGGCTTGATGGCGCTTGGCCTGACACAATGCAAGAAAAACGAACAACCCGCCAACGTAGCCGAGGACAACGACCGCGTGAGCATCTCGTTGAAGATAGAGAACGTCGGACAGAGAATAAGCATTACCGAAGAGGGAGCCTTGGCCTACGTGAACTTCGACAACGGCGACGTGATGTACGTGGGCAGCGATGGTAAATACGTGGGATATCTGACCTACACCAACGGCCTCTTCAGCGGCAGCATCAGCGCCGAGGCCACCGAGGGCGAGCCTTTGCAGTTCATCATGATGGGCGGCAGGGACTTCCACGAGAGCCTGACCGAGAACCTCTCGACAGAATACACTTTCAGCCTCAGCGACCAAAGCACGAGCCTCGCTGTGGTTTCGACCGAGGTATCAAACGAGCCGTTCAGCCTGACCAACCTGAGCTATACCTCCTACCTGCGCAACAAGTGCGCCTTGGTGAAGTTTGACCTCGGCAGCGTGAGCACCGACGCGGCCATCACCTTGACGGGCATGAAGAACGAGGTGACGGTAGGCTTTGACGGCACGGTGACTAACGGCACAACGACGGGCGACATCACAACAAACGGTACTGGCTCGACTCGCTATGCTATCGTGCTGAGCGACCAAGAGGCCGTGACCGAAGGCATCCTCACAGCCGAGGGCTACGAAGGCACCTTCACGATGCCCGCTGCCTTTACCAACGCCTACTTGACCAATACCAGCATGACGCTGACAGAGGCTGCAACCGACCGTAATACGCCTCTCACCTTTGAAGCTGTGACGGCTGGCTCTACGGTAAGGTTTAAGGCTGCAAGCATGTCGCCTACACCCATCTTGGAATACAAGACTAATGATGGTGAATGGATGGCCTACACCTCTGAAACGACAATCACCCTTACCAATGTAGGCGACAAGATATCTTTCAGGGGCAACAATACGACTTTGGCTGCAAATAGTTGGAAGCAAAGTACATTTTATTGTTCTGGCGAAATCTTCCTCTATGGAAATGTGATGAGCCTTCTTAGCAAGGAAAGCTTTGCTGACAATAATGTGTTGACTCATGACTATTCATTCAAAGGATTGTTTTATATGAACTCGGCAATTTACAATCATTCTGAAAAAAAGATAGTCTTACCTGCGACGACACTGACAAAAGAATGCTATTACAATATGTTCCATGGCTGCACTAATCTGACCACAGCTCCTGAACTGCCAGCCACGATGCTTGCCGATTACTGCTACTCTTACATGTTCGAAGGCAGCACAAGTTTGACCACGGCTCCCGAACTTCCCGCTACAACACTGGCCTCAAATTGCTATAACAGCATGTTCTATGGTTGCACGAGCCTAACAACAGCTCCTGCACTTCCTGCATCAGTAATGGCTCTTCAATGTTATATGTCAATGTTTTCATATTGCACTGGTTTGACAACCGCACCCGAACTACCAGCAACAGACTTGGCTGATGAATGCTATCATGATATGTTTGATGGATGTTCGAGTCTGAACACAACTCCTGAACTGCCAGCAACAACGTTAGCCAGTGATTGCTATCGTGCTATGTTTGCACGTTGCACAAGCCTAACGACGGCACCTGAACTGCCAGCTACTACCTTGGCTGATTATTGCTATCGTGCTATGTTCTATAATTGTACGGGCCTGACCACGGCTCCTGAACTTCCCGCCACTACGCTGGCTAATTATTGCTATTATGAAATGTTTTCAGACTGCACGAGTCTGACAATTGCTCCCAACCTTCCTGCTATGACATTGGCTGTTGGAAGCTATTACTGCATGTTCGAAGGCTGTACTAACTTAAACAACGTGAAAAGCCTTGCCACAGATCTTTCTGCAATATACTGCACAAAGGATTGGCTCAATGGCGTTGCCTCTACTGGCACCTTCACCAAAGCTGCTGGCGTAAACTGGCCAAGCGGTTCAAGCGGCATTCCTACTGGTTGGACGGTTCTTCAAGAATAACCCTTCAACCCTCAATAACATAAACGTGCAAAGGCGACCTCTCACGGGTCGCCTTTCGTTGTTTTTTCAACAATCTGCGGCTGTGAAGGGAAAAGTGTGTATTTTTGCATGCGGAAAAAAACATAAAGCAATGGCTACATATACTATTACACTGAATGAGCGCACGGCAAGCGGAAAGGCGTTGATGAGCTATCTGCAAGCTTTGGGAGTAATTATTGAAAAGATTTCTCCAAAAACAAAAAGCAGCTATCGTCGTTCGCAGGAAGACAAATTGGAAGGGCGTGTTGAGACATTCTCATCTTCAGAAGAAATGTTCCAATCATTAGGGATTTAAGAGTATGTATACAATACGGATGACCCGAACGTTCCGTAAGGACACGGAGCGTTGTTGCAAACGCGGATATAATATGGAATTGCTTAAAACAGCCATTCGTATTCTTGAAGCCGAGGGCCAATTGCCACAAAGTTATCGGCCGCATAAACTAACCGGCAATTATAGTGGCAGTTGGGAATGCCATATCAAAGGAGATTGGCTTCTCATTTGGGAACAGAATGACACGGAATTGACACTCCTTTTTACAGGTACAGGCACACATGCCGACCTTTTCGGGTAATTAAAACCTAACGCGCAAAGGCGGCCCCCACGGGTCGCCTTTCGCTTTTTTCCTCGCGATTTCTGCGAATTAACTTCGTTGAATGCAAAGCATTTCTGCGGATTCTGCGTGAAACAAACTATCTTCCTTCCCAGAAATCCGCGCCCTTCACGCCGATTTCCTTCGGGTCGAAGACGGGGTCTTTGCCTTCTTTCTTTTGTCGCTCGTACGACCTCAACGCCTTGAACGCCTTTCGTGAGAGCAACAGGATGGCGATAATGTTAATCCACGCCATCGCGCCCACGCCGATGTCGCCCAGGGTCCACACCAAACCACTGCCCACCAGCGAGCCAAGGAACACGGCGGAAATGGTGCCTATTCTCAATATCCATATCACGATTTTCTCGCCTCGTTCGTCGCCGAAATGCATATCTGCCTGCTCCAATTCGTCAAGCCTTTCCGGGTGTTTCTTGAAGATGCGCCGCCTCCAACGATTGAACAAGTACACCAGATTGGTTTCGGCATAATAGTAATACGCCATTATGGTGGTGAAAGCAAAGAAGAACAATGCGATGGAGATAATCATGTCGCCAGTCCTCTGACCCACCACACTTCCAAGGGCTCCTGTGGTGTAGAACACCCCTGGTTCACCTTCAGGAGCGTTGGGATTCTGTTGCAGATAAGTGACCACAGCACCCGACGGGGTCTGCTCAACGGTGTCAATAATGTTGTATGTTCGACAAGCCAGAATCATCATAGCAGTGGCGGTACAGACCAGAAGCGTGTCAATATACACCGAGAATGCTTGAACAAGCCCCTGTTTTACCGGATGGCTCACTCTAGCCGCCGCTGCCACTATGGGTCCTGTGCCCTGACCGGCTTCGTTGCTGTATATGCCGCGTTTGACGCCCCATGCTATAGTGCTACCTATCAGCGCACCACCCACCTCGTTGATGCCCACGGCTCCGCGCAACATCTGAAGAAACACATCGGGGACAATTCTATAGTTGACCACAAGCACCACTATTGACAGGAGAATATAAATCACCGCCATGATGGGAGCCACAATCTGAGCCACATTAGCAATGCGTTTGACACCGCCAATAATCACCAAAGCGATGAGAACGGCTACCATAACACCTATCACCCATGGATCCACACCAAAAGCACGTGAACAAGAAAGGGCGATGCCATTGCATTGAACAGGGGGAAGGAAAACGCCGCAAGCCAAGGCTGCAAGCACTGCAAAAAATGCCCCGAAGAATGGTGAGTGCAAGCCGTTTTCTATGTAATAGGCGGGACCGCCTCGGAACTGCCCATTGTGGTCCTCCTTAAAAACCTGTGCGAGGGTGGCCTCCACAAAGGCGCTGCCTGCCCCGAAAAACGCTATAATCCACATCCATACTATGGCACCTGGGCCGCCGAAGCCGATGGCGGTGGCCACACCAACGATGTTGCCTGTGCCCACGCGTCCCGATAAAGCCATCGAAAATGCCTGAAATGAAGTAATGCCAGTCTTTTGGCTGTTATCAGACGAGAAAAGTAGCCGTGCCATCTCGCGAAAACGCCGCACCTGTACGAAGCGCGTGCCAACAGAGAAATACAAGCCTGCTAACAGGCATATCGCCACAAGCGCGGGACTCCACACCCAATTATATACGGTTTGTATGATTTGTTCCATAGAATTTGCTACTTCATTAGGTTAAAGATTATCACCGAAAAACTATGTCTATTCACAATTAAAAACCAAGAAAATCATAATCATCAACATGTCCAGGATAATCACCATACATTCCATCTGTCAAGGCCCACCATGTTTCTTCTTTCAAATCCGTTTGCCTATCTCTATTATAATAATGATTGTGTTTTTGATAAGAGTGTGAAGGGGACGGTCTACTTACATTACTACGCAGTTTTGGATTTAGTTCATAAAAATACACTTCCCTCTCAATACCATCTTTCACAACTTTTGTTGAAGAACGATTCTTACCAAAAAACTTCCAAATCTCGTCATATTCAACAGGCAATACTTCTTCTCCCATTTCATTAATAATTCCCCATTTTGCGAACACTTCAGGTCGCTTTTCTCTATCTTCCAATCTCTTTCGATGGATTTCTGCTTGATCTGTAATTATTTCTACATTACCCGATCCTACACCTACAAAGAGTTCTTCTATGTTTTTCGTGTATGTAATTTGTCCTACTGTTCTAACCCTGGCAAGCCCTTGATCAAAACCATCTATCCATTCGTATTTTCCATATGGTACTATTACATTTCCTTCCAGGTCTTCTACTCCCCATTGATAGTTGTTATTTCTAATAACTTTTACATTTCCATACACATTTTCACTCAAATTCTGATTATTACAGTTTGACCGATTTGTACTATTGAAAGGAGTGCGTAACATGATAAATTTATTAAATTCGTTAATAATCAAATTATGCCTGCAAAAATAGGCAAAGCCTTAACAATTTGCAAGAGATAAACCTCAAAAGTTATAACCGAAAAAAAAAGTCAAACCGCCTCCGCCATCAAATCTTTCCGTCCAATCAGGCTGAAGATGGTGATTTCGTTGTCCTCGTTGAGGATGCGGAGCGTTCTCAAAATCTCGTTCAAGGTTGAGCCACTGGTGGTTACATCGTCGATAATCAACACATTCTGCTGACGGATAGATTCACAGAGTCTTTCGTCAGCCTCGGACGCAAACTTCAAAAAGTCCATCATATAGGGGCGGAAACGGCTCTTTTTCACATCTTTGGCGATAGTGAAATAGTCCTTCTGATGGATGAGGTCAAGCATTTTCTCAATGGATTGCCGTGCTTCGTTCTTTTGGGCTTCGGTGTAGCGCGGGCGACCATCCTCTAACACATCATCAAGATATTGCTCCGTGTAGGCATCCATATCGAAAGAAATGTTCGAGGGCAAGGCCTTCACCAACTCCATCTTCCGCAAGGTAGGCTGGGCAAAACGATAAATATAGCGCAACATATACTGATTAACCTTGCTCGACGATTCAGGCATCACGACAAGGTTGTAGTCGTACAAGTCGATTTTCTTGCTCAAATTGTCGATAGCGTTTTTGATGAAATCCGTCAGGTCAGGGTTGTCCTGCAAGTTTTTGGCAAACTTCACATAATTGATGAACGCACTGCGCACATTGCCATCCACTTGGTCAGAGAACTCATAACCATAATAGAAACACTTACCAAAAGCCCTCACCTGATAGCCTTCGCCCGTCAAGTTTACGATGTCTTCCGCGCCGTCGTGCTCAAAGTCGAACACAAACATCTGCTTCTCGTTGTCGAATGTTACGCCCATAATTATCGCTTTTGTATCCAGCGCAAAAATACAACAAATCCGAAACAAAATGTATTATATTCTGCCGTTTTAAGTGTTTTTGTGCTGAATCGGCAAGATATAGTATATTATATCCTGCCGAAACTCATGTATTGCAAACACCTTACCTCTTCACGAAAGGTTTCACAACAGAAACGCCATCAAGTGTTTTGGCTACAACGAAATAAACACCCGCCTTCAAATCCCCGACATCAAGACGGGCGGAACAGCCCTCCGCAGGAATTCTGCAGAGGGTCTTTCCTGTCAAATCTATCAACTCAACCTGTTGCAAGTCTTCTGCCTCAACCGTCACGAAATCTGTGGAAGGATTCGGGAACACGTTGATTTCTATCCCGTTGCCTTCTTGAAGTCCCTCTGGGTCTAAGGGTGTCACCCAGAAGGTCACCATAGCCGTGTTGCAGTTGCAAGGGATGGTCATCTGGATATCCAACCAAGCAATGGAGCCGGGCTCGATTTCTGGACGCAATGTAGCCGTCATCGTAACTTCAACTATCTCGTCAGGCTCAGTAGGAATGGTCATTCCCGTTGTGCCGTTGCATGTGCAAGTGAAATCGGTGAAGAACTCGTTTGAGGGGTGCATGGTGACATCAACAGGATCGTAGCCCGTGTTGTGGACAAGATAATGGAACATGGCCTGCGTACCAGGATACATGGATGTGTCGCCCGTGATTTCTTCAGCAACAAAGGTGTATTGCTCCACCATATCGATTTCCACATCATCGATAGTAAGATGGGTAGCTCCATCCAAGGCAACCGCACGGAAACCAAAGTACTGGCAGTCAGCGGGAATAGTCTCCACATAGGCCGACACCTTTTCGTATTCGTCCTTGTTGATGGTCGTGGAATAAAACATCGTATGCATGTCGTCAGGATTTGGAGCGGAGCCAGCCCAAATCTCGAATTGGAACTCACCGTCGGTGATGATCCACAGCGTGAAGCGATACCTCATGCTTTCGATAAGATACATGGGCATATACATCCACGAGTCCTCAGCGTTGCTGAAGGCATACCAATTGCCCGAGTGGGGGATGCGATTGTGGTCTTTTTCAAGATAGCCGCAGAGCCAGGATTCATCGTTGCTTGTCCAGCCCACGGGGACTTGCATATCGTGATTGGCATATTCGAAGCCTTCAGTAAGCAGATTACCGGCGAACGTGGCGGTTGCTATAAAGCNNTGCTATAAAGCAAGTCAAAAGAAACAAGAATGTCTTTTTCATGTTTTGATGAGATTTATGGCACAAAAATAGAATTTTCTGTGGAAATGGACAATTCATTTTCAAGATTTCTCTCTAATTCCTTCGATTTTGGCCCGTATTTGGCAAGTACTTGCTTCGATATTGCCTCGTATTTGCCCCATGGTTGAAAGCATTGTTCTTCGGTTGTTCTTCGGTTATTGTTCGGTTATTGTTCGGTTGTTCTTCGGTGATTTACCGAATAACAGCCGAAGATGAACCGTACTTCAACCAAAGAAATTTCGAACCAATCCACTTGCAATACTGAAGGAAGAAGATTGCAATCCTATGGAAAAAAGCTTGCAATAATAAGGAAAAAGGGCTGCCTATTACTAAGCAGCCCCCTCGTTAGTCACTCTTTACATGGAATCAGTCTTTCGTGTTCCGTTCCTTGACAATCTCCTCTTGTTTGTCCTTTGGCGTCGGCATGTACTGATGGAACTCCATCGAGTAGTTGGCACGACCTGAGGTGAGGTTGCGCAAGGCAGTGGCGTAGCCGAACATCTCGACCAGCGGCACGAAGGCGTCCAACTTCTGTGAGCCCTTGCGGAAACGACGCATGTTCTCGATGCGGCCTCTGCGCTTATTGATGTCACCCGTCACGTTGCCGATATAGTCGTCAGGCGTGTTGATTTCCACCTTCATCACAGGCTCAAGCAACACAGGACTGGCTTTCAGGAAGGCCTGNNCCGTCGACGAGGACGCACTTCACGTCCACCACAGGATAGCCCGCGAAGGGACCTTTGTTCATGGCTGCCGCCAGACCCTTTTGCACCGAGGGGATGTATTCCTTCGGAATCACACCACCCTTGGTAAGGTCGACAAACTCGAAGCCGTTGCCGGGATTGGGCTCGAAACGGATAACGGTATGGGCAAACTGGCCCTTGCCACCCGTCTGCTTCACGTAACGGTAGTTGCACTCGAATGGAGCGGTGATGGTCTCACGGAACGACACCGAAGGTGCGCCCACCGTGACCGGCACCTTGAACTCTTCTTTCAGACGGTCGACGAGGATTTCCAGATGCAACTCACCCATTCCTGCGATGATGGTCTCTTCCGTCTCCTCGTCGAAGTGGGCGTGGAATGAAGGATCTTCGTTGCAGAGCTTGGCGAGGGCCTCGCTCAACTTGCTGCGGTTCTTCTTGTCGTCAAGGTTGACTTTCATCTCAATGACCGCAGGCGGTATGTTGATGGACTCCAAGAGGATAGGCTGCTCGTTCTCGTCGCAGAGGGTCTCACCCGTCTTGGTGTATTTCATACCCAC